>Ga0315279_10009602_pt1 | contig 11507 bp, 10 predicted proteins | sample YL17G06_20_MG_FD_203694 | JGI IMG/M metagenome (GOLD analysis project Ga0315279, IMG submission 203694) | Sediment microbial communities from Yellowstone Lake, YNP, Wyoming, USA - YL17G06_20 | ecosystem: Environmental > Aquatic > Freshwater > Lake > Sediment | place: USA: Wyoming | collected...
AGAATGTATTTGTTTTCGTAACTGAAATTCGAAAAAATTCGTTCTGCAAATAGGAATACTACCTTGTCAAAGGAGTCCCTTGAACCTGCGTAAACTGTTGAGCCAGTAAGAGAAAAAAAATAAATCTTTTATCTTTGTCTTTTTAGAAACTGCACTTTCTTATTTTGAGGTGGCCACTTTCCGAGCCATTGCTGTGCCTGCCAAGTCCGAAGGACGCAGGTCAGGCACGATATTAGCAACTCAGCGCAGGAAAGCAATGCGCTGATATTGAGCGAGCGCCTTTAACTAAAACTCTTTAGCGAGCCCATCTTTAAACTTCCGCATAGTCTTTTGAGCCGTGCCCTCTAAATAAAAAAAGCAGGCGGTCAGCCTGCCACAAATTATCACAGTCGCACGGCGAACAAACAAATCCTTTTAAACATTCTTTTGGTAGATTAGCCTCTCCTTCTTTTTCCAATTCCTGGCTGTTATGTTTTGCATCTCCAAATCTTTTCCAAATCCTCTCCCAATCTTCTCCTCATTTCCTTTTTATAATAACTGATTGAAGATGGGAGAATTGTATTAAAACCACTTCACTTGTGGAACCTTGATATATAGGATTTGATGATAATTTTGATTTTATATCACTTGCGGGGATCTTAAATTCAAATTTGCTTGTTTGTGTCTTTGTCTTATTCAAACAATCACTTTTGAGTTTCCCGCAAGTAAGTAAAATTTCTTTTATTCAATAAATGATTTGCGTGGGTGATGCACGATATTATTTTTTGCTTTGAGCGTAGCGATAAAAAATACTATGGTGAACTCATATCGCCCACTACTAACTTTCTTTTGTCTTTCCCTAATCTTCCCAATCCTCTCCTAATCTTCTCCTCTTTTCAGTTAATCTGTGTCCTTTTCTTTATCAAACTATTATTACGGTGTGCAAGGCCTCTATCAGGCTATAACCCTGAACTTGTTTCAGGGGAAAAGTCCGTTTGCATTGCCAAACACCTGCATATATGTAAGTAAATTGTTTTTATAGTGATCTTTGTTTTGTCTTTGATATGCCGGTTTGCAGTGCGCTCTTAAATGGTCTTTGAACGTCGTTAGTGAAAAGTCCATTTGCACTGCTTAACCTGCATATCATCTTAATATAATTATTCAAGCGGTATGCGCTCCTTCTGCATACGGCTTGTAGTAACTTTATTTAATAGGGTGGGTAGGAGGGTTATTCAGTCTTAATTTATTTGTCTCTTTACGCAGTAATTCTTTCTTTTAAAAGCAAGATCCGCAATTGCATCTAATGTCTCCGCTGTTTGTGAAGCCCGAAGGGTTTGGGAAAACGAAGTGAGCCACAAACAGCGTGTTAACTACCGTTTCATGCAATACTCAATATTTGTCGAAAAAACATGGCCTGGTTTGCATTAAATGCTCCATTTGATCATCGGGGACACTTATCCCAAGCTTCTTTTCTAAGAGTAGTCTTCCTAGTCCATTTTTGAGAAGCAGCCTCCATAAGTGAGGATAATTCATCCTTAAAAATTCAATTTTTCCATATTTAATAGGAATTGTGCAACACCAACATCCTGTACGGAGGTCGAATCCGTTTGGTGACTTCTTATCATAAAGGCCATTATGTGGAATGTTATATATTTCATGGTAATCCCAGACGTCCTCCTCTGTCCAATCTTGTATAGGATGACACTTCCAATGTTTGAACGTTTTTGAATAGAAATAGTTACCGTACTTTTTGGCAGAAAACTCTCTTAATCGTGATTCGTGTCTAGATAACCCCGTAAAATATAAATCAAACTTATATTTACGGAGAACTTTCCCAATAGGATATTCCTTAAGATACCTGCAACAGTTCTTTGAAGCATCGTGATACCCTTTTCTAGAGAATAGTGGGAATCCATAATTCTCAACAACCCACCAAAATGTCCTCAAAGGTCTTGTTTCAATCAAGTTCAACTCCCACTTTTCAGAAATTATCCGTTTGAACTTATATGTATCTGGATATTCCATCAAAGTGTCATTAAATAAAACATATACGTTAGGATCAAATTGCTGCACCATGTGTAAAACCACCATTGAGTTTTTGCCAAACGAGCATGCCACAACAGGGTTTTCATGTTTGGCAAGAACCCTTTTGATTAGGTCTGTAGCTGATTTAATCTTAAGGTCGATATGTTTTCTATTCATCTGATTTTACAAGACTAATTAATTCGTCCAGTTTTAGCTCGCTCAATTTATAATTGGCCGCTTTGTCTGATCCACAAATAAGTAAATCTTTTGAAAAGTGGAGATACCACTCTGCATCAGGCTCTAAAACCCTTACCTTCTCGTAAACATTTGAAAAATCAACACTCTTGCCACCAGGTGCTGCAAGTCCTCTATATTGAGTGACTGGATCTACATAAATAAAAACCACATATCCTTTTCTGTGACAGTATTCTCTTACTTCTCTATTATGAGTTTCGATACCTATTCCAGGACCCCATTTTGTTTGGAATTTAACTCCTTTTTGGAACTCCTGTTCAAAATGAACTGACTGAGAAGTTTGTTTATAAATAGCATCTAAACAATCGAAGGCAATTGTCATAACTTTGAGAGGATTGTCTGGATATAGTTTATTTAGTCCCGCAATAATATTGACAAGATTTAGAAACCCCTTTGTCCTTTCATCAGAATGCCCATGGTCAACCCTCCTTGCAACATCCGCTAATTGTTCCAGAGCAGAATCATTCTGGAGGTTAAATTTATTTAAGACTAAGGTGGCTGATGAGACAAAATCCTTTCTGTGGTGATGGTCATATTCTCCCTTGCCAATATCAACGAAAATTGCACCTTTATATTCTGGGGGCACAGATTCCTCAAATTTCATAAATTTTATCTCAGCATCTTCCATGCCACAGAAACGTTTAAGCAACCAGGTGGCGACTATACAATCTAAATCTGGGCTTACATGAGTTACAATCATTTTGCTATAAACTTTTTGGTTTCTCCACCTGCTTGACAAATTAACTTAACGAGATAATCCTCGTGTTCCTTGAGCCAAGATACATGCATTCTATTGATTTCTCGCCAAGCCTGCCAACACCCACTAGGTTTTTTTTCGTCTGCTTTGTTTAGTTCACTTATTAAAATTAATATACCCAAACAAACTAAAGGAAATAATATTTGTGGAGCAGCCAAGTCAATTTTAAATTTTCCGATGAAATAAAGAAAAAAATGATGAAACACTATCGTAATTATTGCTAACGCAGCCAAAATACCTAAAATCCATGACAAATAGTATAGTAGTTTGCAGGTATAACCTTTTTCAAACGTATCTTTCACACTCCTCGGATCATCTTTTTCTATTTCACCATGAAAAATGTCATGAAACCAATATTTTACATGGATATACGATTCTGCTTTGATATAATTCGGACAAGAGTTTTTGTTTTCGACGCATCTTTCACATCTCCCAAGTATATATCTGCTTGGGAACTCATTTTGAAAAAACCTGATCGATTTTCTCTGACTAGGACTTCGCTGTAAGGGGTCTGGCTTTATGATTAGATAACGAATTAAGGGAAGAATAACTACTGATATGAGGGGCATTTGAATTAAGGTCTGAAGGTCAATCAATTTAACCTTGATGTGAAGCATATTTTGATAAACATAGATATAAAAGTACGAGATAACAAATGCTGAGAGCCCGAGTAAACGCTCAAGCCTTTTCTTGGGCTCTTCTATTGATTTTTTATTTTTTACTTTTTGAGTTTGTCTCATAATTAGTTATCCAATTTCTTCGTGAAATGGCGGCTAACTTAGGTATAAGCGAACAAGTTCGGATATACCTCTGATTTAGGAGGATATACGAAGTACTTCGAATATAAATCCCTTTGTTCAAAGCATTCACACCTTTCCTCCTTTTGCCTAATCATGCATTACTGCCTAATGTAAAATATATTCTCAATTTTAATTATTGCTAAATTAAAATCTTTGTCAAGGTAATGTATAGGTTATATATATTGTACGAGACTTTAGACTAATTTGAAAGGGTCGAAATACACCCCCCTCAACACCTCTATTGCTTCAGGAAATATAACTTTAAGTCGAAATAGTTTTAAACATCTTTCTTCTTACTATAGATATTTAGGTTGATATTATTTTGTATAGGTCATATCGACCCTTGGATTTGCTTTTCGGTTCCAAGAGCAAAATTAAAAGTCAAATATATAATATATGAAAAAATACTGTTCCCAATCATCTGGTTTCTTAAGAATGGGATACCTGCAACCAAGCACATAAAATATCCAGAGATTGTTTTGGGGTAGATGTTGAACACAAAGAAAAAAAGTGAGTTCGTGACAAAGAAAAAAGCAAGAGTCCCGATAATCTCCATAAGAAATATATTTGAAAATCTTTTACCTCTTAGGAACCACTGAGTAATTATTACTGCCAACCACCCTGAAAGTACAATTACCTCCCACAACTGTAATTTGCCTGATATGACAAAATCAGATAATAGAACAAGCGCAAAAATTGCAGGAAGAGAGACTCTTAAACCAAAAGCTAATATCAAAAATGTAATTAAACTTGATATAAACTCGACATTCGGAATTTTTAGAGGGATTAATCTTGCTCCAAATGCAACAAACACAAAGAATAAGGCTAATAAAACTTTCTTTTTCATTATCAATCTCCTTTTAATTTTATACTAATACTTTACTATTTTACTCCAGAAGTTGTGAATAAAATACTTTACCTCAACCGTATGCAATATATACAGTAACTGATTAATTTGTTTGAAATTGCACATTATTACAAACTATAAACTCAAAGTTTATTTAAAAGGCATTTACTATTAGAACGTTCTTTTGGATACCTAATTTTATCCGGGATCCAGTAATCAGCTTTAAGACCTTTTAAGAATTTAATCTTGTTTTTTAAGCCATTTATGTTCCTTATCTCCTGCATTGTAATTTTAGGAAAAGCTTTTCTTTCGAAAATTCTTGAATAGAAAAGGAATCCGTGTCTTAGACAAATATTCTGCTCTCTTACATTTCTTCTAAATTGCTTTATGAGCTGGTCTGTCCAGCCACTTTTTTCATGAATGTAGTAATCATCAAGCGTCTGTTCCTTTCTAGGATTATAATGGTCATACAACTGATCTAGGGGCCTATATCTACAATCTGAAATTTGAACTTTCAACTCCCAGCATTTTATCCTTTTTTGTTCCATTTCTTCGAAGCTCAAATCCCAATCGTAAATCATGAATAAGAATATATCTTTTGATTTGTACCCACCTTTAATTAATATTTCCACTTGTTCTTTAATTTTCTTAAAATCGCCTATACCCCAATCCCATGCAATTCTTGGATATCTAAAGCCTGCTTTTTTTAGCATCTCTGCAAGATAGGGTTTCTTAAATAAAATCCTTCCATCAAAACCACTTTGACTTTCAACCCATGATATTTTTCCTTCTTTCTTTAACTCTATCAATTCTTCCAATATATTTTCAATGTAAGGGTTTAACAACAAATTATTATCATAAAACACAACTTTTCTGAACTTTATAAGATCTTTAATAGTTTTCTTAGCAATAAATTCAGGTTCTATTTTCCAGGTTCCGCAAAAGGAACATTTTCTGGGGCAACCTCTTGTTGTGTGAATAATTTGGAAATCAATTTTTTTACCATTGTTTATAAGATCATATGCAGGTTCGAACTTTTCGGCTTCTTTTATTACGCCTTGAACAACTTCATCACAACCAGTATAATTTTTCACCTTTTTTGAGGGTAGTAAAGATGCAAAAATACCCCCTACAATTGTTTTAGCATCAGGAAAAAGTTCCTTATAATAATGAACTACATCTTTTACATATTCAGCCCAATATGTAAATAAGGATGTTATCCAAATCTCGTCAGGGTTAAAACTGTTTATATCGTTCAATTCGTTAAGGTTTTTCGGTTTTCCTCGAACAAGTTTTACTTTGCATCCTTTACTTCTTAAATAAGCCCCTATTTTAAGCAATCCTATTGGGAAAAAATTTTTATGATTCTTGCTTTTGGGTGGAATAGGAAAATCTGGTTCTACTAGCAAAATTCTATTCATTTTTATTTTTGCTTTTCTTAATATCTCCAAGTTTTTCTATGATTTCTTCTTCTATTTTCTTTTCAAATTTTCCGTACGGAGTATTCTTTACATTTTCGTATAGTAGTTTAATGCCACCATGTGCATACATTTCTGCTATCTCGAAAATTTTTATCCAGTTATTCAAGACCTCAGTATCTTTGGTTTCGAACCAAGCAACAGATCTTAACAAGTTTTCATCTTTAGGCAGAAGGTATGAAGAACGAAAGAAATCCTTTTTTTTATTCAATTTCGATTTCGCACCAAACTTGAATCCTACCGCAAGAGCAAAGAGAAATTGGTCTTTCCTATCCCTTTTGTTAAAATTGAGAATATCTTCTGGTAATTTGTCGTAAAGATCTAAATCATGATTATCCACATATATTATAGCGGGTTCTGCTAACATAATTAAACCTCCTTAAATATTGTTTCTTTTTCGTTTTGTGAAAGGACTAAATTACATTTTTTACTTGAGGCTTTGTCTAATAATTTGCTTATTTCTTCTGAATACTCATCTGGCGTAAATAATAAAATTACTTGCTTATTATCACTTATCTCATCAAATATCTTACCTAAATTTTCTCTATTTGTATCAGAAACTCTCGCTACTGGAGTATCTATAAGGAGTGGAGAATCGAAACCAGAAACACGGTGAAGTGCAATTATAAATGAAAGAGTAAGTAATTCTCTTTCTGCAGCCCCCAAAGAGCCAACACAATCATATCCTAGAGAATGTATAACACTTATATTATAACTATCATCAATTTTAACATCCCCAAAAGTGTTTCTTTTCCATACAAGATTAAGAAATAAATCTTTAGTGTTTTTTTCTATTTTGTCCTTTATCTCCTGCATAATCTGCGCCTTTACATTTGTAACAACATCATAAGATTTTGTGCAAAAGGTTATTTCTCCTTGGATTTTATGCGCTTTATCCATTTTGTCTGCTTCTTTTTTAATGTCCTCATCCAACTTTTGAATTTCTTCTGTAATCCTCTCTTTGTTAAATCTAAAGCTTCCTAAATCCTGGTTTTCATCTTCCATTCTTTCTTCTAAATCTCTGTAATCTTTATTAATTAGTCTAATTTGCTCAATATTATGCTTTCCCAGGACGCTGTGAATGTCTTCTAACTGTCGACTATAATCTGATAAGTCATTATTATAAACATTTATCTCCTTGTTAATGTTAACGTGTTCATCAGGAAAATTATCTATAATTTCCTTGTAATTTAATAAATCTTGTTTCATAAGTAAGAGTATTTGTGCTATTTCTGTAGAAATTTTTGTATCTCTTATTATCTTTTGAATATATTTATCCGACTCTTCATCTAGGACTCTTCCACAAATAAGGCATTTATTTCTTTTAAGACTATTTTCCAAAACTGTTTTATCATTTGTGGGGGGAATTTCTTTGTTTTTCTCTTTTGCCTCAATTAAGTCCAGTCCCTCTCTGATACAGTGATTAAGTGCAAATGATTTATAAGCCTCAAAAATCAATTTCTGTTTCTCTTTCTTTTTATTGTTTAGCATGTTAGACTTTTCATTATACTTATTTTGAATTTCTTCCCGGTTTTTTTCAAGTTTTTCTACATCAGGGTACCCACTTAATTTCTCTCGAAGTCCTTTAATTCTGCTCTTCGCCTCATTTATCTCATTGACTGTAGTCTCTATTCTAGAATTAATATCATTAAGAGCATTCTCTTTTTCTTCTCTTTCAGCTCTAAGAACATCTATTCTAGGATTCTGATTCCCTAGCTCTCTTCTTAAATCGTTATTTAATATTTCAAGGTTTCTCTCTATACGTTCCAAAATGTTCAATTGAGAAATATTAAAAATAGCATCTTTTATAGCTGCTCCTTGATTCTCTTGAAAATATTTATCAAGTTTTTCTCCGTCAAAAAAGAAAAATTCTTTAATATCTTTCGGAAAAAGCCGGTTTAATTTTGCAGAAGCTTCCTCGTCCTTCAGAATATCTTGATTGCCCGACTCATATAAAGTAAAAGTTTCATTAAATTCAGTTGGCTCTTTAGTGTTTCCATACAATTTAAAAGTTTTTTCTCGGATAAATCTCATAATCTCATTTCCTTCAATCTCGATAAAAACTTCAACCTTTACAGACTTCATTGAAGAATTGTCTATTTCCTGTAAGTTTAACATAGGTAACATCTGTGAATTCCTTGCCAAATGTGGCTCTGTACCATAAAAGCACCAGTTGATAGCATTAAGAAGGTTTGTCTTGCCTGTACCGTTTCTGCCTATAATTACATATAAATCCTTTTTTTGGCCTTTACCGAAATCCAATGTGGCTTTTCTAAACTGCCTATAGTTTGTTAAAATTATTTTTTTAATTCTCAATATTATTTCCTCCTTGTTTTATATGTTCTTTAACATTATTTCTATAAGCCTCTTTCCACTGACCTTTATTCTCTACCTCTAAAAGAACCAATTCTTTAAGAAATTCAGCAATATTATTATCCTCTGACGTTTTATAAATCTTTTCTATTATTCGTTCTATGCTGTCTCTCACTTTCTTTTGCCTCCTAAAATAAAGTACCTTGAATTTCCTCTATTTTTGACAGAGTATCTAAATAATTTAATGAAGTTTTACTAATCTCCTTGCATCTTTCTAATTCTTTCATAAAAATTTTTTTCTCAATTTCTTTCCATTCTTTAGGACTATCTTTAGATGGTGCTACGATAATATCATAAATACTAGCTTCTTTCTTATCGTCAAACCTTCTAATGACTCTTCCAATGCGCTGAATATATTCTCTTGGATTACCACTACTTCCCATTAGAATTGCTGTTTTTGCAGGTGGTACATCTACACCTTCGTCAAGGCATTTCATTGCAACTAAAACTTGATATGCTCCCTCTTCAAACTTTTTAAGAATAAATTCTCTTTCTGAGATACCCTCAAATTTAGCCTTCTTAGTAGTACCTTCCGCCATAGTAAATTTATGGAATATAATCTCTTTTTCTTTAACTATTTTTATTACTTGATCTATTTGCTCAGGTACACAATAAATCAATGTAAATTCTATTTTATCTAGATCCTCTAAAATACCCTCAAGCACTCCATATTTTTTAGATGCTTTCTTAACAATATTTGCCCTTGCAAAAATCAACATCTCAATTAATTCCTTTTTTTCTTCTTCAGAACCTGCTCTGGAAAGATTTTTAATTATCTTATATGTTTTGTCAACATATTCTTCTAACTCTAACTTAGTTAAGGTTACAAAATAAGGAAAATATCTAAAAGGAGTAAGGTAAGTAAAATCAGTAGCGGGGTTAATTGTATTAATTGCCTTTCCTAAACTAAACTCGTAGACTGTTTTGCCAAAAAAATTAAATATTTTATCAGTCCCTATATCATCAAACCATCTTCTTGGAGTAGCACTTAAACCTAACCTAAAATTATAATCCTCGAGTAATCCTTGCATTCTCTTTTTTGCTCCAAGCCCATGAACTTCGTCAGCTATTAGAAACATATCAACTTCACCTAAGCAACTTTTAATTATTTTGATAAAAGTTTCAGAGGAAAAAGTAGTATGGGTAGTTAAAATTAACACATTGGATAAATTTCCGACCTTAATATCTATAGTGGCATCTGCTAATTCATCCTTCCATCTTTCATTAGAACTATCACAAATTATTAACAAATCACTATTAACAGGAAAGTAATCAATTTGTTCTATCCATTGTTTTACTAAGTGATCATAAGGGCTTGTTATAACTGTAAAAAGCTTTTTTCTTTCCTCTAGCACTTTCTCCAAGCAACCTAAAGCTGTAAAAGTCTTACCCGTCCCAGTTGCCATTTCAAAAATTCCTTTCATATCATTTTGGCACCATGATTTTACTGCGTCTTTTTGGTAATCAAATAATTCTACTGTTCTTTTTTTCGACCTTTTGGTCCATTTGGATAAGTCAATATTTCCAATTTCCTCGGGTGCTAATGAAATTAATTTATTTTTTACTGCTTGAGGAACATCAAATATTTTTATTTTTTGAGATTGATTATTCCAAAATCTTTCAAATTTTGAAATATCTGCATCTATGTAGTCCTCTTCGGATGGTTCCCAACTTCGGAATACCTTAAACTCTTCAATGTTTCCAAGCCATCCAGCAACTGTTTCGTTGATAGAACCACTAAAAGTAATTATATTACCTTCTGAATCCCTCAAAATTCCAACTTTTTGATGAAATAAACCATTCTTTTGAAGGCTTTCGTAACTTAAAGGATCCCCTTCATCATTATATGCTATAGCTACTTTAATCTCGAGTTTTTTATTAGCAAGCAACCAACCTAAAGCATAAACATGATCTCTAACAAATTCATTTTCCAAAGTCTCCAATTCATCCAACATCTTTTTTTCTATATATTTTTCAGGTTCTTCATGTGAGTTAATAATAACTTCTAAATCAACCTTGCTCAAGTTAGGGGAAACAATTAATTTAAAAAAGCCACCATTCTTTATAAGACCGGAAATACCTCTGGCTGCTATTGCTAAAGTTGTAGATGAAAAGAATCCAGCAAGCCTTTTGTACTCAACTGAAGCTTCAAGCGCTGGAATATAAAAATCAAATAAAATATCATCAAAATCTGAAGAATATGCCTTTTTAAGCCCAATTTCTTTAAAATTCATTTTCTAATTCCCTCGATTTCAATCATACTTAATTCTTCCTTTCAGATAAATTATATATTATTATAGAATAGGCAGTTTTCAGTCCAGTTAGTTGAGCCTGTTAATACCTTGCTCCCATCTATAACCGCAAACTTGTTGTGCATCAAAGCGCTTTTGTTATTATCGGTCTTAAGAAGTCCCGCACTATTTAACGGAGAAGCGATGTCCTTTTCGGTTTCTGCCTGCACGTCGTCCATTACTACTTTAACATCTATTCCTTTTTTGTGTGCTGAAAGAAGTGCAGAAACAATATCCGAATCGTTTATATCATATACCGCAGCATAGATGCTTTTACTTGCAGAATTAATAAGGCTTATTATTTCACTTTTCACTTCGTTGCCTTGCGTAGGTGGAAACCAGATGCTTGTGTTAGATTGACTTAACGTATATAAAGGAAAAGAAAGTGATAATACAAGAAAGATAATAAAAAAGAGTGTTAACTTTTTTATACTAAGCCTCCTATCCTTTTTATTGTATCCACTTGACAAGTATTTCAAAACTTATTTTGTTTATCTTTTGAATGCAGGAGACATAAAAATTTAAGTGTTTTATTCTAAAAATCAATAGAGTAAATTTGACGGAGAGATATTTATTTTGACTTATCTAACCAAGGATGTTCTTTGTGGCTTCCAGTAACTTTTTAGCGGATTCAATGGATAGCTCAGCACTTCCACTACTATATGTTAATCCATAATCAGCTTCTTGTCTGATATCCATACA
>Ga0315279_10009603_pt1 | contig 11507 bp, 10 predicted proteins | sample YL17G06_20_MG_FD_203694 | JGI IMG/M metagenome (GOLD analysis project Ga0315279, IMG submission 203694) | Sediment microbial communities from Yellowstone Lake, YNP, Wyoming, USA - YL17G06_20 | ecosystem: Environmental > Aquatic > Freshwater > Lake > Sediment | place: USA: Wyoming | collected...
TTGAAGAGCTACACCAACGGCGTCGCCGTGGTCTCCATCGACTCGGAGATCGAGCTGGAGGCCCAAGCCCTTCAGGAAGCTCTCGGCGCCGGGATGAACCCGGCTTGCCGAGTCATATCCGGTGAAGGCCCTTCGTTCCTGGCACGGCTGGGCAGCGACGTCGCCTCAGCCCGGCGGCACCAACCTGAAAGCGTCAAGTAGGAGAAGCTCTGGCTATGCGGGTGGCGGAGTGGTGGTCCAAGTACACAGCCCGTCGCGAGGCCGACGGCGGTCGCGGTGCTGGCGCGCGGCAAGCGACGGGCAGCGACGTGCCTGAGGATGCGGTGGAGGTCAGTCACGAGTCTTTCGACCACCAACGCCGGTTGAACGTACTGGCCCTCCTTCTCCACAGCGCCGGCAGCGTAGAGGAGATGCTATCCATCCTGGCCGAGAAGGGCCCTCCCGTGACTGGCGCCTCGGTCGTTTACCCCTTGCTCCTCGACAAGAGGCGTGACGTCCTTCACGCGAAGCCGCTGCAAGGGAACAGTATCCCGTCACTGGACACGCTCAGCGCTGCCCTGGAGATGGAAGCCTCAGAGCTGGAGTTCCCGCTGCCGGTGCAGAGTCTACGGCGTCGGATCCTGGAGGGCGGCGAGGTAGAGACGGCGGCCACTCTCCATGACCTGCTTGAAGACGTGGTCGGCAAGGCCGCCTGCGAGGCCGCCCAGCAGGCTCTCGGACCTGAGCACGTGGTGCTAGCTCCCATGGTGATGGACGGCGACCCCCTGGGCATGCTCGCCTTCCTCTTCAAAGGGGAGGAGTTCGACCGGGAGCTCCTGGAACTGCTGGCCGGCCACGCCACCCTGGCCCTCAAGAATCTCGCGGACCTGGAGGAGATGGGGCGCTTCGGCGAGGTGGATCAGGTGACCTGGCTCTACAACCGCCGCTACTTCTTGGAGGCCCTGGAGCGCGAGATACTGCGGGCCAAGCGCTATCGTCGCCCGCTCTCCCTCATCTTCCTGAACATCGACCGCTTCTCGGAGTTCAAGGAGAACTATGGCCTTTCCCTGGGCGACCGGCTCTTGCGCTCGGTGGGGATGCTTTTGGTTGAATCGGTGACGGAACCCGAGGTGGTGGCCCACTTCGACGGCGACGAGTTCGCCCTGCTGCTGCCGGAGGTCAACCGCGCTGCCGCCGTCTCTATCACCACCAGCCTCATGGCCCGCCTGGGCCAGGTCACCGTCTTCGGCGGCTCCGGCTCGCCGGAACCTGTCAGTGCCAGTGTGGCCATTGTCTGCTATCCGGAGGACGGGGCGACCCCACGCGACCTCATCGCGACTGCCGCCAGCGGCCTGGAGGAGACGAAGAAGGAGAAGGCGGCCGCGACCCCCGAGCCAGATCCCGTCGAAACAGCCTCCAATCCTGCAAGGCGGGTCAGCTAATTCCAGCCTCACCTCTGCATCCCCGTCAGACCGCCGTGGCTGATTGACACTACCCCCGATTCATGCTAATCGTGGGTCGCTCTGCATAGCGCCTGAGACATCCCCTTCTCACCAACCGCTGCCGGAGGTTGCGCTGACTGTGACAGGCGGCGAGGCCCCCACACCCGAGGCCGCCGGAGCAGGCTCCATCCCCGTCCTGGAGGGCCTCTTCACCATCCCCGTCGCCGGGGAGCCCCCACGATTGCTGGCCTCCCGCTGCAACACCTGCGGCGGCACCTTCTTCCCCCAGCGACGCTTCTGCGCCCGCTGCTCCAGGCCGGACCTGGCCCAGGTCTTGTTGGGCCCGCGCGGCCGCCTCTATACCTACACTATGGTCTATGAGCTATTCGCCGGCATCGAGGGCTTTGGCCCCTACGCCGTGGGCCAGGTCGAGATGGAGGGCGGCCTGCGCGTTCAAGGGCTCCTCACGGGCTGCGAGTTCGAAGAGCTGGAGATCGACATGCCTCTGGAGCTCACCCTCCTCACCATCGGTGCCGACGAGCGCGGGCGGCCCACCGTAACCTATGCCTTCCGGCCGGCGCCGCCCGGGGGAGATGGGCCGTGAGGGAAGTGGCCGTCGTTGGCGTGGGCATGGTGCGCTTCGACCAGTACCCGCAGCGAAGCATCACGGACCTGGCCGTCGAAGCGGTGCTGGCCGCCCTGGCCGACGCCGGCCTCGCCTGGCCAGACGTGCAGGCCGCCTGGTGTGGCGCCGCCTTGCAGGGCATGACCGCGGGCACCCGCGTCCTGGCGGAGTTGGGGCTCACCGGCGCGCCCATCACCACTGTCGACAACGCCTCCGCCAGCGGCTCCACCGCCTTCCGCGAGGCCTACCTCTCGGTGGCCTGCGGCCTCTATGACGTCGCCTTGGCGGTCGGGGTGGGCAAGATGACGGGCGGCGGGGCTGGGCCGCCACTGGAGCGAAGGGAAATCCTCCAGATTCAAGCCATGGGCTTCCTGCCCCCGGCCGGCGTATTCGCCATGCGCACCCGCCGCCGCATGCACGACTATGGGGCCACCACCGTCCCCTATGCCCGCGTCTCCGTGAAGAACCACCGTCACGGCGCCCTCAACCCCTTCGCCCAGTTTCAGAAGGAGGTGACGCTGGAGGAGGTGCTCCAGTCGCGCCTGGTGTGCGATCCCCTCACCGTACTCCACTGCTGCCCCATCAGCGATGGGGCGGCGGCCGCCGTCGTCGCCAGCCTGCCCAGGGCGCGGCGACTGGGCGCGAGACCCCTCGTGCGGGTGGCCGCCTCGGCCTTCCGCAGCGAAATCCACTCCATCGATGGCCCTTTGGGGCCCACCATCACGGAACTGACTGCCCGCCAGGCCTACGAGGAAGCCGGCGCCGGTCCTGAGGACATACACTTGGTGCAGGTGCACGACGCCTTCACCGTGGAAGAGATCGACTATTATGAGAGCCTGGGCTTCTGCCCCCGCGGCGAGGGGGAGCGCCTAGTGGAGGAAGGGGCCACCACCATCGGCGGACGTATCCCCTTCAACACCGATGGTGGCCTCCTGGCCCGAGGCCACCCCATCGGGCCCACCGGGCTGGCCCAGGTGTGGGAGACGGTGCTTCAACTGCGGGGCCAGGCCGGGCCCCGGCAGGTAGAGGACGCCACCACCGGTCTCTGCCAGATGATCGGCGCTGGCGGGGTGTGCGTCATCCACATCCTGAAGCGCTAGCCACCGGCCCGGTGACGATAGACATAGGGAGGTTTGAGTCATGGACCTGGGACTTAGGGACAAGGTAGCCATCGTCACAGGGGCAGGGCGCGGCATCGGTCGCGCCATCGTCCTCACCCTGGCGGAGGAAGGGGCGCAAGTAGCCGTCAACGACGTCTTCCCGGAGCGGGCCCAGGCCGTGGTGGCCGAGGTGAAGGCGAAGGGGGGCGAGGCCATCGCCGCCGTCGCCGACGTGACCGACGGGGCGCAGGTAGCGGAGATGGTCGCCCGGGTCGTGAAGGAGTGGGGGACGGTTCACATCTTGGTGAACAACGCCGGCATCCCCGCCCGCAGCGCCGAGGAGGCGGGGGGCGCCTTCGGCGGGCCCTACTTCAGCCAGCAGGACCAGGCGGCCTGGGACCAGGTGATGAACGTCGTCACCTACGGCGTCCTCAACTGCTCACGGGCTGTGCTGGAGCACATGTCGAACCAGGGCTGGGGTCGCATCATCAACATCATCTCAGACGCAGGGCGGGTTGGAGAGCCCCGCTTGGCCACTTACTCCATGGCCAAGGCCGGCGTGACCGGCCTCACCAAGGCGCTGGCCAAGGAGATGGGCCGCTACCGGATCACCGTCAACTGCGTTTCGCCCAGCACCACGGAGACGGAGACCACGGCCTCCCTCTTCGAGGCGGCGCGCGAGAGCCAGGAGGGCGCGGCCCGCCTGGAGGTCATCGGGCGGCAGTACCCCCTCTACAAGGGATTGGGGCGCCTGGGCCAGCCCCAGGATATCGCCAACGCCGTCGCCTTCCTGGCCTCGGACCGCGCCGAGTGGATCACCGGCCAGGTCCTGAGCGTCAACGGCGGCTACTGCATGGTCTAGGCCCTTTCCGACGTGGGGCGCGGCGCGCGGGCAGGCGGGGCCCACGTGCCGCGCCCCTCCAGAACACGAGCCGGAGCTTCGGGCAGTTCTGCCGTCGCTCCTTCACACCCTTGCGGAGGTATTCCATGGAAACCGGCGTCGCCTACTTCAGCGGTCGCACCCTGCGCCACGTTCGCGCCGACCTAGAGGACATCGTGGCCCATCACTGCACCTACGTGGTGCACTGCCTCACAGAGACGGACCTCCTCTACTACCGAGAGGCCATGCAGGAGATCGTCCGCGCTACCCACGAAGTCGGGCTGGAGGCCTGGCTCGACCCCTGGGGGGTGACGGCTATCTTCAGCGGCGAGACCCTCTCCCGCTTCCCGTGCGACCACCCGGAGGCCTGGCAGATGCTCTCCGACGGCCGGCGGGCGCCCGCTGGCTGCCCCAACCATCCGGAGACCCGTCGCTTCCTCATGGAGTGGGTGAAGGCGGCGGCGGAGACGGGCGCCGACGTCCTCTTCTGGGATGAGCCCCACTTCTACTACGGGCCCTGGCGTGGCGACCTGAGCGGCGCCTGGGCCTGCCGCTGTCAGCACTGCCAGGACCGCTTCCGGGCCTCCACGGGCCGCGACCTGCCGCTGCTCCTGGACGACGAGGTACGCGCCTTCCGGGAGTCCTCCCTCCTCGAAATGCTGGGCGAGCTCTATCGGGAGGGACGGCGCCTGGGGTTGCGCAACGCCCTCTGCCTGGTGCCCACCGACCTGGAAGCCGTGGGGCTGCCGGAGGTTGCACGCGGCATCAGGGAGCGGTGGGCCCACGCCATCGGCCGCGATCCGGAGGAGATCGCCAACCCGTTGCTGGAGCTGGGGGTGAGCGACTGGGAGGCCGCCGCCTCCCTCCCCGACCTGGACATCTTCGGCACGGACCCCTACTGGTACCTCTTCGGGGCCGAGCCGGAGTCCTTCACACGCGCCTTCACGACGCCCGCCGTGGAGGTAGCACGGCGACACGGCCGGCAGTGCCAGATCTGGGTGCAGGCCTTCTCAGTGCCGGAAGGTCGAGAGGAGGAGCTGCGAACCGGGTTGCGCCTGGCCGCCGGTCTGGGCGCCACCCACCTGGCGGCCTGGGGCTACGAGGGTGCGGCCGGCATGTCGGTTCGCTGCGCCCGTCCGGACGTGGTCTGGCGCATCGTAGGGGAGGCCTTCGCCGAGGCGAGAGGCTGACCCCTCCGCGCCCCTTCCCCAAGACCATAGAACATAGGGCCAAGAACGCAGGGGCCAAGCACCTTCCTGCCTACCTCGATGAGATGGCATTCAGGTTCAACAACCGGCACCATCAGTACCTGTTCCGTGATACGCTCATGAAACTACTGGCGGCGAAAACCTTGGAACACAAGGAACTCATCTCTGAGCCAGCTTGAGCGCCTCCTCTTTTGTTAACTCCCTGAAGAAAAGGGATGGAGCCGCCATCTGTTCATCTCGCCTAATCTGCTCATCTGTAGCGCCTAGACGAGTCTTGAAGAACCCGGGGTCATCCTGATTCATGCGAATCTGGTAGTAGTGCGGTTCTTGCGGCTCCAGGTTGGATTCGGCGCTAAAGATCACTCTCAAGCCAAGGCCACTATCCTCTGTCTGGTTGCGCGAGAAGTGCTCTGATGTCCGCCCATTCCCTAGCGCCATTTCCGCCGTGTGAAACTTGAACTCGCGAAATCCGATGACTTCTGCCACATCCAGGATTTCCGGCGGGCGGCCAGACACAAGGTCTATTTCCGGTTCTGTGCGGCCCCGCCAACGGATCGGGTAATCTGATTCCTCCCCAGAGGGAACGCCGAAGACGATGCGTCCATCCGCGCGCAGTCTACGAATTGTTTCTCGGCCCTTGTTCGAGACCTGCAACCGCGCGTATTTGCCATGTTCCTCTGGGAGGACGCGAAGGAGCGCAATTCTGCTAAGGTTGAGGCGCACCGGCTTAGCAACACCACCTTGCTCGATTTCGCGGAAGGCTATGGTCAGGGTTGGCAATTCCAGAGTCGGATTCGCGATCAGTGCGCGAAGATGATCGAGCAGTTTGTCATCAGCGACTTGCCAATCTCGAAAGTCTTGGGTGTCCGTTATGGCAGCAAGATTTATGGCGATCCCTCCCTGCCACAACCATCTCACCAGAAGCTCATAATTTCGGTACGCATCTGCAATCAATACCTCTAGAGGCGAGATCCCCTGCCCAGCCAACCGTTCCTGAAGGCGGGTCCGCGAGTTCACGACGGGATCGATGATGGCCAGTTGGAGGAGTGTTTCTATCCGTTCACCCTCGATCCGTCTGACTTCGCCGCGAATGCGGACTAGGATACCCAACGCCTTCTCCCAGGCGGGCATCAACCATGCATTGACAAACTGGATCAGTTCCGGCGATTCACGCCTGAGCCTAGCTGGAAATCCATGTCGCCGGAGCAATCGCCTGGAAGTGATTTCATTGGAAATGAATAGCCCCAATGCCACACTAACGGCCGTTGCCAGAAACCATCCCCACCAGGGGAATCGTGCCAGAGCGGAGATTATCAGGCCCACCACCGCACTCCCAACGAGAACGATGATCGGCCATAGGCCGACGATGACAAGAAGTTGCCGAACGTTGAGGGCGTTTGATATCCAAGTCCATGTTCGCCGCAGCCATTCAGGAACTCGCATCGCGCCAGCCTCCGCCCTTGCGGGCACGCAGTCGGTGATGCACCGTCACCGTCTCCCGCTATGCTAGCACATCCTCCGTATGAGGTATATAATCGCCAATATGAGTATCCTTGCCACGAGGCAATGTTGTACCATCGCCTTGCGTCAAGTAGATGACGCTAGGACATTGGAGCCGCTGGCAGCGTCCCGCTGTTCCCAATGTCTCACTGTTCCAATGTATGGGGGCTACTTGATTTCCGGCAGCGCCGTCCAGTCGTAGCCGATGGCGGGGTCGTCGTGGGGGATGCGGATCTCCTCACCCTCGGGGTCGTAGATGCGAGAGGTGAAGTAGATCAGGTGGGTGGGGCCACTCAGGGCCTTGCAGCCGTGGGCGACGCCGGGCGGAATCTTGAGGAGTTGCGCTTCATAATGGTCGCCCAGGAAGACCTCCTGGAGCTGACCCCGCGTGGGCGACTCCTCCCGCATGTCGTATAGCGCCACCTTCAGGTTGCCCGACGGCACGTACCACCAGTCGATCTGGGTGCGGTGCACGTGCCAGGCCTTGGCCACGCCGGAATGCATCATTGAGTGGCTGGCCTGAGCCCAGCCCTCGCGGATAATCTCCTCCGTGTTGCGGACGATCTCCCGGAAGAAGCCCCGCTCGTCGGGGTAGGTGACCAGCCGCTTCAGCTCCACGCCCTCGATCATGGTTCAACCCTGAGCGAAGCATATAGCGGCGCCTCTGTCGATGCAACGCCTGCTGGCAGCCCCTGTAGTCTGGTACGGAAGGTGGATCGCACAGCGCAGGCTGCGGCTGGCCGCTCGAATACGAGGCCGTAGTGGACCGCGCCCCACCTATCCCGTCCGCGCCACAGCCCTTGCGGACGGATCACCCAGCCCTTACCGCCGTCACCTGGAGCTTGTTTCCCCACCGCCCCAGAGCAACGTTCGCCAGTCGCGCCGCCCATCGGTACACGTAGTGGACCGCCGGGCGCGACAGGAGTCGCATCACGCGCCCCGGTTCGTGCTTGTAGTACATGAGATAGCGGCGCGCATAGACCCGGAACCCCGCCGACTGGAGTTCCCTGCACAAGCCCTCCGCATTCAGCCGCGCCACACGATTGCCCGCGCTTTCGTCGTTAGAGGAGATGCCCAGACGCACCGCCACCTGCGTCCCCAGCGCGTCGGCAGGCTCGTTCACGCTGACCGCACTCCTGGCCACGCGGGCCAGCTCGCGCACGCCCAACATTGGCTCGGTCAAGTGATGGAGGCCATCGTGGACGTAGCTCACGTCCACGGAGCCAGTTCGAATCGGCAGATGTTCCACGTCGCCGACGACCACAAGGTAATCTAAGTCAAAACGCGCGGCGCGCTGCCGTGCCCGGCGTGCGCACCCCTCCGAGATGTCCAGCGCAATAACCTTGGCACCCTGGCGCGCCAGAAACTCTGCGTCCATGCCGCTCCCACAGCAAGCGTCGATGACAGTAGTGCCCGCCAGCGGTGGCAGAAAGGCGACACTCCGGCGGAACTTTTCGGCCATCAGCCACTGGTAAGCCAACGGGGCGCCTGCGGGGCGCGCGATCTCGAACTCCGCTGCCACCTCACGGTCGAACCAGTCCGCCTGCCGCCGCTTATGCTGATGGAGATGGCCCACCTCATCATCGATGTACGACGTATCAAGGCCGGGCGGCAGCAGGATGGGGATGCCGTCGCGCACCGGGTAGGAGGCGTGGCAGCGGCTGCACCGGAGCACGCCATCGGGCAGCTCTTCATTCAGCCCTCCCAGGTCACTATCGCGGCAGATCGGACAGGTCAGCAGTCTCAGCAGGTCAGCGGCGTTCATGCCTAGTTTCACGACGAAGCCAGCCCAGCTCCGGCCAGCGATGCCGGCGGCTGCCCACACAGGAGCCCTGGATGTCCCTTCCGACGCAGCGCGTGGTCATAAGCTTGAAGGTGGACCTGTGCGCACCGTTCCACCGAATACCGCTCGACCGCGCGCTGCCGTCCGGCGCGGCCCATGCTCTCGCGCAGGACGGCATCTCGCAACAGACGAAGCGCGGCCTTCGCGATGGCCTGCGGGTCCAGCGGCGGCACGATGTATCCCGTGACGCCGTCTTCGACCACCTCCGCCACCGCGCCCACATCCGTCGCGACGACCGGCAGACCCATCATCATCGCCTCCTGTACCACGGTCGGGGCGCCCTCTGAACGGGGCACGGACGTGAGAACGAAGACGTCCATGGCGGCCAGCGCCGGCCGCACGTCGGCCCGTGGCCCTGCCAAGACCACGTCGCGACCGACGACAAGCCCCAGTTCCGTCGCCAGCCGGTGCAGGCCACATTCATACCCGCGGTGACTGTCGTGGGACGCGCCCACGATCAGAAGCTTCACGTTTGCCTGCCTGGCCCGCGCGATAGCAGCAGCACGGATCAGGTACTCGTGCCCCTTCTGCGGGTTCAGATTCCCTACGGTCCCCATCACAAGATCCTCTGGCACGAAACCAAGTTCCGCAAGGGCGGCTCCCTGATCCACATTCTCTACAGCGAAGGCTTCTGGATCGACGGGTGGGAAGAAGACATAAAGCCGATCACCCAGCGCCTCCGCCCCCGGGTGGACACTCGCCACCGCCCGCCCCGTGCTCATGACCACCTCCGCGAGCCTCGTCACGAGCGGCATCATCGCTCGGCGAAGGAGCATGGGGGGACGCGTATCGAGAAGCTGCCAGATGACGGGGACACCCTCCAGCCGCGCCGCGATCGCGCCGTGCGGGTTGATCAAGCCTCCGATTTGCACAAGGTCGATCCTGTGCTCACGGATGACCCTCCGGACAGCGTCTATCTCGGGCCAGAAGCGAGCAGCGAAGCGAAGATGCGCCGCTGGATTTGCCGTAGCGCGCATGCGGTGGAGCGGCATAGTCATCACGTCGACGCCCGCTGTCCGTAGACGTAGGGCCGCGTTGCCAGGCTCGTCGGGCAGGAGGACCACGGTTTTCACGCCAAGTCGCCGCAGGGGCGCTGCCAACCGAAGAGCCTGGTTGTGCGGTCCACCAAAAACGGGATAGTGGATGACTGAGAGGAGGTTCATTCGCTAGTACGTTTTCTACGATACGATGCCTGCAGACCAAGAATCAGACACTCAAGGTTGACCCCCGGTGCTGGCCAGCACACTCGACCTGCCCCCATGAAGGCCACCACTGTCTATGCTACTGCCGTAGTCATGGCGGGCAAGGTCACTTCAGATTGGCAAGGCCGGAGGCCGCGCGCCAAATGTCCCCCGGGAGCACGTGGGTTCCATTTGAGATTCGCCCTTACTGCTGCGCTTACGGTCTCGAGGTCTACGCCCGCGCCCATAGCCGTGGCCAAGAGAGCCGAGACGTCTTTGGGCAGGCATTCCCCCGAAAACCCTCGTGCAGCAGGGTAAACAAAGGAATGGCTTGTTCCGATTCGGCTATCAGAGAGCAACAGGGAGCGCAGCTCCTCAAAGTCTACCGAGAGAGCCTGCGCCAAGTCGTGGAGCTCATTGAAGAAGGCAACCTTAAGGGCCAGATACGCATTGTCGGCGTACTTCACTAGTTCAGCCGTTCTTGGTGATGTCTTGAGAATTGTTGTCTTCGGCCCATAGGCCAGACGGCAGATGTCTTCTGCGCGGCCAACGGCAGGTTCGTAGCCACCCAGTATCAGGAAGGGTAGATTCGACAAGTCCGTGTACAGGTGTCCCGGCGTCGTTCCCACGAACTCGGGAGAGAATACGATGTTGCCCCCTCGTTCCTCATTCAGAATGTCCGTGGTCCCGACAGCGACCGTGCTATGGCAGATCACAAGAACCGGCGCTGGCACAGCGCTGATAGCCTCTCTGACAATCGATATGTCACATGAACCGTCCGGTGCAGGCGGAGTGGGGACACAGACGAAAGCAGCGTCCCACGTGGACGGATCACAGTCGAGGCCTATCGCCAACGGCGGATCGTACACTTCCACAGCGAACTTGGTTCTCAGCAGACTGTATACCGCCTTGCCGACCTTTCCATAGCCGATGATACCCACTCTAATCTTCACTGTCGGTCACCTCCTGTAGAGATGCATTGCACCATCGCCTCAAACTCACCGGCCCACCACTCAATCGTCCGCGGCCGGATCCGCTCGTAGCCGCGCTCGCCCAAGCGCCGGCGCTGATCGGGGTCGACCGCCAGCCGGCGCATCCGGTCCAGCAGCGCATCGCTGTCGGCGGCCGGGACGACGAAGCCGGTCTCTCCGTCCAGCACTCGTTCGCGGATCTCGCCGGCGTTCTCGGTGGCAATCACCGGCAGGCCAGCGGCCATCGCCTCTTGCACCACGTGGCCGTAGGGGTCGCCCAGGGTCGGGAACACCAGCACGTCCGCCAGGCCGTACCACCGAGGCAGGCCTGGCTTCTGAACGAAGCCGGGGAAGACCACGTTTGGCAGGTCCTCGGCCCGCGCGCGGTAGCGGGCCTCGTCGTCGCCGTCGCCGACCAGCACCAGAGATGCAGGCACGCCTTCGGCCCTCAGCCGAGCGTAGGCGTCCAGTAGGTAGTCGATGCCTTTGCCGCTCCAGAGCCGGCCGACGCACAGGTAGACGCAGCCCGTCAAGCCAAGCCGGCGACGGGCGTCGGTGTCCTGCCGGGCCTCACCGGCGCCGAAGGCGAAGTGCTGGACATCGACCGGTTCCGGTAACGCCCAGATCCGGCCGGGGCGGGCGCCGTAGTGGCGAACGTAGGCGGCGGCGTCGGCGCCGGGTACATGGAAAGCGTCGACCCGGGGAAACAGCCAACGCTTGGCGAGTTCTCGATGTCGGTGGACGGGGCGCCAAGTGTCGAACGTCTTCATCGCGCGGA
>Ga0315279_10009604_pt1 | contig 11507 bp, 4 predicted proteins | sample YL17G06_20_MG_FD_203694 | JGI IMG/M metagenome (GOLD analysis project Ga0315279, IMG submission 203694) | Sediment microbial communities from Yellowstone Lake, YNP, Wyoming, USA - YL17G06_20 | ecosystem: Environmental > Aquatic > Freshwater > Lake > Sediment | place: USA: Wyoming | collected...
GGCTGGAGATATTGGGACAGGAACCACAACGGAGTCAAAGACGCAGGCGAAGACATGACACTCATAATATATTCAAGAGCTGGCCTGAGAGGAGACTACGCTGACGACTTTGTCGCCTGTTTGACTGCTATGCACGTAAAAACAGAGTATCACAGCCACGTACCGAGAAGCGACTGTACTACCCCAGTGTTTGCTCAGGAGAACTTCAACATTTACACGGGCGGCTGGATCTTCATCGGCCCAGACCCAGACTTCCTCTGCGACTTGTACAACGGAAGCAACTACTACCACCCAGGCTCGCCGCAAAACTATGGTGGCATCAACTACGCAGACCTGAACGGTGCGCTCACCCAGATAAAGCTCGCCACGAGTCTAGCACAGGGTCAGGCAGCCGCGCTACAAGCTCAATACTACTTTGCAAAGCACGCCGCATCTATTCCATTGTGGAGCGTTTCAGGCGTTAAGTGTTACCAGAACACGCCAGCCCAACACCCATCTGAAGGAAACTGGGTGCACTTGGTGAACCAGAAGGGTCAAGGCGTCAACAGCTGGTGGTCAACCCTGAACATGTACCAGACAGGCGCGCTCTACCCGAACAACTACGTCTACTACGGCTTCTCGTCAACTGTCACACTGCAGAACGAAGTCTACGCCCAGTGGTACTGGGACTCGGAAGTCTTGGGCAGAATCTACGACGGCGGAGCGGGCAGAAACCCAATGACGCTCGCAACATGGTATCCACAACTGTACAAGTCTTGGGTGGCAGGAACATGGGTTGATCCTCTGACCGGAGAAACAAAGACTTCAGTGACGATCACGCTGCGTCCTGACGTGTACTGGCAGGACGGTCATCCACTGACCGCCGCTGACGTGTACTACACTCTGGTGGAATGCAGCAAGGACCTGATCGACCCGCTTAGGCCGGGAGGGGCTTTGCCTCCGCCATGGTGGTACCCGACGGTGCAGTACATGCGATCCATCGAACTGATCGACGCCTACAACATTCAGGTCCTGTTGGACGTGAACAGTGTTTGGGCAATGGGATGGGTCATAGGCAGCGTCGTCATACCGAAGCACATATGGAAGCCAATAATCGGCCAGCCCAACGGCGTTGGCGGTTGGACAATGGTTCCGTCTGGAGCTGTTAAGGCAGTTCAAGGCGTCAGGCCAGACCCCAACATCATCGGCACGGGCCCATTCAGATGGAGCTCCGGTGTCGGTGACACTGTTGGCTCAACCGTCACGTTGGTCGCAAACACTCCAGGCAGCGTCGTCAACAGCATAACAAGCCCAGGCTACTACAACTACTACCCAATATGGCCAGACATAGGCATGCCCAACAACAGAGTGGAGGTCAACGAGGGAGTGCACGACTACAACCAGAGCATAATCTGCGAAATCACCCTGTACAACCTGTTCCAGGGCTACACGGGCGACTATCCAGGCGACCTAGATGTAACCTTCAGACTCCTCGTCGACGGCGTACTCAAAACCTCCCAAACAAACATCGTCATACCAACGTGGAACTACAACTCACTGTTCCCCGAAATCAGTGAAGGCCCCGAAGTCGGTCCCTTCCCCAAGTGGGAATACGACACAGACGACGGCACAGTGGAGTACTACTTCGAGATAGTGGCGCTCAACCCCAGCTTCCACTACATAACGGTACAAGTGCAGATCACGAGCCCACCGACCATTCCGGGCGACGGTGAAGTGAACCCGTGGCTTGGCAAGTGGATCAACGTCACACTGCCGTTCTACGTAACCTTGTCGACTGACATATCCGGAAGCAACCTATACAGTGACATGGCCGCGCTCGGCGTACCAGGATACGCAGGAGTCGCAGCCTTCGTCACGAAGGAAGTGCCAACCCCAGACTTGAAGACAGACGGCTTAGACATTGTAGCCGCAGCAAGAGCCTTCGGAACATACCCAGGCTACACGTTGTGGAGCAGCGTCGCAGACGTCAACGGTGACTACAAAGTAGACGGCCTAGACATCGTCCGAATCGCAAGAAACTTCGGCTGGCTAGCTCCAACGCTACCTTACACGTATCCACCACCAATATCAGCATCGTAGACGGCTGACGCCAAAAGGCTAAAGCTCCCCTATTTTTTTTGTTTCAACATCAGTTGAGCAAATGCTTTTCTCATGCGTAAACAAGAGCATGCAAGAGAAGCCATAAGGACTCTCATCATTTGTGGCCCTGCCCACGCCAATCCGCTCAGAATTCATGTCCAAACCAACAGCCCTCAATGAATAGCTCCTCTCGTACCGATGCGACGTTCGAACAAGCGCGCGCGAAATCAGAACGCTCCTATTCACCGTAGAAATTGGTGATAAGTACCTTTTCTGATGATTTCCCCCTCTCTACAAAGAGACTTTGGACTGGCCATATTTCTCTCTTAACCGCGACTGGGCCGTGGACTTGAACGGTGTTGGTGCGTATCGAAACGTGTCGGGTTTTGGCATAGAAGATAATTCCAAAATCTTTAAATCGGCAGACAGCATCATTATGACTTGCAAATAAAGGAGAAGGGAGAAATAAGAATGAAGAAAAGGCTATATATATTTGCAGTTCTAATGATGGCATTCCTCGTCGTTCCAACGTTTGCTTTTGTAGGACCATGGACCGGTAGGACCCCAGGAGTCCCGCACAGCGCGGACGCAATGTGGGTCGAAGACAACCTCAACACGTTCAACACGGCAACCACATCCGCAGGATTCACGTTCAACGTCACAGTAAACCTGAACATGACCGAAGACATCTACGCATACCAAGTCTTGCTGCACTTCAACAAGAACTATCTAAATTGCACCAAAGGAGGCTACACGGGTGCCCCAAGCACAACTAGCATGTACTTCTCGGGCCACACGACCAACGCTCCGGGAGCAATAATAGACAACGTCTTGGGCACAGTAAAGATCTTCGAAACATGCTTGAGCACAGACTACGTAGCAGGACCGAAGGCCGCTAGCCTCGCAGGCTTTGAGTTCCAGATAATAAAAACACCGGACAAAGTGAACACGAACCTGACAAGCCTGTTCGACATAAGCACCGAATACAAAGCTCCACCCTCGCACGGCGACACGTGGGTCTTTTATTCAGATAGTACCACATTTTTGGCGTTCACCCCATCCGATGGTCATTACGAGTTCAGTTGGGTGGCACCGACGACTCATCCGCACATGGGCATCGAGCATGACGCAGGCTTCGGCCTATCGCCGATAACCCTCAACCCAACGCCGTCAACCGCTTGGCCCATACAGTATGGTCCAAGTCCGCCGAACGCAGTGGGTTCAGGCTTCACGGCCAGCCTATACATCAAAGGCTTGGACGCGGCATGGGGCCTGTGGAACGCCTCGTTCACGCTCAGCTGGAACAGCACAGTCATCGACGTCTCGGGCGGCGCGGCAAACGTCACAATAGACCCGGCTTGGCAATTCAGCACTAAGACGATGGGAGCAGGCAGCGTAGACATATACGTTCAGAACCGCACCAGCACGCCTTCAGGCACAGTCTTGGTTGCAACAGTGATGTTCACCGTGATGATTCAGGGAAGCAACCCGCCGCAGAGTACTCCGGACAGCTCAGACCTGACGTACACCAACGTCGCATTCTTCGACGACCCGTCGCCAGGAGGCAACCTGCCGATAGCGGCTGACCCGTCAGACTCGGGTCACGTCGATGTTCTAGCATTGATCGCTCTTCCGCTGCCCTACCTCGAAGTTGTGCCAAATGCAATCGTACTCGGCCCGGCACCAGTCATCGGAAGCACCTTCAGCGTAAAGGTTCAAGTGGTAAACATGAGCAAACTTTGGTACTGCGTATTAGTCCAGTTCCGATTGCAATACAACAGCTCGATCCTCGGGTTCGTCAGCGCCACAGAAGGCGGGTTCATAACAGACCCACAGTGGGACCTCTACGGATCATTCTTCTACGCCATCAATAACCTGGCAGACCCCATATGGGGAGACCACGTAGCAGTCTTAGACATGCTGTTTCCAAACATCCATACCGGCATATATGACCAGGCAGTGTTCCCGAACACCATTAGCGCCCCTAATGCTTCAGCCGACCCCACAGTGTCAACAGTCAAATTCCAGGTTGTCGCGCAAAACTGCTTCGACATGCCCACCATCATAACATACCTGAAATTACCCGCATTCTGGCCAACACATGACCAAGTGTTCGTCGACAAGGAAGGCAACTACATACCCAGCGCATCCAACGTCAACTGTACGGTAACGATCCTCGCGCTCAACGAAGTCGATCGCCAGATCGACCTAGTCGGCGGAGCGGTCAACGATGGGTACGGAATACTCACGGGAACATGGCCGTTCCCGTATCCGGCTCCGAGCTACTACACGGGCACGCCAAGCTACTTGGCATTCCCAACACCGTTCGGCGGACAAGGACCAAACACCCCAATGGATCTAGTGTTCCCGCAATCACAGATATACCTCGACGCATACGTAACGTACAACTACTGGCCAGTACAAAGCAAAGATGTCGGCTTCGAGATTGAAGGTCCATTCATACATCTTCCGAACGGATCATACGTACCAGCCCAAAGCTACCAGATATGGGCCAAGCTCACTGCTACCTCGGACGCAAACGGAGTCGCGGTGCTCACGTACAGAATGCCATGGCCATGCAACGACCCAGACAGCATCACAGGCGTGTGGAAGATAACCTCAACAGTCACCATAGCCGACCAAGTAGTCTCGGACGTAATGATGTTCTACTACGAGCGCCTAGTCTACATAACAAGCGTAACGACAGATTCCTACAGCTACATACATGACCAATGCGTCAAGGTAACCGTGAACTACGAGACACACTCTCAACAGATGTACCCAGCGCTGTTCTCGATCGTCATCGAGGACAACCTGACAGTGCCATTCGGCTTCACAACGTTCAGCACAGAGGTGGGAGGAGCAGTCTTCTGCACGTTCAAGGAAGACACGTTCACAGTGACCATATGCATACCGAAATGGGCATACGCAGGCAATGGCCTAGTACTCGTCTCAGTCTACGACAAAGACCCGACGATTGGCGGCGAAGCATTAGCGCCAACATACACGCCATACCCCATAATCAACATATACCCGTACTAAACACAACAAAAACCCCCCTATTTTTTTTCTTTTGACTGAAACTAGTGCTAACTCTATTTCATAACGGACTAGAATAATATTCCAGAACGCTTATTAGCCGTTTTTCTCATGTAGTCAGAAACAAGGAGAGAAGGTAGAATGAATCGCAGAAAAACTGCTTACACCTTAATTCTGATGCTACTGATAGTCGTGGTGATAGTGGTTGGGCTAGTGAACCTATCGAGATCAGCCCCACAGGCCTCTTCTGTACTGGCCATAACAGCAGACATGGACCTACAAAACTATCGGCAAAGACAGAAAGCAACCCTGGGCGGAACCGTCACGATCGACGGGTCACCCGCAACAGACTTCCTAGTACTGGTGGAAGTGAACAATCCATCTCCATATGGACTCAATTCGTTCAGGACTCTGCAGGTCGGAAACCCTGCCGGGCCTTGGTCGGTGAGCATCTCTAGCAACTCGCTTCAGGACTCCAACAGCAACCCAATAGACACGATCAAAGCGGGATCGATGATGTATGTCGGCATGAGCGTGCATAACCTGCAGAGCGCTACATTGAACATCTATGCCACAACGACGGTTTATGATGCAAACATGGTCGCCATCGGCGAGAACTTCTGGACGGCCAGCGTTGACCCCGTCCAAACAGTCGGGTCAAAATTCCTGATGCAAGTACCCACCTCGGCAACCTCAGGTCAAGCCGTGATAATAGGCTGCGTCTACAGCGACGAACCGCTCAACGGAGGATTCGCCTATTGTCCCGAGAAAGCGTTCTACTACTACTTGAGCAGGACACAGACCGGACTGTTAGGAATAACACAGCCTCCTCAACCCCCACCGCAGAACACGCCTGGTGCATACATCGACCCAATCAGGCTTCCCACGGCTCCACGACCAGGGACGTATTCCGTCTACGTGATGGGCCAATCAAGCCCAGCCGTGAAATCATCGGCAACGACGAGCTTCACAGTGCAGAGCACAACTGGTATTCCACCGCAAGCATCATTCGCCTACTGGCCGTCAGCCCCAACAATAAACATCACCGTTAACTTCGATGCATCATCATCAACTCCAGAGGGGTACGGCGACATCATAACGAGGTACGAATGGGACTTCGGCGACGGAACCCCACACTACATCAAAACAGGCAGCCCAGCAGACCCGACAGCGAGCCACGTTTACACGCAGGCAACACGGTACGTGGTAACGCTCAACGTGACGAACAACGAAGGATTATGGTGCACAACGTCAAAACCAATAAACGTAAGCCTGGGTCACCCTCCAACGGCAAGCTTCACCTGGTTACCGCAAATGGTGGTGATAAACCAAACCGTGACGTTTGACGCGTCAAACTCGACACCAGGCGACTTCAGCACACTCACGAACTACGCGTGGAACTTCTCAGACGGAACAGGAATCTTCAACGTCTCAACGCCGCAAACAACGCACAGCTTCACCCAACAAGGAAACTACACGGTCATGCTAACAGTCTTAGACTCAGCAAGCCGAACCGCATCAACATCCGCCACAGTACAGGTCCAGAACGCGACGATCAAAATCTACGACCTGAACGGCGACGGCAAAATCGACGGCTTAGACATAGTAATAGTGGCCAGAGCCTACGGGTCATATGGCCCAAACTACTACTATCCGGGCTCACCAGCAACTTCAAGATGGAACCCGATCGCCGACGTCAACGGAGACAACAAAGTAGACGGCCTAGACATAGTCCCAGTAGCAAGGAACTACGGAAAAGACCCATAGACCTCTAACAGTCACGCGGTCCACAAGGCCGCGTGCTAAAACACCACGAACACCCTTTTTCTAAAATCAGGAACAATATTCCAAAACGTTTAAAACTCTAGATCCACCAAGTTTAGCTGTACTTCGAGGAGAAAGGAAATGAACAAAAAAACCTTAGGGACAGCTATACTCATCACAGTTCTGCTTCTAAACTTCACCATCATCCTCGCGAGAGCTGACACACCTTCAGAACCTCATAATGCTGATGCCATGTGGGTTGAGCCTTCCTCTAACACTTTCGTAACTGGGATGCCGAATGCCACGGTGGGCCAAAGATTCAACGTAACCGTCTGGCTCAACATGACCGAAGACATCTACTCCTACCAAGTCGACATGCACTTCAACACGACGCAGCTCAACTGCACCAGAGCAGGATATACGAATGGAGCCACGAGCAGCTACTTCAAGGGCCACACGACCGCCTCGCCCGGAGCAACAATAGACAGGGTCAGAGGCACGGTTCTGGTCTTCGAAACATGCTTGGGCCTAGACTTCATACCGGGACCCCGCAACGACAGCCTAATGTGGGCAGAATTCGCAATCCTCATCGCTCCAACCACCGGAAACCTGACGAGCCTGTTCGACATAAGCACCGAATACGGCACATCTTCAAGGGCCAACACATGGGTACTTGCCTCAGACGCGACCACTATGCTTCCATTCAATCCTTACAATGCAAACTACCTGTTCATAGGACCATCAGGTCCGCCGCCTTCACTCTCGGTGTCCATAAGCCCACTTTCAAGCACAATACACGTTGGCCAAACGGTACACTTCACATCAACAGTCAACGGAGGAACACCACCATACAGCTTCCAATGGGTCCTAAACGGAACTTCAGTCCCAACCGCAACCACAAACAACTGGAACTTCAGTCCAGCATCAATCGAATTCGACACCGTATACGTGAGCGTCACAGACAACAACGGAACCACCGCAAACTCTACAAATGCCTCCGTAACGGTGACACCGCCGCCGGGGGGAACAAGAATCTACGTGGACCCGCCTGAAATCATAAACCTGACCATGGGGCCATCCTCAACATTCGACATCAACGTCACACTGGGCAACGCCACAAACTTGCAAAAATGCATATTCAACCTCACCTACGTTCCATCCGTCATAAAATGGGTCGGCATACAAGTGCTCCGAGTTGAAGGCCAGTTCCCGACTGCCACGTTGATGGCAGACGGCAACGCAGGCTTCGTATGGGTCAGCCTCAACTACTCGAACCCGATCAGCACGGATCCTCCAGCTCCAATCGTTACTCTGAAGTTCCACGTTGAAGCCTACGGAATCTCCCCTATGAACCTGACTGATACACAGCTCCTAGACTCTGCAGGGCTTCCGATAAGTCATGACGCGTTCGATGGACTATTCTCCAACATAATACGTGACGTCGCAGTCATCAACGTCGTCCCTGCGAACAATTGGATCTACCAAGGTTTGTCAGACGACATCAACGTGACGGTGGAGAACCTGGGAAACGTGAGCGAAACCTTCACCGTCAGCGCCTACTACAACAGTTCACTGATTGGAACCGTCCCGATCGTCAACCTGCCTTCAAATGCTCAAACAACGGTGACCATCACGTGGAACACCGCAGGAGTGCCTGAAGGAAACTACACGATAACTGGAGTGGCATCCATCGTGCCGTACGAGAGCAACATAACCAACAACGTCTATGTTGACGGCATCGTAGAAGTAGTAACGATAATACACGACGTGGCCATAACCGACGTTACTCCGGAAAAAACCTGGCAATACAAAGGCAACCCACTGAAGATTAACGTAACCGCCGCCAACCTCGGCAACGTCAGCGAAAGCTTCAACGTCACAGCCTACGCAGACAACTACACGATTGGAACGTTTGCCATCACAGACCTGCCTTCGAACGCGCAAATGATCATAACGTTTGTCTGGAACACAACGTCGATTCCACATTGTCAAAACTACACTCTGAGGGGCGAGGCAAGCATAATCCCACACGAGTACAACCTAACAAACAACATCTACTTCGATGGAAACGTAACGATCAGGATCATGGGAGACATAAACGGCGACGGCAAGGTTGACGGACTAGATCTAGTCATACTAGCTAGATCCTTCGGATCCTACGGTCCAAACTATTTATACCAAGGCTCTCCACCCTCTACGATGTGGAACCCTGATGCTGATTTGAACCTTGACAACGTGATCGACGGACTCGACATTGTCCGCGCCGCTCGAAACTTCGGCCAAACCTGCTCCTAATTCTCCTTTTTTTTTGTAGCATTCTACACAAAAACTTAAATGCAAATCGCATAGAATAGTGCCTCGGTGATAATTTGAACAAGAGACTGACAACCATCGCTATAGGAACCGTTGCTAGTTCATTGCTCGTCCTACTCCTAGCAGCAGCCATAGCACCGACTTACGCTGACACACCCTCGTTTCCACACAACGCTGATGCAATGTGGATTGAGCCTGCGAGCATATCATTGACGCCTAGCATGGTCGGACAACTATTCAACGTAACCGGGGCCCTCAACATGACCGAAGAAATCTACGCATGGCAAACCAAGATGTTCTTCAACCAGACGCTGGTCAACTGTACCAGAGCAGGGTTCACAAGTGGAGCCACGAGCAACTATTTCAAAGGCCACACGACCACTGCCACAACATCAATAAACTACGCACAAAGCTTCGTGTCGCTCTTCGAAACAGCCATGGGCCTAGACTTGATACCAGGACCACACAACGGAACCCTTTTCTGGACAGAGTTCACGATTGTGTCGGTACCAGCAAACCTAAATACAGTGCTCAACATTAGCCGCGAAGCTGGCACAAATTCGTCGTACAGCACGTGGGTTCTATTTTCAGATAGCTCAACTTTCCTGCCGTTCACTCCTTACGACGCCATTATAACACCCGAGTTCTCCACTATCCTAATTCTGCCAGCCCTCATGGCCGCGACCGCAGGAGCCTTAATAGTCAGTAAGAGAATGTCCCGTAAAAAGCTCAAATAGCCCGTTCAGCGGGCACTCCCCCCTTTTTAAGAGTTTCATTTCAAAACACAAACCGAGAACTCAAATCAGAATTAACAATACAGATTCTGGCGTAAGAAAAATCAAATATAGAAGAAAGTTCTATAACTAGCTTCTAGGGTGTACAAATTGAAAAGAAGTCTAGCGCTGATAATACTCATTCAACTAACCGTGGTCAACTTGGCAGCGGTATGCTCATTTTTGAATCAGGCGCAAGCCCAGGCAACGACAGAATTGTACGTTAACCCCGTATCATATACAGCGAAGAGAATAAGCGAAACATTCAACGTCACAATAAACATCCGTAACGTACAGACATCACAGAATCTGGTGATGGCCCAGTTCAGATTACAGTACAATGACACGCTATTGCAGGCTACAGATGTGTACGAGGGAACATTCCTGCAGCAGTTTCACAACGCCGCTCAACCGCCCTACACCACGTTCATCAACTCCATCGAAACCACGAGCACGGACCCCATTTACGGCCCCGACGTCCTCGTAGGCATACTCCTACTTCCAACGGCGACTCCTGCCGGCGGCGTGTGGACGAACTACCCGCAAGGGAACGGAACGCTGGCAACCATAACATTCAAAACACTATACAGACCCGTAGAACCATCGCCACCATCCACATGTCTCTTGAACCTGACAGACACCCTGTTAGTAGGCGCCCCTCCAAACAGCGAGAACGTAACAGAGATCCCTCACATAGACACAAGCGCAACCTACTATGTTGAACCAATGCCAGTGCCGGAAATGAGCGTACAGCCAAGCGATTATCAGGCAGTGCTGATCGGCGAAACATTCAACGTCAGCGTGAACATCGAGAACCTTGACGCTGACTGGAGACTAGTATTTCCACAGTTCAGACTCAAGTATGACGCGAGTGTTCTGAAGGTCGTTGCCATAAACGAAGGCAATTTCTTGCAACAATTCCCGAATTCTGCTTCAGCACCATACACGTTCTTCATAGGTAGCGATGAAACTTCGCAGACTGATCCCCTCTTTGGCCCCGACGTCCTAGTCGGCATACTCTTGTGGCCCAATGCAACAGGACAATGGACAGACTTTCCAGAAGGCAACGGGACACTGGCGACGATAACGTTCGAAGCGATAGAACAGACATCCGAACCACAACTCCCTGCCGCGTCCATGCTAACCCTGAATGACACGTTGCTAGTAGACGATAACGCTAGCGCGATACCCCTCACTTCGACAAATGCAAACTACCAAATCCAACCCTTAGCATTCAGCTACGAACCGAGCACGCCAGTCGCGGGACAGGCCGTGCGATTCAACACAAGAAGCGCTAGTTACACGGTAACGTACTCATGGGACTTCGGAGACGGAATAATGCTGAACACGACAGAGCCCACCACAGGCCACATTTACGCTTCGCCTGGCAACTACCAAGCAACGCTCACCTGCATCGCCAATGGCGTTAGTTCAGCCGTTGCAACGCAGACGATAATGGTCATACCGAACAACGTGCCGGCGCCGATTGACGTCACGGTGGACGTCGGCTCAATACACTTCAAAGGAGAAACCGCTCAA
>Ga0315279_10009605_pt1 | contig 11506 bp, 9 predicted proteins | sample YL17G06_20_MG_FD_203694 | JGI IMG/M metagenome (GOLD analysis project Ga0315279, IMG submission 203694) | Sediment microbial communities from Yellowstone Lake, YNP, Wyoming, USA - YL17G06_20 | ecosystem: Environmental > Aquatic > Freshwater > Lake > Sediment | place: USA: Wyoming | collected...
TGGCTGGGTTCGCGAGTGATTCGATCAACGTCCAGCTTTTCTATCAGACTTTTCATTTGGGGTTGAACTCAAGCGGGGCCATCGATACGGTGTATTCTTCCCCGGTTGTTGTTGATACGATGAAAATGGCCAATCTTGGGACATTGACCAAGGCAACGATGTCTGGTGTGGGCGTCCCGGTAAGGGTGAACGCTCTTGTCGATACGTTGCATACATCCGGATATGCGACGATTTCTCGGTTTATCGCTCCGTCGATAGACCAGTTCATTCGGTTCTACGTTCTTGGAATTACCGGGAATAAAGTTGGGTCATCGGTTGTCGGGTATGTCTGCCTACAGAAGCAAGAGAGGCTTCCGACGCTGACCGGCTGGCCGAATTAATGGGGGTTGCGTGAAGAAGGTATTCATCATCGCGTTCCTTGCGGGCGCTATCTTGGGGAATCTCATGACGGACCACAACGAGGAAAGGATACGGCAGGAAATCCTTTCCCGTTTGTTGCCCGAACAGCAGGTCAGGTTTGCGGAAAATCTGGATGCGCTGACCAAGGCGGCGCCGTCATTATTTCTCGGCTTGAACGTGGCGCAGTACCGTGCGTTTGAGGATGCCTATTCGCCGCTTTCAGAAAGCCGACTGATTCCGACTTTTCATGCCATCAGTTTTGCCAACGGTACCGGCAAAACGCACATGCTGGTCTTGGACATGATCGGGTGGACCATGGGGCCGGATTGGCTGAACCAAGACGCCTTTCCTCCGGTGGCGATCCGGTTTTATAAAAGCCTGACGGAATTGCGAAACAAGGGGCTACTCAGCCTGCGGTTGGTCTGCGTCGCCGATGATATGAAAGCAAGCGGGTCGGTTTATCAGATCATGAAGGAGATTTTCCCATACGCCATCCCGACATCTCTTGATAATGGCAAGTGCTATCGACAGATTGATATTCCCCATCCATCCATTGACGGCGTAATGAATTACATAATCGTCAAGACTTTCGATCAGGAAGAAGTGAAGCATTCCGGATCGACGTGTAATCGGATATGGATAAATGAAATCATCCCGCGCAAAATATTGGGGGAGACAATCGGTCGCACCAGGGCGAAGAAAGGGAACCCCGATGGCACGATCATGAACACCGCCACCATGTTGGATGATGCGGACATGATCGAGGAAATGACTGATGATCCGAATATCCGCTTCATGAATACGCGCGGCCATGTATACGAAAATTGCGTCGGCGAGGAAGTCACTGATGAAATGGCCATTGAAGTTGAAAAATCACACGGAAGAAGCCTCAAGAAAAACCCGGATGGGCCAGGATATATCACCAATGGCGTTTTGAGCAAATCATCCATCGACAACATGATCGCGACGTGGCTCCGAACGTGCCCGCATCAACTCGAAGCGCGCAAAACCGGCGCATTCATGACCGGTGGCGGCCGGATATTCATTACCTATCAACCCAAAGTCCATGATGTGCCGGATGAATTCATGGAAAACCTGACGGAAAAATATCCGGTCGTGCAGATCGTTGATCCCCATTCCGCGAAACCGGACTTCTCAGCTTGGGCGATGGTTTCTCCGCAGAACCGCCTTTATTTCATCGCCGAATGGCCGACCGTTCATGAATTTGGCCCATATGAAAGCCTGAGCGTTCGTCCCTATACGATAGCGCAGGAATGCGAAATCTGGAAAAAAATGGAAGTGGACATGGGTGTCGCGCGTCGGATCGTCTGTCGTATCGGCGATCCCAACCGTTTCAAGGAACCGAACCCGCGCAACGGCCAAACGCTAGCATATGATTATTCTCTTTACGGATTTAACTTCTGGCTCGACGTAAACGACAATATCGAAGTCGGGCACAACAAGGTCATGGAATATCTCTATTTCGACAGAATGAGATACGACATGAACCCCAATGATCTTTATGCCATGCCGCATCTTTACTTTTTGAATCGCTGTGTGAATATCCGCAAGGCGATTTCCCGTTATGGATTTAAAACGCGACGCGACCCCGAAGCCCCGATCAGTGAGAACATCAATCCGAAGTATTCCGAAGGCGCGACAATTGCACGCTATCTTGTCATGTGGCATATCAGTCATGCCTTTCAGTCGTTAAGGTTCGATGTGGCGCAAAAAAGCGATTACGACAGAATACGGAAGGGAAGAATCCCGAAACGGTACCGATATGGCGATGATATGGCGTTTAACGCCAAAGGTAGAAAGGTCATTTCCAGTGTCTCCTTCTAATGACATAATGGAAATCCGGGAAGATAAGGTCACGGTTGAGGGCAAAGCCTGGGACTCCGACGAATGCCGCACTCTTGTCTCGAAGAAAACGCTCCAATTCAAACAGAGAATTGATTATTGGAGATATCTGATTGAGCGCGGCAGAAAATTAATGGACGCCTATGGCGGAAAAATACTCAGTGATGAGGCGCGCGCGGAATACGAAGACGTTCTGGGAAAGATCATCGTTGAACCGCGCATCATGAAGCCCCGCATTCGGGCGCTCGTTGGTCAACAGATGAAAGGCCGGCGGTCTGGACAGATCACCACCGAGGGCGGCACGTATGACCATCCCGCGGCATCAAGCGCCGAGATCGAAATTATCAACATGGTTTTGAAGGACATTGAACTCAAGACCGATGAAAAATACAAAATCCGCGATGCAATTCACGATTCACAAGTGGCCTGCTATCCCAACGTTCTTTTCTATGAGAAAAACGGCCCGGCGGATGGCAGCGGCGCGGGCAATATAAAACTCAAACATCTTCCGTGGGACTCTTGCGTATTCGGCCCGATCAAATTTCAGGAACCTAATGGTTCGGACATCCACGAATTGGATTTTTTTGATTGGAAATCCCAGGCCGAACTTGAAGAAAACTTTCCGGACATGACTGAGCAAATACGCGCCCATTTTAATTCCACGAAAAAAGGGGATGCAAGCCGTCTGTCATCCGTTACCGAATGGGAACACGGCCTTTCTTCCGAAGACCGCGATGTTCTTTTTGATATCATGCAACTCGCGACCGGATCGATGCAAGGACCCCTTGGCCTTACTCCCGTCGTAATGAGTCTCTTCCCGGTTATCAAAAAGCAAGAAGTTTGGGTGAATATTTTCGATGAATCCGGCGAAGATTATGAAATCAAGCCTCCCGATTGGAGCGATGCGCGCTGGGAAAAATGGATTGAAGCGAATAAAAGCAAATACCACGGCCCTTACGAGCGGAAAGTCCGCATACTCTGGATGACGGTGTTCACGACCTCCGGCCTATGCCTGGCGAATGAAGCCCACTGGTATCAGAACTATGCGAAACTCCCGGCTTCATTCTGGATTCCGGCCATGATCTCCGGGGTTCCCGCCGGCTTGGGCGATGATATGTACGATGATATCCTCGCCACATGCGTCGCGGAAATCGAATATCTTGACGAATTACGCAAAGGATCGGGAAAGTTATTCATTTCCCGCGAGGGATCTATTGCAAATATCGAGGAAGCGCCCGAAGAGACGGCAAAGGCGGTCGGATTTCTATTTCTCAAAAAGGATGCGAACGGCGGCATTGAAGAAAATATCAAAGAGTATACCCGCTCCCCGAATCCGGCGTATAAAAATTATGGCGAACAACGCAAGGCCAATATGGATGAAGTCACCCGCATTAACGAGACAATGCAGGGTGAAGCCGCGCCGCGACAAGCCGCCATAGCCAAGCAAACGGAAATCGCCCAGGCGCTTATTGTCAATGCTATATATATTGACAATGCGAATAGGAGCTATGAATATCACCAGAATTTAAAATTATCGATCATCCCCTATTGTTACACCGAAGAAACCGCGATCACCATCCAGGACGAAGAAACGCAGGACATAAAACAGGTCGAAGTCAATAAAGTCGAGCAATGGGACGAAGAAGGGAACCCCGTTTCCATCGTGAACGACCTTTCTTCGTGCGATTACAAATGGAAACTCGCGCCCGTTGACGATTCTTCTACGGCAAAGCAGATGCAGATGCAGGACGCCATGGTGGTCCTCAATGCCGCCAGCGGGCCACTCATCAAGGCCGATCCTTCGGGCGGGTTTTTCGCCAAATTCCTCGCGGCAATGCCAAACCCGCTTCTCAACGCGGCCGGAAGAGCGATGGCAAAAGACGCGCAGGTGCGCATCGAGCAGCAATCCGCCGCGCAGCAACAGGAAATTCTGCAAAAAGCGCAAGTCGAAATGATCAAGGCGCAGGCGGAAATGAAAAAGGCCGAGAAATCCGGATTGCAAATGCAGTTTACTGGCGAACAACTGGCACAATACCCGGCGCTGCAGAATTTCTATCTGCAACTGACACAGATGTTCGGAAACGCGTAACCCAAAAGGATGAACCATGCCAAAAACAATGACCCCGCCAACGCCAGCAGCCGCATCAACTGAAAATATCGATCGGGATACCGGTCTTCCTTCGGATGTCATGAAGGAAATCGAAGCAACCGATCCTGAATACGCGCACATGCGCAAGGCCACTTCGGAAAAGAAAGCCCAGAAGCAGCAACTCAAAGGCGAGGAAGCAGATCACCCTTCCGAAGAGCCGAACGGCCCCGAAGAAGGCGATGCCCCCGCCGGCGAACCAACAGAGGAAGATCCCAAGCCTGATGGCGATGAAGCCGGGGAAGAAAAACCCGATGCCGATGCGCCGGAAAGCGATGGGGACGATGCCGCCAAGCCCGAAGGCGATGGCGAAGAAAACGCTTCCGCGTTCGCTGACAACGTGATCGAGGGTTTGAAGGGAGAGGATTTTGCAAAGCTCCCGGAAAATGTTCAGGAAGCTCTCGGAAGTTTTGTCCAGAAGCACGGCGAAGAATCCGAACAGTCCAAAGAGTTGAAAGCCAAACTCGATAAACTGCTTTCGGACCCGGTTGCTGCGGACAGAGCAAAACTCATCGACGAGGGCAAAGCGGACCGACAGTATATCGCACCGGGCCTTACCGTTGAAGAAAAAGCGTTTCTTCAGTCGGAGGTCGGTCTGGATGATGACGAGTTCAAAAAACTCGAAGCCGGAATTGACAAAATCGCCCAGGACAAAGCCGAAGCGATTGTCAAAAACCGCCTTATTTCCTCTGATCAGGAACGCCAGATTGCCGAAACCACCAAGAAAGGGCAACAATTGCTTCTTGGTCTTTCGAAGTTCAATAAGAACCTGGCCCTGAAAGAGACGGACATGAATCGACTTTACGAATTGAAGGAGAGACATCCCGAATGGGAAAAGTACGTCAACGGCATTGGAAAAATTCAGCAGTGGGCGGCATCCATGGGAATTGATTACGGCAAGGCAATTCAAATGGGAGAAACCCCGTTTTATGCCGCCGCCGCCGCTGCGCTGAAAATGCCGGTGGCCATCAATACTCAGGAACGCGACCAGAAAATGATTGCCGAAACCCGGAAGCGGGCACTGGCGCCGTTCTTGAAAGGCGGTTCAAGCAAAGGTCTTTCGACCGACGCTTCATCCGCGGACCGGAGTAAACTCGAAAAAACCATCAGCGATGGCGGGTATGATATCGTGAGACTCGCCAATGACGCCGATTATTACTCCGCTGCTGTCGAAAAAAAATTCGGCAATCAAGCGCACAAGGATTATATCGACGGCCTTGTATCAAAGGGCCGGGCAATCCTTTCGAAACACAAACAAAAAAAATAATCAAATTTCATCCTGGAGGACATTATGGCTGGTCAGTCAACATGGGGGAATGCGGGCGCATCGACAAACGCCTACATCGTCAACCCGCAACTTTCCAAGGACATTTATTATCGGAGCACATATCGGACCCTGTTCGGCAAACTCAATGGCCCGCGCGAAGTCGTCGCCCAGAAGATCATGTACAACGACCGGGAAGTGACGATTGACGCAGGGAATGATTCGCCGGTATGGGAAAAGAATTTCGTGTCCGGTAACGAAGTCCGGTTCACATGCCGCGAGGAAAACAAAGGCATGGCAACGTATGGAGCTGCCCCGGTAAAAGCCGGCTCCTATGCTCAATACATGCATTCGAATTGCTGGGTTCGTCAAATCGATTCCCCGGCGTATCCGATTGTTGACTCCGAATCCGAATTTCAGGTCGCAGATGTCATCAATGACCTGGTTTCTCTGGAGAAAGACAATATCTCCATGTGGAGAAGCAAGGAAGTCGATCTCGACGCCTTCCGCTCGCTTTTCATGGGCGCTTCACGCGGCCTTCTGCTTACCACCGACGGCGGTCTTGGTATCACGCTGCCCGGCGGTTCCGCGGGCGCGCAGCGCTCATGCTACAATACCTTCATCGAAGGCGATTCGAGTTTTCTGACGCCGGACGCGACGCTTGCGACGCATGAAACGAACGTCTACAATGGCCTGGTGCGCCTTGCCGATGACGATAAATATGCGTTCACATACGAATCGCACAAACGCAATCTGCACCTCATTGAATCCGTCGGTCTTAAATCGACTTCGGTGGGCGGTCGTGAATACATCGCCGTCGCATTGATCGATCAACGCAATATTGATCGCATGATGGCCGTCAACGGCACTTTGAGCGCGCTCTTCCAGCTTGCGGAAGCACGCGGCAAGGACAACCCGGCGCTGAATAGCATGCGCACTCTTGTCCTGGATGACGTTCTGTATATCCCGGTCAAGCAGTTCGAGTTTTTCAGGCCGACGTGCGCCGCCAGCGTGATTACCTATGGCGCCGCCAACACGAGCGATCCGCGCTCCTCCAGCTTTTCAAACTCAAGCTGCCTTTGCCCGACCATATACATGGGTGCCGGCGCGTTGCTTCGCGGCCGAAGGAAGACCGTATGGTTCACGGTAAAAGAAGGCGACCATTCGAAGGGCCAGGAATATTGCGTGCATTATCACGACGGCTGGGTGCGGCATGAGTGGGTATCGAAAGACAGCCGGACAACGATGTTCAACGATTCGACATTCATCACCTGGAATTACGATCCCGGCTTTGGCGTGGCGTATTCCGCTTAATTGAAAGAGCAGTCGGGGCGTTTTAAAAGCGCCTCGTTATTCAAACAAAACGAGAATCCTTTTTTTGGAGGTTCAAATGACTCTTCCCACAGTTGCAGAAGCAAAAGCCATTGACGCCCGGCGCGTGGATGGCATCGGTCGCAGTTCCCTCGTGGCGTCGGCAAGCGCCGATGGTGCGCAAAACCTGGTCGGCGTAACGTCTTTCAACCTGGAAAGCGCCGCCGCCAACGTCAACCACAGCATGCGCGATTTCATTTCTCCGATTATTCCGACCGTTGCCGCATATACGGCGGCAAAAATCGGCGACAAGTTCCTCGTCCCGCTTGTGAGTAGCGCTGAAACCTCAAATCCTTACGATTACGAGGAGTATGTCTATACCCAAAACGGTATGGAAAAGATCCTCACGGAAACGATGGACAAGGCCCTTTGCGATTTTAAAGCGGTTGCCGACGGTGCGGATACGGCACTCGCGGTCACTGCGGCGATGATTGCGGGTGGCATCGTAATTGGGACCCCAACCGCCGCGCGTTCCTATCAACTTCCGACCGGAACGGAACTTCTCGCCCAGTTCCCGCGCGCGAAGATCGGTTCCGCAATACGGTTTACCGTTGTAAACCTTGCCGCCGCAACCCATGCAATCACCTTGGTTGCCGGCGTCGGTTTCACCAATGGCGGGATAGCGGCGCACCTGGGCATTGCAGCGGCAACGTCCCAATCGTATATCGCCGTTTTCACCGGCATTACGACTCCGACCGCTGTTCTGTATCCTGCTTAATCAAACAGCGCCCCTGAAATATGGGGCGCTTTCCTTTTTCATACGGAGGGAAATTCATGAATCAGATCGATAAAAAGGACGAACCCGCGCAGCCGGTTTCATTTACCAATCAGGTGGCCGCTCTCAACGCTCTGATCATGGGACTTCGGGCGGAACTCAAAGCCATCAAGGACAAATATGAACCCGAAGAACACCGGGAAGAAATCATTGAACTGGTCGCTCTGCCCGGCGATTCAAAAACCATTCTGTCAAAGCGAAACCACGCCGGGAAGCAATATTTCTACGAATGCGATTCCGATGGCTTTTTTCATATCAAAGTGCCGAAAAGTTATGCGGTGCGTCTCCTGCCGGAAACCGGCGGTTTGAAGCATGTTCTGGTCGGCCCTGTTGATAAAATCGAAATCGTAATCCCCAAAGGAATGCATTCGGAAAAGAAATCATATCCGCGGCATTCAAAGCGGAAAACTTCTTCCGGCGCGTTTTATTGGGTACCCGTGATTGTTGAAGACCCTACTCAGAAATAAGGGGATCCAATGCTTTTAAGCGCGCATATTTCCGGGATGCCGTCGGTTTACCAGAAACGGTATTCGTCAGCCTATTGGATTCGATGGGCGAACCAACTTCTTGAAGAACTCTCCGGGAAAGACTTGCTGCCGGAAAACGATTATTCGCGCGGGTTTGTGATCCATAATGGTATCTGGATCACGCCGCCATCGGGATTACGCACGGTCAAAAAAATCTATCATCCGCAGAACAACGATCTTCAATATCGGTTCGCGAGGCTTGAAAATGAAATACGGCTCAACGATGTCGTATTTGACGATTCCACGGATGACCAAATAGCAATCACAGCATTCACCAGCCATGCAACGGATTCCGTCGTCATAAATATTGCCGGGTATGAAGAAGATGATTTCGAGGATTATCTTCTTGTCATTACCGCCGGAACGAACGCCGGGAAAACATACCTGATCGGAGCGAACGACGCAAGCGGCGCATCAACGACGAAGATTTATTTCCTGCATGCGCTTCCCGCGTCGCTCAGCGGACTCGTAACCACCGGGTACCTTATCGATCCTGACAATTATGTTCTCATCGATTATACGGCCACCTACGACGCGGTTGCCGTCTCCTCCGACGAAATGCCCCTGGATGATGATTATGAAAAGAGGATCGTTCCGGCCTGGTTGCGTTGGAAAGCCGAAGAAGAATCAAGCGAAATTTCAGATGAAACCCTTTATTGGCAGAAGCAGTATCAGAACACCCTGAAAGACATTTTCGGAGAACGTCTTTCCTCGATTGGGGGGCCATTTAGGGGCAGACATCTGACCGGACTGGTGAAATAAAATGCCGTCGAAATTCATACCGATAAAAGACGATCCACCCATTCGCGGTATGAATACGGTTGACCATCCGCGCGAATTGAAGGCCGGAGAATGCGAGCTTTTGATTAACGCTACGCCCGGCGCACCACCGGTACCTCGCAAGGGTTGTCAGGGATATTTGCTTGCTGGAAGTTCGTCGTGGAGATTCATACCGCCCGGAATATCGGTGACGCTTGCAGGTGTGGTTTATATCGTTATCTGGGTTTATGATTCTGGCGACAGCGCGTACAAATTAAAAATATTTCTGCCGACAACCACCGGCGCGACAGCTTCGCTTGGAACTGCCGAATTTACCGCAAAGCCATATTTTGGATTCCTTGAAGCATATAGTTCTTTGTATTGCTCTATTTCGCAGGAGATGGATACGTGGAACAATCTGGCTGATCCAATATCTCACAAGGTTATAGAATCTGCTTCTGTGATCCGCGACATGTGCATTTCGCAGGCCGCCTATATCAATTCTCCAAACAGGGTAGGGGATGAATCTACCGGAGTTTTTTCTATTGGGGATTGCTTTGAATATTCTTTTCAATTTGTAAGGCACAATGATCTTTCGGCATGGGAAACAGGAACGGCAGATGCGCATATTATTCTTCCTCCGGGAGCGACAGGCAAAAAGCCGAAGGAATTAAGCGTCTTTGTTCCCGGCTGTTGCCTTAGTCCTGAGTTTCCGGAGTACCGTGTACAAATAGAGATTACTGCCGACTCGACCCCGCACATCCTGTATTACGTCTCCTTTGATGTTGACGCAAATTACAATGAAGCTATGCGCCAAGGGGCTACCCATATGAGGGTATGCAGAACCAGACGCGGAGCAACTACGGTTGCCGTAACCGGCGCAACAAAATACTTCGCATACGACTTTCCGCTTAATGGGACAACCTTATACTTTTACGATAAAAAATCCGATGCTTCACTTCATGGAGAATTAAACCAACTCATCACCGGGTACACCGTTGCCCCGGTTGCCCCATTCATTGAACTTTGCAAGCAGAGGATATGGCTTTTCGCAAGAGACGGTAAAGGCTATTACTCAGAAATTCCAAACGGAGGCGGAGAGACTGACGGCACGCTGGCGCAAGCAAATCCGCAATTATGGGGAAGTTTGTTCAAGGCCACAGATTATTTCGTTGACATAGACTCAATGGATGGGAAAAGAGGAACCGGTCTTGCGCGAATGGGTGATGATCTTTACTTTTTCAAAGAGAATAAAATATCATGCCTTTTTGGAGGCGATCCGTCCGCTGCTGTACCAACAGTTATAAGCAATGAGGTCGGCTGTCCGTTTCCGGGAACAATTACAAAGGCAGAGGTAAATGGATACCTTGGAAAGTGCCTTTTGTTCATGGGGTCAGAGGGGCCGATGGTCATTATGGAGGGCGGCAACATTAGACCGTTTTCAGAATTCAAGATAGCTGAATTATGGTCGAGTAAATCAACGGAGCTTTATTCTGAATTGTATAGCCATTATGACTGGATAGTTGAAAACTGCACTGCGGCATTTCATCAGAATAACTGGATTGTGATGTATCGGACATATGCTGGAATAAATAAAGTGTTGTGTTTCTATTTCGATCAGAAATTATCTATTGACCAGAACGCGCCGAGAGGCCCTTGGCAATTAAAGTTTGGGGATTTATAATGGCCGTTGCCGCGTTGCCAATAATAGCTATAAGCATTTTGCACACGCAGGATTCCGATAGTTCTGACGAATCGGTTATTCTTGCGTCAATGACAGGGCTTGGGCTGAATGGCAATGAGGTGTCCTTGGCAATTTTGGGATTAGTTGACGCGGAAACCTATTGGGATCAGGTGGTATAATATGGCAGTTTTCCAAAAAGAAACCGGACTTTGCACTGGTCGCGGATTTGCCGGAGTAGATGCTACCGGATATTTGGCAAGATTTATGACATGGGTTGTCAAGGATGCTGGGAGTGGCGGCCCTGCCTGGACCATCCTATTGGATAAATCCACTTTGCCTGTTGCCAAATCTTTTATTGTGGATTCAACCGGTACATCTCACCAACTGCACACGACCGCGCACGGAATGTATACTGGAGAAACTATTCAGGCAACCAACAGCGGCGGCGCGTTGCCTGCTGGAATTTCCGCAGCAACCGATTATTACATCTACAAAATCGATGCAGACCATTTTAGGCTTTGCAGTTCAATGACTAACTGTTGGGCTGGCACTGGAATAAACGTGACCGGCTCAGGAACCGGAACGCAACACACCACCGAAATAGGCCCATATATTGTAGTATCAGACCAAGCCGCTCCAACCATTAATCAAAGTTGCATGATTTTAAAGGTAGGGTATCGAGCTTCGGTAGCTGCCGAAGTGCGAGTGCAAATGGTGT
>Ga0315279_10009606_pt1 | contig 11506 bp, 10 predicted proteins | sample YL17G06_20_MG_FD_203694 | JGI IMG/M metagenome (GOLD analysis project Ga0315279, IMG submission 203694) | Sediment microbial communities from Yellowstone Lake, YNP, Wyoming, USA - YL17G06_20 | ecosystem: Environmental > Aquatic > Freshwater > Lake > Sediment | place: USA: Wyoming | collected...
GTGATCGATTTCGAGTGGACCCGCCGCGGCTGGCGCATCACCAACATCACCCCGCGCGATTACTTCCGCCCGCTGTAATGAGAGCCTTTGTGGTTGGGGACAAAATGAGAGACGGTTTCTGGGTTCTTCATATGGGTTCAGCCATTGGGCTGAACCATGATATCATGCCACCATGGCAGTGAAACTCACCTTGGACAAGGCCGGGCGTCTCGTTATTCCCAAGTCGGTCCGTCGGCAATTACGCCTTGAGCCTGGCGACACGCTGGCACTGGAGAGCCAGACCGACCAACTGACACTGAAACCCATTCGCCCGGCAGTCGGCCTGAAAAAGGAATGCGGCGTCTGGGTTTACCGTTCGGAACAAGCCCAGAAGTTTTCGGCCTCGGAGCTGGTTGAGCAGGACCGCGAGAGGCGCATCCGGGAGTTGATGGGATGAGGGAGTTTTTCGACACTTCTGTTTTCATCAATGCCTTTCGGGGGGATCACCCCCAGCACCAGCCCAGCGTTCGACTCTTGGCCGCCGCAAACAAGAAGCGTTCCGCCGGCGCGGTTCATTCTCTGGCCGAAGTGTACTCGGTCATGAGCGTGCTGCCGGTCAGGCCCGTGATTCCTCCCGAGCAGGTACTGCTTTTCCTCCACGAGATCCGCGAGCGCTGCACTCTGATTGCGCTCGACGAAGCCGAATACTTCGAGACCATTCGAAAGACGGCGGAACAGGGCTTCGTCAGCGGCCGCATTTACGATGCCTTGCTACTGCGCTGCGCCGCCAAGGCGAAAGCCGAGAACATCTACACCTGGAACGTGAAACACTTTCAGGCGCTGGCGCCGGAGTTGGCCGGGCGGATTCGCACGCCGTAGCCCACGGCTGCTGCCGGCAGCCCCATCCAGGCCTCATTCTGATTTCACGCCGCGCATCATCAGCATCACCCCGCGCGATTACTTCCGCCCGCTGTAACGGCGTTTCCCTGTGCCACTTCAATAACTTGCGAGGCTGGTGGCACAGGCTTCCAGCCTGTAGGCCGATTCTTCCACAGCTTCTCAAGCCCGCGGCTCGGTTCCTAACGATCAATCATAGCCAGGCAGATGCGGTCAATGAAGGCGGTGGCCTCGCGGCCCCGCAGATTGTGATTGTTCAGCAGGATGGAGAAGACCAGGCGTTCGCCTTTCCCTGTCGTGGCATAGCCGGAGAGCGCGTTCACATGGGCCAGCGTCCCGGTCTTGGCCTGGATGCGGCTGGCGGCGGGTGTGTCCTTGAGCCGTTCGGTCAGGGTCCCATCGACGCCGGCCACCGGCAGCAGGTCGCGCCACACTTCCCGAAAGGGCTGGGCGTCCATGTGTTCGAGCAGTGCCACCACGGCCGATGGGCTGACCAAGTTTTGCCGGGAAAGCCCGGAGCCATCGAATAACACGTACTCGCCTTCGGGGACCCCCGCACGCGCCAGGAAACTCTTCATCTCTTCCAGGCCGGCGGCCACGCTGCCGATGCCCCGGCGTTCGCGCGCCACGGTCCGCAGCAGCATTTCGGCGTGCAGGTTCTGGCTGACCTTGTCGATGACTTTCAGGCCGTCGCCCAGGGGTTGTGAATCGTAGCCTGCAAGCACATATCTGGGAGCCGTGCCGGCAGCGACAGGCTGGGGCCCCCTCAGGTCGTCAAACTCGTATGCCGGGGCGTGGCGGGGGCGCACCTGGCCGTAGAGAACCACGCCGCGGCGGGCCAGCGCGTCACTGAAGTACCGGCCGGCAAACTGCGCCGGGTCATCGACGGCAATCTGCTGGTTCTCTCCCGGGTCATCGGCGGGGATGGTGCCCCAGACCTCCAGGGTTTTCTCACCCGGCTCCCGGTTGATGGAAATGCGGCGGCGCCCGGCCGGGGGCTCGGCGCCCGCGGCCCTCGGGCTGCGCCCTTCCACCGTTCGCACGCGGTTCTGCACCCGGTAGTAAGGCTCGGGCGGATCCAGCTTGAGCAGCGCCGGGTCGCCCGGCTTCTCGCCCGGCAGCACCTGCAGGAACAAGACGTTGTCATTGATGGCCAGGGCGGAGACCGGCGCGCCGTACTCCCACACCAGGTCGTCTTGCGACCACCCTGTCCCGAATCGCTCGAAGACGAAATAGGTGTCGTCGGCCACCAGATCGCCGTCGATATAGCGCAGGCCGCGGGAGACCAACTGGTCGGCCAGCGCATCCAGGGCCCGCAGCGGCGGGCCGTCCCGCTCAGTGCGGCCCTTGTAGGGCAGCGCCCGCCCGGACAGGTTCGGATCGCCGCGGCCCATCAGCCACACGTCGCCGGCTATCCGGCCATGCTTGTCGGGCGGGCCGGCCGCTTCCACCGTGGTATGAAAGCGGAAATCGGGACCCAGCGCCGCCAGCGCCAGCGCGGTGGTGAACAGTTTGGTGTTGGAAGCCGGCGTGAACAGCTTGCGCTCGTTCAGCGAATACAGCGTCTTGCCGCTGTCCAGCGACACGATCTTGATGCCCCAATGCCCCCGCCAGGCCTCGGGCGACGCCAGCACCGCTTCGATCCGCTGTTGCAGCGGATCGGGCGGCGGCGCCACCGGCTTCTTCTTTTTATCGGCGGACGCCGGCAGAACAGCCAGCAGGCTGAGCAGCCCGGCAGCGAGAAACAATCGGCGTGTCATTTCCTAACCACGGATTAACGCGGATGAACACGAACAGACGCGAATGATTCGATTATCCGCGTTTATCCGTGTTCATCCGTGGTGAATCGGCTCTTGACCGCATTACAGCAACTTGGCCGCTTGCTTGGCGAAGTAAGTCAGGATCAAATCCGCTCCGGCGCGGCGAATGGCGACCAGCGACTCCATCATGGCCCGCGTGGCGTCCAGCCATCCCATGCGCGCTGCGGCCACGATCATGGAAAACTCGCCGCTCACCTGGTAGGCGGCCACCGGCACATTGAACTCCCGCCGGACGCGATAGATCACATCCAGGTAGGGCATGGCCGGCTTGATCATCACTATGTCGGCGCCTTCCTCGATGTCCAACGCCACCTCGCGCATGGCTTCGCGCTGGTTGGCCGGATCCATCTGGTAGGAGCGGCGATCGCCGAACTGCGGCGCCGAATCGGCCGCTTCGCGGAAGGGGCCATAGAAAACCGAGGCGTACTTGGCGGCGTAGGACAGGATCGGGGTGTGCGCCAGGCCGGCGGCGTCCAGCGCGCTGCGGATGGCCGCCACGCGCCCGTCCATCATGTCGGAGGGGGCCACGACGTCGGCGCCGGCGCGGGCCTGCGACACGGCCGTGCGCGCGATCAGTTCCAGGGTGGGGTCGTTATCCACGTCGCCGTTGGCGATACTCCCACAATGCCCATGGCTGGTGTACTCGCACAAGCAGACGTCGGTGATCACCATCAGCCCGGGCACTTCCCGCTTGATGGCCCGCACCGCGCGCTGCACGATCCCGTGGTCATCATAAGCGCCCGAGCCCGCCTCGTCTTTGCTCTCTGGCAGGCCGAACAACAGGACGGCGGGGATGCCCAACCCCGCCGCCTCGCGGCATTCCTCGATCACCTGGTCCACGGAGAAGCGGTAATTGCCGGGCATCGCGGAGATTTCCTGCTTCACCCCAGTCCCCGGGCAGACGAACAGCGGATAGACAAAACTCTCCGGGGAGAGCCGCGTCTCCCGAACGAACGATCGCAGCAACTCGGTGCGCCGCAGGCGCCTGGGACGATGCACAGGGAACGCCATGCCCAAATCATAGCACGCGCCCGGCGCCCGTCTCTGGTATACTCGGCTCACCGTGGGGTATTTCCCGAGGGGGGAGCGCATGGAAAAGGGAGAAGTGAGTTCACGGCGGCAAATGCTAACACGGGCCCCTGCCGAATTGCTGGCCGAGTTGCTGGATGCGGTGGGAGACCTGCAGGCCGTGTTGGAGGGCGCGGTGCGGTTGGCGGCCCATGTCCTGTGGGCCGAGCAGGCCCTCCTGTTCGACGACAACAACCGCCGGACCGCGTTAGGAATCGGCTCGGCCGAGGGTCTGGCCAGACGCGAGCGCTCGCTGGTTCCGCTGTTGCAGCAGCGCGGTGTCTATCGGTACTCGCTCCCCGAGTTCGGCTGCCCGGCCGAAGATGGCGCGCCGGTGGTGGGCATGGCGGGGGTGATTCACGTCCACCGCGCCGTGTTCGTGCTCGGTCTCGAGCGTTCCTACACGCCCTTCACCAGCGACGAGCAGGCCTTGCTGGAGCCCACCCTCGCGCAACTGGCTCGTCCCTTGCGCTGCACGGTTGAGCTCATGGAGTTGAAGAAAGCACAGGGCCCGGTGAAGCTGACCGTCCAGCAGTTGCCGCTCAGGCGCCTCGACCCCATCCCGCAGATCGAACAGCTTGAAATTCTGCTGATCCAGGAGGCCATGCGCCGGGCCGGCAACAATAAAACCCGGGCGGCCGCCTGGCTGGGAATCACCCGCGAGGGATTGCGAAAGAAGATCATGCGGCTGAGAATCGCGCTCAGCGGCGACTGGCAGCCCAAAGGCCGCGCCGCGGTTTGATGGGCCCGCCCGCCCCAGAAGTGATGGCGTCCGCGCCGGCTGCCCCTTTATCCTGATTTCGAAACGCCGTGAGTGGCCAGCGTTGGGGCCAGGGCCAGGACGCGGTCTACTTCCGAGGGCGAGTTGTAGATGTGGCAGCATTGCCGCACCCCCTCGCCCGAGGCGCGCACGCGGATCCGCTCGCGGTTCCAGAGTTCGTCCATCAATTGCGCCCCGCTCAATCCTCGGATGCCCCAGTTCGTCGTCGCGCTTGTCAGTTCCGGGTGCAGGCGGGAATAGACAGCGGCCCCGGGGATCTCCCGCAGCCCGGCGCGCAGGCGAGGTGCCAGGTGCCAGGTGCCAGGTGCTCCCTGAGGCACTCCGCATTCCGCATTCCGCACTCCGCACTCCGCACTCAGCAGCGGGGCTTGGCCGGCTGATTGACCGGCCATTTCGGGGGCTGGCCTTCGAGCACGCGCACGATGTCCTCGGCCACCAGGCTCATCCGTTCCATGGCCTCGGCCGTGTGCCCTCCGATGTGCGGGGAGGCCGTGAAATTGGTGAGTTGCAGGAGCATCTGTCCGGTACGGCCCGGCGGCTCGACTTCGAACACGTCGGTGGCGGCGCCGGCGATGCGGCGCTCCATCAGCGCGCGCAGCACCGCGCCCTCGTCCCACACCGGTCCGCGGCACAGGTTCAGGAGGAATGCGCCCGGCTTCATGCGGCCAATTTCCTCGGCGCCGATCATGTGGCGTGTATCGTGGTTGAGGGGCACTTGCAGGGTCACGAAATCGGATTCGGCCAACAACTGGTCCAGGGGCACGTATTCGGCGCCGCAGGCCTGTTCCACCTCGGCCGGCGCGCGCACCGGGTCGCTGTACAGCACCCGGTTGTCAAACGCGGCACGGCACTTCCTGGCAATCAGCCGCCCGGCGTTCCCGAATCCAATAAGGCCCACCGTCTTGCCGGCCAGCTCCATCCCCACCAGGTGCTGGCGCTGGCTCCATTCGCCGCGGCGCAGCGCCCGCTCCGATTGGCGGAAGTGCCGGCACAAGGCCAACGCCAGGAGCAGAAAGTGCTCGGCCAGCGACTCGGCCGGGGCGGCCGGCGTGTTGACCACCCAGATGCCCAATTCGGAGGCGGCCGCCACGTCGATGTTGTCCACGCCGACGCCATGGCGCCCGACCACCTTGAGCCGCGGCGCCGATTCCATCAGGCGCCGGCTCACCGCGCCCGTGGCCCGCACCACCACGGCATCGGCGCGCGCCAACAGCGGCAACAGCGCCTCTTCTTCCAGCGACTCCGGAGCAATGACCTCGCCGGCGGCCCTCAGAAGGCTGAGGCCGCGCTCATGAATGCGCTCGTACAGAATGATGGTGTGGCCCATAGAGGGGAGATTATAGCCTGCCGCGGCGCGCTCTCCATCACCATCATGCCGCCCTTCAGCCGTGTATCATCCTCACAATCAGCTTTACGGCATAGGAACTGCGGATTGCGGATTGCAAACCCCGCGAATGTTTGAAATCCGCAATCAGAATTCCGCAATCCGCAATTGTTAGGTGTGCCATTCTTCGCGCAGCACGGCGTACAGGAAGCAGTCGCGCCACGCGCCGTGGATGCGCAGGTGCTGGCGCAGATAGCCCTCGCGGCGCATTCCCAGCTTCTTGAGCACGCGTGCCGAGGCCGGGTTTTGCGGCAGGCACGTGGCCCAGATGCGGTGCAGGCGCAGGTGGCCGAAGCCATAAGCCAGCAGATGACGGCCCGCCTCGGTCGCCAGCCCCTGGCCCCAGTAATCGGGATCCAGCAGGTACCAGGCCTCGCCCTGCAATCGGCCGCGGTCCAGGCCCAGCCCGCACAAGCCAACCAGAATCCCGCTGTCGGCAAAGACGATGGCGCGCACCAGTGATCGGCTGCGCCGGTCGTCGTTATCCGCGGCGGATTGGCGCACGAAATCGCGGGCGGCCTGCTCGTCGAACAGAGGGAAAAGCATGTAGCGTATGACCTTCATGTCTCCCACCAGGCGGTGCACCGCCGCCACATCGCCTTCTTCCAGCGGGCGCAGCTTGACGCGATCATTCGCCATACTCCGCACTCCGCACTCCGCATTCCGCACTCCGCACTCCGCACTCCGCACTCCGCACTCCGCATTCCGCACTTCTTACTTCCGCAGCAGATCAATCGCGCGCACGACCGGCAGGTGCTCGATGGCGCCCAGCCCGGCCGGCGTCACGGGCTTCGATGTCGGCGATAGCAAGATCAGCGGTGCGACCCGCACAGGAACCGCAGCGCGGCGGAAGACAATCAGGCCCTGGCTCATGGTCAGCTCGCTATCGACGACCTCGTAGAACAAGATGCGGTGGCCCGCTTGCGGCAGCAGGTTGCGGCGCCCGGTCAGGAAGGCGCCCAGCTCATTCCATCGTCGCCACGGCCCGCTTTGCGGATAAAGCGCGGCCAGGTCATAGAGCTTGTCGAGGGCGCGCTCCAGCGATTCGGCATAGAGATAGCGGGCAGGCGTGGTGCTCCAGTCCTCGGCCCAGACGGTTGCCGGCTGCACCAGCAGCGAAGTGGAGAAGGCCTCGATGGCGCCGGCGCGATCGCCGGTCGCCAGCCGCGCCCGTCCCAGGTGAAAGTGCGCCAGCGTGAAGTAGTAGTCGAGGGCCGCGGCGCGCTCCAGCCAGGGAATGGAGCGGCTGAAGTCGCCCGCCGCGGCCAGTGCGCTGCCGGCCTGCGCCGCGGCCGGGATCACATTGGGCATCCGGCGCGCCGCCGCCAGGTAGAGCTCGCGCGCCTGATCGCTGCGGCCGGCGCTTTGCGCGCGGGCCCCCGCCTGGAAATCATAAAGGCCGCAGTGGCTGTCCCACTCCAGGGCGCGGTCGGGGTCACCGCGCTGATAGTAGTAGTGAGCGGCGGAGGAAGAACCGAGCACCCCAACACAGGCCAGCGCCGCCAGTGCCAGGCCGCCCATCGCCAGCCAGCGCGGCAGCGCGGCCGGCGCGGCAGCCGCCGTTTCTTCTTGGGCCGCCAGTGCTGTGATGGCCGCCAGCGGGAACAGGATGGCGGGCAGATCAAGCTGGTAGTCGCTCAGCGAGAACAACAGGTAGAGCCAGACGGCGGTGGCGGCGGGCCCGCTTCGGCCGCCGATGACGGTCAGCAACAAGAGCACGGCGGCGGCCAACCCCAGGGCTCCCGTCTCGGCAAGCAGGTGCACAGGGAGATCGTGCAATTGCGGCACGACCTCGCCCGCCGGCATGATTCCCGGAACCTGCTCGCGGTACAGAGCAACGACCAAGGGGACGGAACCGGCGCCAAACCCGACAACGGGCCGCGCCCAGAACATCGCCAGGCCGGCGCGCAGGAAGCGTAGGCGGTTTTCCAGAGAAAGCGATGGATCACGGCCGGCCGCCGCTATTCCCCCCATCCGCTGGCGGACGCCGGCGATCGCCGGGCTGCGCGAAGTGCGAAGCAAGAGCCCGACCCCGAGAATCAGGGCAGCCAGCAGGAGACCGGCGGCGTAACGTTGCCAACGCCGGCCCCGCTCGGCGCCTGCTTCTCCGCGCGAAAGCGCGCGGCGGGTCCGGTTCACTGCCATCGGGACGGCGAAAACCATCAATGCAAAAACGGCCGCCAGCGAGCCGGTGAGCAGGATGGCGAGCGCTTCCAGCGCCGCGCCGGCCAGCCATAACCCCCGTATCCTGGAAGCGCGGGCCCCCTGCCGGCCGGCTGCGGAAATCGTCAGCGGCAGGTGCAGCAGCAGAAAGCCGGCCATGTAGTTGTGGTGGCCCAAGGGGACCGCCACGCGCGGCGTCCAGCGCAGCCCGTAGGCCAGCAGCCCGGCGCCGGCAGCAACGACGCCGGTGGCGGGCACCAGCCAGGCGAGTGCGGCCGCGCGCCCGCTGCCGGCCCCGAGAACCAGGTAGAACACCGACACCGCTGCGGTGGCCAGCAGAATCAGGCCCCAGCTTCGTCCGGCGCACGGCGACTGCAGCGCCCCGGCCATCAGAGCCAACAACAACAGGACCAGCGCCGGCTCGAACAACCCGCCCACCAGCGGCCAGCTTTCGTTTCGCCAGGCGGCCACCAGCGCCGCTCCCAGCGCCGCCACGATGACCGCATGCATGCCCGCTTCCCGGGCCCACGAGGCGCCGCCCGACACTGTGCCTAGCAGCAGGCAAACCAGCGGATAAAGCAGGAAGAGCAGGCTCACAGGATGCATTTCGGATTTCGGATTTCGGATTGGGGATTTTGGGCGTGTTTGCAATCCGAAATCCGCAATCCGTCCGCCGCGGCGGACGCAATCCCGCCGGTCACGTGTCACCTCCTTCGGCGGGGGCGGCGGCGAGAAGATCACCGGCGCCGTCAAATTCCAGCGGCACAGCCGGCTCGATGGCGTAGTCTGCATTGCCGGCCAGGTCCGCGGCGCAGGCCGGCGTGGCAAGAAAGTCTCCCACCGACAGCGTATTTAGAATCCAGGCGGCGCGCAGCCGCTCCGGAGGCGGCTGGCCGAGGTTGCCCATCAGGAACTGGAGCGCCTCGCGGTCGTTCGGAAAGTGCATGGGCATGCGTGCCGCCGCGCATCCGTACGCCGTGCGGGAGTTGGTGTACATTGCGCCCAGGTCGGCCTTCCGCGCAATCCGCTGGTGCATAACGTCGGCCAGGCCCATGCCGATGGCATTGCCTTCGCTTTCCGGCGTCAGATCGCGGATGTAAATGCGCCGGATGCGAATGGCATCGCCCATGCCCCGAGGCGCGCGGTCGGGATGAACGGCGCGGCCAACGACCTTGGTGTCCAGGCCCGATCCGCTGATGTTCTTCCCGATTTCATCGACAATCAGCAGGTCGAGGGAGGCGAAGGGCAGCTTGGGGTACAGTTGCCTGGCGCGGAGCAGCAGTCGCCGGTCGAGCGCTTCCACCTGCGCGGCCGGCGCGGCGGCCACCTCGCAGAGCAGGTGCCGCTCGTTTTCGACCAGCCCCAGGCCGGCCAGCACCTTCCCGCTGGCCAGGACGTGCTGGCCCATGGCCAGAACCACCTTGTCGAACCCCAGGCGCAGGCTGCTGCGGTGAAAACTCATCGCGCCTTCCACCTTGCCCAGGCCGACGGCCAGAACTTTCAGCAGGCCGCTTTCCACTTCGCCGTCGAAGTCGGTGTGCGGCTTGACGCGGTTCAGCGCCAGGACGCGCCCGGCTTCCGCGGCGGCGCGGTCCATGAAGACCTCGATGCCTTCCGGCGTGCGGCCGAGGGAAACGGTCTCCATCGAGGAAACGATCGGCGCGCCGATGAGCGCTTCGGCTACGCCGTAGTCGGCCAGCACGCGGCGCTGGCCGTCTGCGGTGGCGCCTCCGTGGCTGCCCATAGCAGGCACGACGAATGGCCATGCGCCGGCCTCCCGCAAGACGGCGCAGGCGGCCCGCACTACTTCGGCGATGCGGTCGATGCCGCGGCTGCCGCAGGTGACAGCCACGGGCGCGCCCGGCGGAACATCGGCCAGCAGCGGGCGAATCGCCGCCAGCGCTTCGCCCACCGCCGCCCGCACGTCATTGACGGCCGCCGCCGGAGCGCGCCGCGAGCGCACCGGGTGAAACCGCAGGGATTCCACCATGCCTCGATTCTGAGCGCCGCGCCCCGGCCCCGTCAAGCGTGCCCGATTCGATTGCACCGGCGGAATCGCAGAGAACGGCGAAAGAATGCGCCTGGCAGGCTGAACCTTACCCATTGGCCGGCCATCTCCGGCGGGCGGAGGGTCGGGCGGGCGGCGGGGCCAGTGAGCTGCGCCCGTGATCGCGAAAAAAAGGGCTGGCCGGCGGGCCGGTTCCACAAGTGCTTCAGTTACCCGGCGCGGTTCTTGCGCTGTGCTTTGCGCCCCGCCTTGCCGGCTTTCCTGTTTTTCGTAGCGCCGGCGTCGGACGCTTCGGTTTTGCCACCCGCCGGGTTCAACTGCTCCAGCACGCCCTGCAGCCGCTTTCGCGCGGCCACGGCCTCGGCATCTTTGGTGTCCGCGGGCACCAGCTTTTCCTCAAACGGCGCTTCCTTCAGGTCGTACAGTTCGCCGCTCTGGTTCAGCTTCCAGACCCGCTCCTTGACGTACCAGTTCTTGCCGAGTTGGACGAACACCCACTCGCGGGGCTTGCCCTTCTCGCCTCGGAGCTGCGGTGCGAAGCTGCGGTTGTCGAACTTCAGGCCGTCGGGCATTTTGGCGCCGGCCAATTCGGCGAACGTGGCGTAGAAGTCGCTGAAGTCCACCAGGTCCTTGAGAACCCTGCCCGCCGGCGTCGTCCCTTTCCAACTGGCGATGAGCGGGACGCGCGAGCCGCCTTCCCACATCGACCCCTTGGCGCCGTTGATCCGGCGACCGCCGATGGGCCCCGACGATTGCGCCGTTGTTCCGTTATCGCCGGCAAAAAGAATCACGGTGTTCTCCCGCAGGCCAAGCCGCTCGATTTCCGAGACCACCTTGCCGACCGATTTATCCAGGTAGGCCACATTGTCGGCATAGAAGTCCTTGCTGTCGGGCGCGCTGTCGGGCGTGCGCAGGATAGGGCCGTGAACCAGGTGCGTGGGGTAATAGAGGAAGAACGGCCCGTCGCGATGCCGCTTCACGAAATCCATGGCTAATTCATGAGCGACATCGGGGCAGTAGACTTCCTTGTCCAGCTCAATGAGCTGGCCGTTCTTGGTGTAGCTCTTCTGCCAGTACCAGCCGCCCGCGGCCGGATCGGTCAGCCACTCGTCGAAACCCCAATCGCCCGGCGTTTCGCCTATCTGGCGCCATTTGCCCGACGAACAGGTGGCGTAGCCCGCCTGCTTGAGCAGCCTGGCAATCGGGAATTCGTCACTCGCTTTCGGCCCTTTGCCATCCGCCTTGTTCCACGACGGGTTCGTCAATCCGCCGGTGCGGAATGGGTAGCGCCCGGTGTTGAATTCACAGCGCGTCGGACCGCACAGCGGGGTCGAGTGACCGGCCTCGAAGCGTATTCCCCCCCGCGCCAAAGCATCGATGTTCGGCGTCTTGAAACGATCCGAACC
>Ga0315279_10009609_pt1 | contig 11504 bp, 8 predicted proteins | sample YL17G06_20_MG_FD_203694 | JGI IMG/M metagenome (GOLD analysis project Ga0315279, IMG submission 203694) | Sediment microbial communities from Yellowstone Lake, YNP, Wyoming, USA - YL17G06_20 | ecosystem: Environmental > Aquatic > Freshwater > Lake > Sediment | place: USA: Wyoming | collected...
GCTTTCGCATGCCTCCGGCCGGCACGATCAGGTTCTTTCCGCCGCGGCCGTCTGTGCCGAAAACGAACTCGCCGATTCCGGCGTCGGTCTCCTCTCTCGCGCGGATCACTGTGGCTGTCCCGGCATCGCCAAAGAGAGTGGCCACAGCGGCATCTCGGGGGTTGATGTACTTGCTGTAGGTTTCACCAGTGAGCAATAGGACGCAACGGGCCTGCCGCGAAACGATCAGCCCCTTGCTCAAGGAGAGTCCTGTCACGTAGCCGGAGCAGCCCTGGTTGACATCGCTTGCGCCGCAGGCCGTGGGCAACCCGAGGCGATCCTGTATCAAGCAGGCCGACGCGGGAAGCGCATAGTCCGCCGATTGTGTGCAAAAGATCACATAGTCAATCTCGGCGGGGTTCATGCGGCCTTCTTCCATCAGTTTCCTGGCGGCCCCAATGGCCAGATCGGACGAGCATTCTCCCGCCGCGGCAAAACGCCGCTCTCGAATACCGGTCTTCTGGAAAATGTCCGCCGCGCTCCACCTTGAGATGGTCCTTGCCAGTTCCTCATTGCCCACCACGCGTTCGGGCAGGTACACTGCTATGGATTCGATAACGGCCTGCGTCATTTGGGTTTCTCCCCCCTCGATGGCAAGGTATGCCGCCTTTGCGCCGAAAAACCAAGGTCGCCTTCTTGCTTAGCAGCGGGACGCAACGGTTCAATCCTCGAGGATCCCTTTCTTTCGAGCCAGGGATACCACAGCGTCGAATGACACCAGCTGCTCGGCTTCCTCGGATGTTATCGAGCCGCGGCTCGCCGAATCGAGAACGGAGATGATCCCCAACGACCCCATCGAGTCCCATTCCGCCAGCGTTCCTGGACCTGCATTGCCGATAAGACAGGCTGGGTCAACATTGAGTTCTTCAGCAATTCGTTTTCGCAGTTCGTCAAGCTTCATAGCAACGCACCACCTTTCAGGATACCACCGGTGTGCCCGTTCGAGTGTGGGCGGGATTGCCTGGGGATCGCGCGACATGCTTTCGGCAAACCCCCTCTAATGGGCGGTATATCCCCCATCCACCACCAGCGTTGTGCCAGTGATCCAACGGCTGTCGTCGGACAGCAGAAACCCTATTGCGGAAGCCACGTCTTCAGGGCGGCCAAAGCCGAGAGGGTGCATCGCGCGGATGGCTTCGACTTGCGCGGGAGAAAGCAAACGCAGCATTTCCTTGGTCATCTCGGTTTCCACCAGCCCGGCTGCGATGCAATTGACGCGAACACTCTGTCTTGCCAGTTCGAGCGCGAGGGATTTTGTCAACCCGATCAGCCCCGCTTTGCTGGCGGAGTAAACCGATTTCCGCGGCTGGCCCACCAAGCCCATCACGGAAGACAGGAAAACGATGGAACCGCCGGACGCGGATCTCACGCCACGAAGGCAGAAACCGCTGCTGAGCGCGATAGCCGCTTCGAGATTGATGCAAAGCACCCGCCGCGTTGCCTCAGGCTTTCGCGTATGGATGGCCCCGCTTTCCTCGATCCCAGCGGAATGGACCAGGCCGAAAAGCGGCCCGTTTCTTTCCGCCAGCTCCTTCATCCATTGCGGAATGGCCTCGCAGTCCTTCAGGTCAAAAGGTTCGATCACGTGATCGCCGGCTGCCATCAAACCGAGGGTTTGGGTCAAGCGTTCCGTGTTGCGAGCCGTCAGAATTACCCGCGCGCCGAGCCCGCTTAGCAGAATCGCCGCGGCCCGGCCAATACCGGACGATGCGCCCGTAACAAGGATCGTGCGATTGGACAGGTCCATGCCTCTCCTCCTAGCCCTCCTTGCCGGCACAAGCGCGGGGACAAGAAAGCCCCGCCTCCCGCCCGGACATAACCAGCGCGTTGGCCTCCGACACAATCCGGCGGTCCAACTGAGTCTCATGAGCGGATAGAACAAGGACGTGGGACATGACGGGAAAGGCTCAGTTCAAGTATTTTGCGTAGGCTTCGACCAGTTTCTTCGACTCTTCCGCCCAGCTGAGGGGGAGCGAGGCTGTTTCGCACCGGCGGGTGAGTTCCTCGAGGCGTCCCGGGCTGTTTAGAAGGCCGTTGATGGCCCGGGCTGTTCCTTCGGGCGTGGAGAGGTCGCCCGTGGCCACCACTCCGTGGAGCTCGTTCATCCGGCGGAAGAACTCGAGGTCGTGCGTGACCATCGGAACGCGAGCCTGAACGTACTCAAAGAACTTGTTGGGCGAGCAGAATTTGTGATTCAGGTCAATGGGTTGGTAGGGGATCACGCCCAGGTCCGCCCCGGCGGTGAGCGGCAGAATCTGGTTTGGCTCGACCCGGCCAAGGAAGCGCACCTTGTCCGCCGTGCCATCGGCTGTCGCTATCTTCTCGAGATCGGCCTGATATTCGCCATACCCAATGAAGACCAGGTATGCGTCCTTGGGCAGTTCTTTGGCCGCGCGCACCAGGGTATCCAGGTTGCGCTCGGCGCTGATCCACCCTTGAAAGAGCACGATGCGGTCCTTGTCCTTCAGGCCGGCCATCTCGCGCAGTTTCCGCCGCGAGGCCGCCCGGTCCACCGCGTCCACCCGGTCGGCGCAGTTCATCAGGACCAGGTAATTCAGATCGCCGTGCGTCTCCCGGAAACAGTTGGCGATGGCGTCATTGACGGTAATGAAGATCTGGGTCTGGGGCGCGTGGCGCTTCTCTTCCTTCAGCAGGCGTTTGCGCAGCGCCGGCGACAGGACTTCCTGCTCGTAGTAGATCTCGTGCGCGTCGAAAATCAACGGCGCGCCCCATTCCCGCGCCAGACGCGCGCCGTGCTTGAGGAAAGGCAGGTCGTGCGCGTGTACGACGTCGGCGGGGAACTTCCGCGCCCGATTGTAGATAAACATATCAAAGGAATTGAAAGGCAGAAAGCGCCGGGCGAAACCCACAAACGCGCGGTGAAAGAGCCGCCGCAGTCCGGCCGTGGGGATCCATTTGCGAAGATTCTTGATCCTCTCGTCGTCCCAGTCGTACTGGTAACGGTGGATCTCGACGCCGTCCTGGAAGTAGTGCTCCTCGCGCGGGCACTCGCCTCCGGCCACCAGCGTCACGCGGTATCCCGCCTCGATCAGGGAGCGGGCCTCCTGCAAGATGCGCCGGTCAACCATGTGGCAATCGGGGGCTAGCATCAGAACGTGCCGCGGCGCTGGCCCCGGGCCCAGCAGTGAGAACCGGCGGATCAGCAGACGGTTCTGGCCCAGCGACCGAAAGAGCCGGAAACGGAAGAACCGCGCGGTGACGGTCCCGTCGAGGTCCCGGCGGTAAATGGCTCGACGGCAGCGCTGATACCCCGCCTCTTCCCGCAGACACTCGGTCCAGCCGCGGTCTCCGTCGCCCCATTCCAACGTGAATTCGCAGCCGGCCAGGTCCGCCCGGCACCAATCAATCTCCAGCGTTTCAATCCGCCGCTCGCGGGGCAGCTCCAGCACAAACCAGTCCTCGCTTTGCCCTTGCGGGAGGGGGCGAAGAGCCGCGCTGTAGTGCGAAACAGGATCCTCCCCTTCGAACATCGGCGTCAGCATCGCGCGAAAATCGTTTGGGGCGTCATAGGCGGGGGAGGCGCCCACGATCCTGGCGCGGTGACGGACGCAGGCGAAGTCAATCACTGCTTCTCTCCTGCGGGAGACTGCACGGGTGCGGGACATGCCGGGACGACATTCGGATAGACCTTGTCGAAAACAAGCACGGAGTCGAACTTGGGGGAGTAGTTGCGGAAGATCTTCTGCAGATTCAGGAAGTCCAGAGTGCGCTGTTGCGGCAGCACAATCGGGATGGGGATGGGCGCCTTGCCCAGCTGGTCCGCGCTGAAACGATAAATGAACCCCGCCGAAGGATCGAGGAGGTAGTACACTCCGTTCACCGAAGTCTGGAGGATACGATGAGAGGCGCCCTGGACGCTGATCGCGACATAGGACGTGGTGGTTCCCACGTCCTCCAGCAGATCGTGGAGCTGGCGGACCAGAGTCCCGCAATGCGCGATGGAATCCGCGGCGTTCTCCAGGATGTAGTTCGGAGCGGTGCCATAATAATACCCCGCGTACACGGCATAGGTCATGCCGGCAATCAGGGCGATCTCCTCCTGATCTTTCTCAAAGCGGCCATAAACGTTCTCATACGATGGAAAAGCGTCCAGGGCGAACCGCAGCGTGAGAGGAGAACCCTCCTGATGCCACTGTCTCTCCTTGAGGTCGAGCGTGTAGGCCTGCCCGCAGGCAAGAACGACACGCAGGTTTTCAGGTGTCTTTCTCTCCACGGACTTGACGCAGCGGAGCGTTTTTATCTTTTGCATCTGCTCATCGGCGGGGAGTTTCGAGTGTTCCCAGTACAGCAGGTTCAGGACAAGCGAGAGTTCCTCACCCTGCACCTGCGCGGCGCTTTTCGGGTCTTTGATGGCAAAGTCGTCCGCCAGAAGCGAACGGAGAAGGTTGGGGATTGGCTTGGGCTCTTTCGGGCTCAGGTAGAACGTGTTGAGCCATATCTTGTGCACAACCTGGGGATAGGCCTTCAGGCGGATGTCCACCTGCACCGCCACTTGGTTGCTCTCTCCGGTTTGGCGCAGGATAAAATCCGGCAATGGCCAAGCCTGCCAGTTCACGACTACTTTGTTCGTTGGCAAAAGGCTCCAGAGCAGGAATTCCAGCCTCTCGGGGGGAAAACCGCCATCCGCTTCCAGGAAGAAATGGAGAGGAGTCCCTTCTGGCAGGCAGACGGCCGCGGGAGAATAGATGATCTTCCGCACGAGTTCTCCCTGAACCGGGAGTTCCCCCAGCCATTTCTGGGTTACGATGGTCTTGTCGCTCCGGTTCCGGATATTCACCTGCAGGGCGTATAGCCCCGGTTTCAGAGGCGTGAAGGTATAGGTGGCCGAGGAAGGCCAGTCCTCCGCGGCTGTCCAGTCGTCTTGACACCACTTCGTGTGCCACTGGTACTCGTAGTCGTCGGGCTTCTTCGACTCGACCTTCAGGACAAGGAGACTTCCCGAACCGAGGGACTCCGGGAGAGCGGGGAACACGAACTGCGGCTTAGCGGGCTCTTGCGCTTGGAGCCTGCCGGCCTCGAGGGAGAAAAGGGTGAAAAGAGTGATGATTGCCGCAAACAGAGTGAGGCTGCGAAACGGACCAGATAGCTTCATGAACGCATGTCCCCTTCCGTGATAGAAGTACGGAGACGGCCTGTCTGCTGGTTCTTTGCTCAGAGGGGGAGAAAAGACCCCGCATTCCGGGAAAAACCCAGCAAACCCTACATGCCTCCCTCCCGAAGCGACTCTTTCCTCTCGTATCAAGGAGCTCCAGTCACAACGACACATCATGATAGAGATGCGTCTGCGGAAAGTCAAGCAGGAGTTTGGTCTCGACAGAGGCAAGGCCTGCACAAAGCGCTTGACACCAAAGGAATCCACACGTTACACTCCCGCGCATACCCAAACGGAACGCTGAGGGAGGTTCCCTGCGTGAAGGACTGACGGCGATGAACAGAAAAGTGACGGTTCCTCTTGCGATTCTGTGCCTGGCTTATGCCGTGTTGGCTGTCCTGGCCGTGCACAGACTCGGGTTTTCGCGTCATCTCGAGGAAATCCTCTTCTCCTCCCCGGACGGAGTGGGATACCGCGCTGTTTCGGACTATCTGATCGGCATTGGAGAGAAGCCCGAGGAGTATCTTGCTCTGCGGCCTTTCTTCTATCCACTGGTTCTCTCCGTGCGCCACCTGACCGGCGCCACCGGCTTTATCCTCTTTCAAGCCACGCTCAGCGTCGGAACCCTGATCCTGGTTTTTCTGGCCGTCCACCGCGCCACCCGGTCCGCCTTGTTTTCCGCCGTCGCCTTCCTGGTTGTCCTGCTGCATCCCACCTTCACGTTTGTCGCTCTGCATGCGTTGCCCGAGACGCTGTGCCTTTTCCTGATCGCCGCTATTGTGTTTTGCATCGCGTTGTTCTGTCTCCACCCGAACAAGCCGGCCCTTTTCATTTCCCTCTTTCTCCTTTCCTGCGCCACCTGCTCCAAACCTTCCTTTCTGCCTTTTTTCGTCCTGTGGGCCGCGTTCGCCGCCTTCTGGGCATGCCGAGAAACCGTGAAACGGGAAGGGCAAAGAATCCGTCTGCTCGCCATCGCCGTCCCCGCGCTGATTCTGAGCGTTTCTCCGGTTCTGTTTCAACTGGCCCAGACTTATCGCTCCATCGGCCAGGCCGTCATTTCTACCACCAGCCGCGAGAATTTCGACGTCCGCTTCTTTCCGGCGGTGTATGGATACGCCGAGCAAAACAGGCTGATCAGAAACGAGGATGATATTGCGAAGGAGTCCTGGCAATTGTATCCGACTCATCACGCAAAGGTCCGATATGTGGCGGCGCACGGCGCCGCCGCCATAAGAGCGGCCGCGGCGATCCTCTTTGAGAACCTGACGGCGGGGTCCGTCTTCGTGGGATATCCACAGGAATTCGTGCGCGATCCCGCGCTGTGCCATCGGCTCTATCGTCTTTCCACGTTCATGAACCGGCGCTGCTTTGTTCTTCACGCCGGGTTTTTTCTCCTCCTGCCCGTATGGCTCCTGATGCTCCGGAGAGACCCCGTTCTCTTCCGGCTCTGCATAATGTTGGAAACCCTGAGCCTATCCATCATCCTGCCTTCCTTTCTCACCTATTGGCAGGGAGACCGGCTGATTATCTCCGCTCTGCCCGCCTGGGCCGTACTCTACACGTCGGCGGTTCATGCGCTGTGGAGGCGGCGGGGGGGACAGCCGGATTCGCGGGCGGCGTGTTCGGACCCTCCTGTCAGATGAACTTGATTTTGCGGGCGGCAAAGGCGCACATCCGCACCAGGAGCAGGCCGTGGCGGAAGCGGTGGATCTTGATGTCCCCGTAAACTCGTTCGCGGTAACGGATGGGCAGGTCAACGATCTTCAGGTTGAGTTTGGCGGCGCCGAAGAGCAGGTCGAAATCCCCGAAGGGATCGAAATCGCCGAAGAAACTCCGGTTCCGCTTGATCTCCTCGTAGTCGGATTTGAAGAGAACCTTCGTGCCGCAGAGGGTGTCCTTGATCCGCTGGCCGAGCAGCCAGGTGAAAGCCAGAGAGAAAAAGTGGTTGGCCAGGTAGTTCAACGTCCGCATCGCCTCTTTCTCCATCGGATACACGAGCCGGCAGCCGTTGATGAGCTCTCCGGCGCCGCTGGCGAGGGCTTCGTAGAACTTCGGCAGATCCTCCGGCGGCATCGTCAGGTCGGAATCGAGGATCATCAGGATGTCGCCTGAGGCCACGTCGAAACCCTGGAACACCGCGTCGGCTTTGCCTTTCCCCTTCTGGGTGGCAAACTTGATGTCGCGGTCGGGATACCGGGCAATCATCTCCTGGATTTTCTCGACGGTGCCGTCGGTTGAACGTCCGTCCACGAAAATCGTCTCGACGTGGCGGCTCATCGGCGGCACGCGGGTGATGGCGCCCTCGATGTTGCCCGCCTCATTCAGCGTGGGAACAATGACGGACACACTGTACGCGCTGGGGACCTTCTCGTTGGGCCGATGGATCGGCTTGGCCACCACGTACTGCACCAGGCACAGGCGGTTCAGCACAGGCAGGTTTGCCAGGATCCGGTTAAACAAAGGGGTAAGCCACGGCACCGAAAAGGGGAAGAGAAACCTCATGCCTCTCTTGACCGTTTCAAAGCCGGCCAAGTGCAGCAGATTGTCGAGATCGGCGATGCTTAGCCAGTTCTGAGAACCCGCGGGCGACTTCATGCGAAGCGCTTCCGCGATGCAAAGAAAGGGGTACCACAGTTTGTTGTAGTAGGTGATGACAATGCGCGAACGTGGCGTGGTGACCTTGTGCAGCTGCTCAAAACACCGCTGAACGTCCCACAGGTTCCCGACGGTATCGGAGAGAATCACGTAGTCAAACTTCTCCTCGAGGGGGAGATGGTGGGCGTCGCCTTCGATGAACCTGTAATCCGGGTACTTCGCCGCGGCGAGCTCGAGCATCTTCGGGCTGATGTCCACTCCCACTCCGCGGGAGGGCCTTGCCGCCGCCAGCAGTTCCCCGGTGCTGCAGCCTATCTCCAGAACGCTCTTCCCGGGCGGGATGAGGAACCGGATGAAATCCTCCATGCTGCGGTGATAGCAGCGCGAACGGCTTTTCCAGTAGCGGCGGCTCGGCGCGCGCTGGTCGAAGTACGACTTGGCGTGTTCCAGGTAGGAAGGCATAAGGAATGTGTCCTCCGCACACCGGTTCCCCCGCAGTGGCGCCAGGGACCTCAAGATGCCGAGCCCAGGGTTCAGGGGGCCTCAGAGGGCCAGATTATAGGACGCCTGCCCGCGGCCTTCAAGACTTTTCCTGGAAATCACCGCGCCCCGCGCCCTCGCCCAAGCCGCCTAGCCTTCGGTGGATTTCCTATCTGACGGAACGCGACTGTCATCAGTCAGGCGGGTGCACGACATAGAAGGGGCGCATCTCAGTTTCTTGCGGGGAGAGGAATTCCGGTCCCCACCGACTTTATGTCGGTGGAGCCGTGATTCTGCTCCAGTGACGGTCTTTCTTGTTCTTGCGCCCCCGCCGGTTTTATACCGGTGGAGTGATGATTGTTCTTCCCGTAGAAATCAAATCCATCCCATCAGGGGAAGGAGGGAACACATCAAGAATCACCGCGGAATATCAAGGTCTTCAACCATCGCTCCGCCGGTATAAAACCGGCGGGGGCGTGGGAAATTTTCACCGATTCTGGAGCAAAACCACCGCTCCACCGACCTGAAGTCGGCGGGGGCGGCTTCTACAAGAAAGTGAGATGCGCCCACATAGAAGTCGGACGGAAAATAGCAATTGCCACCCAGGGGGAAACTATGCTACCTATCGAAGCGCTGTTTTTGTTGGGGCGGAGCGCGGAATTCCACCCGCTCCGAAAGTATGGTTTTTAGTCTTTCGCGAAGGAAGAACCATGAGCAAGATCCGAATGCACCTGCCGCCGGAGGGCGCCCTGGAACCTAACGATGAGAAGGATGACCCTTTGCCGTACTATTACAGCCCGATCGCTGGGCGATTGTACCGCGGGAGAATCGAGTCCGGGCTGTCGCTCCTTCAACCACACTACGAGAGTATCCTGGAAGTTGGGTACGGTAGCGGAATCAACATGCCAACATTGTCTCAGATAGGCGGGGAGGTTTGGGGGGTGGATATTTGCTCGGATCCTGAGCGTGTAGCGGACCGTCTGACGAGAATCGGCGTCCGAGCCATGTTGGCGAAGGCAGACATCTGTGATTGGGATTGTGCGCCTGAGCGGTTCGATCTTGTGGTAGCTTTCTCCGTGTTCGAGCACATTCCTGATTCGTCGTCGGCGCTCAGGCAAATATGCCGTCTGTTGAAGCCGAAGGGAATGCTGCTGGTGGGTATGCCCAGGGTGGACAAACTGATGACGACGTTTTTCTCGCTTATAGGATACTCCGGCATCGAAGACCATCATGTCAATACGTTTCGCAAGGTATGCGACTCCGCCCGGCCGTACTTCGACATTGAATGCACACGAGTATTCCCTCGCTGGTGCCCTCGGTGGGCCGGTCTGTACTTCAGTTTCCTGTTCAAGAAACGAGACGCGGACGGGAGCAGCTCGCCCGGGATGGCAGGGAGAGCAAGGAGCATGTGATTATGTCTGCAATACTTGGGAAACGACTCAGCCGGCTGATGTCGCCGCCCTTCGCCTCCCCGTCCAAGGCTCGAGTCCTGCTGCTTTTCTTTGGGTTGGCGCTTTTCGGCGTCTGCTGCACGCTGCTGGTGTTCCAGCCGGGCTGCATGTCCGAGGACTCTTTCCATCAGTATGAGCAAGCCCGATGGGGTCGTTACGAGAACACCAACCCCCCCATCATGGCGTTTGTGTGGCACTACTTCAACGTATTGAGTCCGGGCCAGTTTCCGATGCTGCTTTTCCATGCGCTCGTATACTGGATCGGACTGGCTCTCCTGTTTGTTTTCCTGCGGCTTCCCTTGGGTTTTCGGGTCGTGGGTTTCCTTGCCGTGGGTTTCTTCCCTCCTGCTTTCGGGCTTCTTGGCATGGTCTGGAAGGACGTGGGGGTGCAGGCTTCGGCGCTCATGGTGTGCGGCCTGATCATGGCCTACCGCGGCACCCGGAAGCCCTGGCTTCTGGCGGTTTCGCTTCTTTTCATATTCTACCTGGTGTCGGTCCGGCATAACTCCGTTGCCGCCGCTGTCTCCCTGTTCGCGTGGGTAGCCGCCTCGCTGTTTGGCGACCGGGTCCGGTCGTTCCGCGCGTTTGCCGTGTGTGTGCTTGTGGGCCTGGTTTTGAGCGCCGCCCTCTACGTGGCTTCCAAGCGGCTTCTTGGGCTGGTGTCCCATGATTCCCACCCCGAGCAGGGGGAGATGATGTACGACCTTATCGGAACCTCGATCCAGTTGGGGCAATCGGTAATCCCAGACAACGTGGCGGCAGGCATGTTGCGGCAAAACAACGACGTTGAGTCCATGAAGCTTTACTACTCCACCCGGACTTTTATTGTGACAGCGCGAGGGTTGGTGAAGGACGGCAAGAGGCAGGATCCCTTTTTCGTGTACACCCAGGACCCGGTTCTCTTGAAGAGCCTCTCCTCGGCGTGGATAGGCGCGATCTTCAAACATCCCGTGTCTTACGGCCGGCACCGCTGGGCCGTTTTCAAGGAGGCCATCGGGCTCAGCAGGAACGAGCTGACATGGCCGGTGATCTGGTGGCGTATCGTCCCAAACGAGTACGACATGCAGTTTGTCATCTCGCCGGTGAACGATCGGATGACGCTCTGCTTCCTGTTTCTCTCGAGAACGCTTCTTTACCGCGCGTGGCTTTACGGCTTGGTTCTGCTGCTTCTTGTCACGGCTGGTTTCGTAGCGCTCAGGAGGGGCAAAGGCAGCGGCCTTCTGGCCGTGTCGTCTTCCTCCCTGGGCTATTTCCTGTTCTATCTCATCGTCGTTCCCGCCAGTGATTTCCGCTTTCAGCTCTGGACCATCACGGGTTGCATGGTGAGCCTGTGGTTCGCTCTGGCTCTGGCGTATCCGGCGCTCCTGCGGGTGGTGTCGGGCGCGGCCGGCGAAGCTCCCGCGGCGCATGTTGAGACCGACACAATGTTGTGGATAGGGAACGAAGAGGGCGTTTCCCTTGCCGAACCCGCCACGATTAGGCGCCAGATCCGCGCGCTGGCAGTCTCCACTTTGGCCGCTATCGGCGTTGTCGTCGCGGTTGGGTTCCTGCTCAGCTGTTTCACTTCCAAGAACATTTCCCAGATCACCCTGGGACAGGTGGAACTCTCGAGGAAGATGAGCATTCCAGCGGGGGAGACGCTGAAGGTCTGCTTTGTGAACGGCGTCGCGCCCAAACTCCTGAAGCGGCTGGAGTACCGGCTGTGTGTCACGCGGAAGCCGCAGGATCCTAACTGGATTCCCGTCTCCGACTTCAACTCTCGCTTTCCTTCCTACACGCCCGATGCGGTCGGACGGCTGCATATTGCGCTGGATGTCAAGGATAAG
>Ga0315279_10009612_pt1 | contig 11502 bp, 11 predicted proteins | sample YL17G06_20_MG_FD_203694 | JGI IMG/M metagenome (GOLD analysis project Ga0315279, IMG submission 203694) | Sediment microbial communities from Yellowstone Lake, YNP, Wyoming, USA - YL17G06_20 | ecosystem: Environmental > Aquatic > Freshwater > Lake > Sediment | place: USA: Wyoming | collected...
ATGCAGAGGTCACCTGGTGCAGAGCGTGCGATGTGCTGAATTCCGCGTATGATGAAATTGATGCCGCCGTATCGCTGGCCAAAGAGGCGGATATGGTGATCGCCGTTGTGGGCGACAACCGCGAAAATACAGGCGAGCACCATGATCGCGCGGACCTTGATCTTTCAGGAAAGCAGCAGCATATGCTTGAAGCTCTGAAGGCGGCCGGCAAACCTCTGATTGTGATCCTGCTCGCAGGCAAACCGCATACGATCGGCTGGGCGTCCCGGAATGCCGACGCACTCATCGCCGCCTTTAATCCCGGTATTCGCGGCGGTGAAGCGCTGGCGGGGATACTGTTCGGCGATTATAACCCTTCCGGCAAGTTGACCGTCTCTTTTCCCTGGCATGTGGGCCAGCAGCCGGTGCGCTACAACCAGCCCACAGGCTGGCACGGCAAGGGTGACTATTCCGATATGCCGGATGATTACAAATTCCGGATGTATGCGTTTGGCTTCGGTCGCAGCTATACCACGTTTGCCTATTCTGATCTCAAGGTGAAATCGCCGTCCCTCAAGCGCGGGGAAGATCTGAAAGTATCGGTGACGGTTGCCAACACCGGCGCCCGTGCCGGGACCGAGATCGTACAGCTTTACATTCACGATATCATCGCGTCGGTAACGCAGCCGCCCAAGAAGCTCCGTGCATTCGCCCGCGTGGACCTCAAGCCCGGCGAATCAACGAGGATCACCATGGCCGTGGCGTTCGACCAGTTGGCGGTGATGTCCATGGATAATAAGCGGGTGGTGGAAGCAGGGGAGTTTGAGGCGCTGATTGGAGGGAGCTCGAGGGATGAGGACCTTTTGAAAGCGGTATTCCGGGTTGCTTGATGGTTATTTATTTGTGAAGATTCGTGTAGATTAGTGGCTACTTTGTATTTCTTGAATTTTGGCAACGGGAGGAATGCCTTATGCGAATTAATGTTTCCTGCATTATCTTCTTAATCGCCTGCACCGCACTCCCGCTTTCTTCCGCGGATTTTCCCTATCTTGTCTGGTCTGATGAATTCAGCAACCCCGCCATTGATACTTCAAAATGGGGCTACGACACGGGCACCGGCGCACCCGCGCTTGCGGGCTGGGGAAATAATGAACTCGAGTATTATACCAATCGGCCTGAAAACGCCCGTATCGAAAGCGGCAATCTGGTCATCGAAGCGCTCAAGGAGGCATATCGCGGCAGCGCCTATACATCCGCGCGCATGAAGACGAAAAACAAGGGTGACTGGACATACGGCCGGATCGAAATGAGGGCGAAATTGCCCCGCGGGCAGGGTTTGTGGCCGGCGATCTGGATGTTGCCGACGGATAATTTTTACGGCGGCTGGGCGGCCTCGGGAGAAATCGATATCATGGAAGAGCGCGGACAGACGCCGTCCCAGATCCTCGGAACCATACATTACGGCGGCGCATGGCCCAATAACACCTCGTCCGGCGGATCGTATACATTGACAACTGGCACGTTCGCCGATACCTTTCACGTCTTTGCGATTGAATGGGTTCGCGATACGATCCGGTGGTATGTTGACAATACGCTATTTTCCACCAAAACGAGCTGGAACTCTTCGCAGGCGGCGTTCCCGGCGCCGTTTGACAAACGGTTTCATCTGATCCTGAATGTGGCGGTGGGCGGCAACTTCCTGGGGAACCCGGACCAGACCACGGTGTTCCCGCAGCGCATGATGGTGGATTATGTGCGCGTGTACGCGAAAACCGCTGCCGCCGTTGCGCCGCTGCGCCCGCGAACAGGGTCTGCGCACGATCGCACGCGGGCGGGATTGATTATAGGGAAGCATGCGCCGGATTTCGGGCGGGAATGCCTGTTGAACGGGAGCGTAGTTCCGATCGGACCATCCGCGAATTGCGATGCAATGGAGCGGATCAGATTCGTGATTATTCGTGGAGATTAGTGGCTACATTGTATTTCTTTTCGGTCTGACGAAATAGCGGTGAAAATACAAAACAGGATTAGCCACGAATCTGCACGAATTTGCACGAATGAGGATCGATTCACTCCAGGGAGCGCCCGGTTTGCGGCTTTACCCGCAGGGTGGCAATTGACTGTGCCTCCAGAAGTGCGCCCACGCGGACGCCGCCGATTGCAAGGGTCACCCGCTGCTCCCCGGCAAATGGATTGTTGATCACCGCGACAATGGAGGCATCCGGATTTCTGAACGCCACGGCGTTTCCGCTCAGCCGTCCCTCAGTCCCCAATCGTATCGCGCCTGGCTTGATGAAATGGGCAAAGTGCTTCATCACGAAATATTCGGGATTGCAGGTGATTTTTCTTGTGTCCGGATCAATCGTAATCATGGCATTCTGCAGCCAGCCCCAGGTGCTTTTGCCGCCGGGAGGGAGCAGCATATTCCAGTAGACATAGGCGTTGACGCCGTTCGTGATGTAGTGGCGCAGGAGGTCAAAGATATAGAAGGCATATTCCCAGGTGTTCCTGCCGTCGCCGCATTCGTTTTCGGTCTGCATGAGCCGCATTTGCGGCCAGCTCTGCGCCGTGCGCTGCACCGCATGCTTGCCGTCCCATTGGAACCCGACGCCGGATATAAACCGCCGCGCTTTATCATCGCTCAGGACGGTGTTGGGAAAGCCATTATAATCGCCGGTATTCAGAGTACCCAGCCATATTTCGCAATCTGGCATAGCGCGTTTGAAAAGCGGGCCAAGATGGTCCCGGATAAAATCCCGCATTTCGGCCCCGGTCCACAGGCACGACGGGAATTTCTGGTCAGCCACAGGCTCGTTTTGCACATGCACCTGAGTGACCGGTATTCCTTCCTTCCGATACGCCTTAACGAATTTGAGGAAATAGAGCGCATATGCCGATAGATACCGGCGTTCGCGGATGAATGTGCCGTAATTGTATACGGGTGGATTTTTCATCCATGCCGGCGGGCTCCAGGGGGAGGCGAAGATCTGAATCCGGGGTTGAATGCGCTGCGCTTTTTTAATATAGGGAATCAGGCATTTCGTATCGCGTTTTATTGAAAAGCGCTTCATGCCGAAATCGCCCGCCTGCTCGTTGCACGAATACCAGTCGCAGGCGTAATCGCTGGCGCCAATGGGAACGCGACACAGGCTGAAGTCGCAGCCGCGGGGGTCGAACAGCAAATGCATGACGCGTTGCTGCGCAGCCAGCGGGAGTCCGGCGAGAGCGACTGCGCCCAGTTCATTAAAACAGCCGCCGAATCCTTCCCAGGATTGGAATTGTTCCTCGGTGACCGACAGGTCGATTGATCCGGATCGGGCAGGGGAGACCGGCCGGGTTTTCCATTGCGTTGCGGGACTTGATGAAATCAGATACATGATGGCCTTTCCGATTATCGTCGCTTAAGGGAAAGTCCTTCGGTACGGTACGCCAATCCGCCCCACAGGGCGATGGCATGCACATGGCATACGCCAAGGCATATGCCGCAACCGATGCATTTCTCTTTATTGACAATGTGCCGCTGGCTTTTCTCGCCGCTGATGGCCTCCACGGGACAGACCGGAACGCAGGCTGTGCAGCCGTCACACTTGGTATCGATATTGACTTTGGGACGTGCTCGCACGGTGTCGATAAAACATCTTTGAGGGCATTTGTATGCCGCGGTGATGAAGTTTTCGTGCTTGGCGTAGTCAAGACGGGGAATGTTGTCGTCGATCGAAATCGCCGACGATGCGCGCGTCGCCTCGACACAGATGCCGCACGTTGTGCATCCCACCGAACAATACTCCGACACGCGGGAACCATGGTCGCGATTATTGCACCCGAGGAAGATTTTATGAAGGCGCGGTATCAGCTCGATCAGCGACCGCGGACAGGCAGCAACGCACCTGCCGCACCCCGTGCACAGCGCGGGATTGACTGCCGCAATGCCGTTTTCCGTGATGGCAATTGCCCCATAGGGACATGCGCGAACGCAGGATCCTAGCCCCAGGCATGCTTCCTGGCAGATCAACGAGCCGTTGCCGGATAGCATCGCAGCATGACAATCAGGGATTCCCGAGTATCGGGACCGGACCCGTGCCTCGGCATGACCGCCTTTGCAATGCACCACCGCCATAAGCGCCTCTGTTTCCTGGGGAGCATTGCCCATGATCGCGGTGATGCGCACACTGGTTGCATGGCCCCCGGGAATGCAGCCCCCTGGTTTTTCCCTGCCGTCGGCCACCAACCGGGCAAAAACCCCGCAAAGCGGGTGCCCGCATTCGCCGCAATTGACTCCCGGCAATTCTCTTTCAATACGATGGACCAGCGGGTTCATCTGCGCCTGCAGCCGCTGCGATGAAAGCGACAGCACGACGCCTCCGACCAGCGCGGTGATTCCAAGGAACAGGAGGGCGGCAAAAATCACGGCAATTGCCTCATTTGGCTGCCGAGGAAAATAGCGCAAACCCGTCAAACGCAAGAGCCATCAGGCCCGCGCACATCAACGCGATTGGTGCGCCGCGCATAGCGCGCGGTACGGCGGCAAGTTCAAGCCGTTCCCGCATACCCGCCATCAGCGTCGATACCAGCAGGAATCCAAGACCCGATGCGAACCCATGCATGGCGGATCCGGCAAAAGAGAAGCTGTTGCCATGCATGGACGGCCCGGCGCCGATCAGCGCAACGCCGATGACGGCGCAATTGACGGCAAGCAACGGAAAATAGACGCCGATTCTGCGGAAGGTATCGCCGGCAAAGCGCTCAAGAGCATGTCCCGAGGCCAGCACCAATGCCGCGATGAGCGGAACGAAAACCGCGATTTCGAGGTAGCGAGCGGAAAGCGGGGCCAGGATAAGCCGCGACACAAGCCACAGGACCATGGAGGAGAGGGTCATCGCAATCGTGGCGGCAATGCCGAACCAGATCGCCCCGGAAAGCCGTCTTGATACGCTGAAAAGCGGGCACAGCCCTAAAAAACGTTCCAGTACGATGTTGTTGACCAGCAGGGCGGCAAGGCTGATTTCGGCAATCGCATGCATATTCATGATGCACCCGAAGCCTTTCCGGTCGCGCGCAAATGATTTACCAATGCAAGCAATACAGCAAGCAGGCAAAATCCTCCCGGCGCCCTGATCCAGAAAGGAATGCATGCGCCGGGCGGAAGGATTTTGCATCCTGCCAATGTCCCGGCGCCAATGAATTCCCGAATACCGCCCACGAAGCAGAGCACCAGCAGCACGCCGATGCCGGCGCCAAAGCCATAAACAACCGATCGCTGGAAACGGTTTTTTGCCGCGTAATTTTCCGCCCGGCCGATGACCGCGCAGTTGACGGCAATCAGCGGCACATATATACCCAACCGGTCCGAAAGCGAGGGGAACCAGGCCTTGAGCAGCATCATGACGATCGCGGTGCACGAAGACGCGATCAGAAGGGTCAGAAAAAGCCGCGAGCGGTCGGGCACGGCGGTCCGCAGCGCGGAAACAAATGCGTTTGTAAAGAGCATCACCGCGCCCAAACAAGCGCCCATGCAGAGCCCGGCTTTGAGCGAGACGGTAACGGCCAGCGCCGGACACAGCGCCAGCGCAGAAACCAGAATGGCGTTTTCGGTCAGCAGGCCTTTTTTCAGTTCTTCGCGGACCATATTGCGGCGGACTCCTCCGCCGTTCAAGCGAGAAACATATGGATGATCCCAATGACCGTTCCGGCTATGAGCGCGGCCAGAATATATATCACAATGGTTTTTGCCGATTCATGCATGCCGTTTTTTCCTGGTGAATGCGCCGGGACGCAGCCAACGGTCGAACAGGGGCACGGTCAGGTTCATCAATAAAATGGCGTACATGACGCCTTCGGCATGCGAGCCAAATTTGCGGAACAGGAATGTCAGGGCGCCGCAGCCGGCGCCGAAAAGAATTTTCCCCCATGAGGTGACCGGCGAGGTGACCGGATCATTGGCCATGAAGATCGCGCCCAGCAGAAGCCCGCCGCCCAGCACCTGATAGACCGGAATGATCACCGCTTCGCTGGTCAGAATGCCGCCGGTGCCGTTGAAGATCCAGAACAAGATGAAAACCGTGAGGACGAAGAAAAACGGGATGCGGATGCCGATGATCTGCCGGTACCACAGAATGATGGCGCCGGCAAGGAGCGCAAGCGCCGAAGTCTCGCCGAGACAGCCGCCGGTATTGCCGAGGAACATGTTGACAAAAGCATCCTGGAAGACCAAGGGTTCAAACGCGCCCGCATGGACGCTTTGGCGCAGGCATGCCAGCGGGGTCGCGGCCGCAATGCCGTCCAGGCCGCCGGCCAGACCGTTGATTGTGCCCGCCACCGGCGCGATAAACGCGGTCATGGCGGCGGGAAAGGAGATCATCAGGAACGCGCGGCCGGCCAGGGCCGGATTCACCAGGTTGCCGCCAAGGCCGCCGAACGGCCACTTCACAATTGCAATGGCGACCACCGCTCCGAGCGCCGCCATCCAGAACGGCAACCTGGGCGGCAGCGTGAGCGCAAGCATGAGCCCGGTGACAGCGGCGCTGCCGTCGCGCATTGCGCGAGGTTGCTTGACCAGGAACGATGCAATACACCATTCGGCAAGCATGGCCGCGGCGGTGCAGATCAGGATGAGCAGCACGGAACGGACGCCGAAAAACACGACCGATGCGGCGGCCGCCGGCAGCAGCGCGACGATCGTCGTGAGCATGATTGACGATACGGAATCTGCGGAGCGCAGGTGCGGGGCGCAGGCATTATGAAGCAGTTCGGGAGCGCTCATGGCCTGGTTCCGGTTCCTGCGGGCATGGCGTTGATGGCCATGGAGCGCGCGGTCTTGATAAAATGAAGCAGGTTGATCTTGGATGGGCAGACCCATGCGCAACAACCACATTCCATGCAATCGCCGGCATTCCATTCCGCCGCGGCATGAAAATCGCCTTTTTCCGCATAGCGCGCGATCATCGACGGCACAAGGTGCGCCGGACATACCTTGACGCAATGCCCGCAGTTGATGCACGGCCGCATCCGGACATCCGGGAACGCCGTGTCCGCAAGCTGCAGCGCCGACCATGTCTTAATACACGGGACATCAGGACCATGCAGACATCGGCCGCTCATCAAGCCACCGGCGACAAGGCGCTTTGCGCGGGACATATCAGCCTGGCAGTGTTCTAAAAGAACGCGGACCGGCGTTCCGATGGGCACGAGCAGATTGGCCGGTTTTGCGATGCAGGGACCGCCGACGGTGATCAATCGCCGGGTCACCGGAAGTCCATCGTACAGGGCGTTGCGGATGGCCCACGCGGCGGCGACATCAATGACGACGCAGCGCGCATCAATCAGCTTCCCTTGCAGAGGGACCCTGCGGCCGGTCACTGCTTTTATGACAAGCGATGGATCGCCGGCGGGATACCGCGCGGCGACGTGGGCAAACTCGATTTCCGTGAATGCATCATTGGCAAGCAGGCGGGCAACCGCGGCGGCGGCTTCGGACTGTTTTTCTTTTCCGATCGCAAGCACGAGACGACGGGCGCTGCATACTTTGCGCGTGATAAGCGCTCCATGGAGGACCTCTTCGGTTTTCTCGATAAGCAATCGGCGCGCGGCCGCGAGTCCCGGCTCGCATTCCACGCCGTTGACGATGACGGTATCCACCTCTTTCCCGGCCGTGCGAGCGAGTGTCTGATGCGTCAGGTCCCCGTGGTCTCCGATGATGCCGGCATTTTCAATAATGCGTATGATCTCTTCCGGCGCAAGCTCGCGCCAGGGCTTGGCGGCCGCGGTTTTCATTGCCTCGTTTCCATCACGATTGATTGCCACGGAGAGGACATCAGCGCCGGATGGATGCGGGAATACCGCCACGGAAGCCACTGTTCCCGAAATCGATGCATGGATGAATGCGGCGCCCGGAAGGTCCGCTTCGCCGATGACCTGGCCTTCCGCGACATGCTCGCCGCGCTTGACAACAGCATGAGCAGGGACACCGTTATGGTGCAGCAATGGAATAATGACCTGGTCGGGCTGCGGCATCGTCTCGATCGCATGCGACAGCGCGGGTTCGCCGATGGGAGGAAGATGGATTCCGCCGGCAAAGGAATGCGTTCTTGGCAAAAGTGCTCCTTGAAAACCGCAAGGGTTCGTTCACGACCGATGAGGTAAAATAAAAAATGGCGTCCCGCTGCGCTGATTATCGAGGCAACGAAATCCCGGTTTTGGCGAACATGCCCGCCAGTCCTGCTTTGTCAATCGTCTTGTCCATGGCTTCCTCGGGCGCCACCAGCCTTATTGGTCCGGTATGGTTCGAGGCCGCGTTCGGCAGAAAAATACTCCCGCTGATATTTTCCCCATCGCGGAGAAGGACCTCGGCCTCGAGCGGCACAACGGGAATTCGGAGTTCGTTCATGAAACCCGCCCGAAAATAATTTCGGATTCCTGCATGCATGCGTCCGAGCGCATGATCAGGATGCTGGTTGTATTGTACCGTGGGGGAGGGCGGGATTCAAGGGGTGCGGCTGCCGCCGGCAAGGAACCGGCGGACCGGCGGAATTTTAAGGCATTCCATCAATACGATTGTTCCAACCCCGCCCAAAAGGCAGGCAAAGAAATCTTCCGGCGGCACCGGCGCGAACCGGAAAAGGCCTTGCAGAAATGGAATGAAAAGGCCGCAGCTCAGCATTGCCATGGCCGCGCCTAAAACCCACCATAAGGCGCTGTTGGGAATACCGATGGTGGAGATGATCGACCGGTAATACGAACGGTTCGTGAGGATCATCCCGATATTGCATACGACAAGCGTTGTAAAACACAGGGCGCGCGCCGCGTTTTCACCATGGTCGCGAATGGCCCACCAGTAGGTGATGGTTGCGATCGACAGCATGAGAATTCCCTGGATCAGACTGGTGATCACGGTCCGCCGATTGAATAAGGATTCCGACAGTTTTCGCGGAGGCCGCTTCATACTGTTTTTTTCGGCGTCTTCCGCTTCAAATACCACGGAGCAGGCGGGATCGATGATCAATTCCAGAAACACGATATGCACGGGGAAGAGCGCCAGCGGCCATTTCAACACTACCGGTATCAGCGACATGCCGGCTATGGGGATATGGACCGAAAGGATATACATCATGGCTTTTTTCAGGTTATCGTAGATACGCCGGCCCATGGCCACGGCCTTGACAATGGAACCGAAGTCGTCGTCAAGAAGCACGATGGACGAAGCCTCGCGGGCAACATCCGTGCCCCGGCCGCCCATGGCGATGCCGATGTGCGCCGCCTTGAGCGCCGGCGCGTCATTGACGCCGTCTCCCGTCATGGCCACGACCTCCTGGTTGCGCTTAAGGGCCTTGACAAGATGAAGCTTCTGTTCCGGCACCATGCGCGCAAAGACATTGACCGTGCGGACCCGTTCCGTCAGCGTCTTTTCATCCATTTTTTCCAATTCGCCGCCGGTGATGATTTCATGAGGATTTGCCAGACCTATCTGCGCGGCAATGTTCGCGGCGGTGCCCGGATAATCGCCGGTGATCATGATGGTGCGAACGCCGGCGCGGTAGCATTCGGCGATCGCTTCGGCAACACCCGGCCGCACCGGATCCTCCAGCCCTAACAGGCCGATGCAGCGAAAGTCGAAATCATGCTGGCCTTCGGGCAGGTCCTTGCGCGCGAATTGCGCTGCGGCAACGGCGATTACCCGGCGGCCTTGCGCGGAAAGCGCATCGATAGTGCGGGTCATGGCAAGGATCTTTTCCGGCGTCATATGGCAGATGTCCGCGATCGCTTCGGGGGCCCCTTTTGCGGCGATGACGAAATTCTCATGGTCAGGGGACCTCCAGACGCGTGACATGGCCAGCAATTCGCGCGAGAGCGGATACTCGCGAAGCAATTGCCAGTCGCGATGCAGATGTTCCGTATCGCGGAGACTCTTAAGCCCGAGCTCGTGCATGGCTTTTTCCATGGGATCGAACGGGTCGACGGGCGAGGCCAGGATGGCGTATTCCACGAGCGTGTGGAATTTTTCCGGAAGACCGCCGGACTGCGATGGCACGGCAAACCGCGTACCACCGACGCACAAATCGCTGACGGTCATGCGGTTCATGGTCAACGTACCGGTTTTGTCAACGCAGAGCACCGTGGCCGATCCGAGCGTTTCAATCGCGGGAATGCGGCGCGTCAATACCCGATGGCGCGAGATCCGCCAGGCTCCCAGGGCAAGAAAGATGGTCAATACCACGGGAAATTCTTCCGGCAACATCGCCATTGCCAGCGAAAGACCGGCCAGAAAGCCGTGAAGCCAGCTCCCTCTTGTCAAACCAAATACCAGCACCACGATTGCGCAGAGCAGAATACCGGCAGCGGCGAAAATGCGCACCAGCCGGCCGGTCTGTTTCTGGAGCGGCGTGGCTTCCTGCCCAAGGTCCCGCAGCGCCCTGCCGATGGCCCCGATTTGGGTGCGCATGCCCGTCGCCCGGACTTCGGCGATCCCCTGGCCCTGCACCACGAGCGTGCCGGAATAGACAAAGGGAAGATCGTCGCCGCCCGGCCGCGCGATCGTATCGCCGGCTTCGCGCGTTGCCTTGCGTACCGGCGCCGATTCTCCGGTCAACAGCGATTCGTCAACCGAAAGATTGGTGCACGAAAAAAGGAACGCATCGGCCGGCACCCGGTCGCCTTCCGCTAAAAGCATTATGTCGCCGCGCACCACCTCGCGTCCTGGAATTCGTCGCTTTTCACCATCGCGGACCACCAGCGCGCGCGGGCTGGACAAATCCTTGAGCGCTTCGAGAGCACGCTCGGTTTTTCGTTCCTGAAAAAGCGTGATCCCCATGACCACGAATACAAAGCCCAGGAGCATGAGGGCTTCCTGGACTTCGCCGGCAAGCAAGTAAATCACACCGCATGCCAGGAGCAGCAGAAACATGGGTTCCCGCGCAACCTCCAGGGCAATGCCGAAAAATCCGCGTTTTTTTGAGGAAGGGAGTTCATTAAAACCTTCGGATGCCAGCAATTGCTGCGCCTGCTGTTCCGAAAGACCTTTGATGGTATCGAAGCTGAATGGCTGGTTCATGCAGATTTCCCGAGCACTAATCGATGTGAATATAAGCGATCTTTCGAGTATGATATCCCTTTTCTTCATATGGCTGCAATTTTTCCAGCCACATCTCTTCGAGAGTCTTTAAGTCATCGGTATAATTGTATTTCGGGTCCTCTTTGGGCTCAAGCGTATCGAGGACTTCAAAGGCGAATTTTTCCTCCCCCAATTGCCGGAAATCGTTTTGCAGCTCCTTGTTCATATGCACGCCCTGGCGAAGCTGGAATTTGTGGGAGTTGAATTTTCCCGGTATGTTCGCGCTGCCGCCGATCAGGATTTTTCCATTCGACAGGTTCTTTATCTGATAGACGCCCATGGGTTGAAGGGTCTGCTTGTATTGCTTGATCAATTCTTTTTTAGTGAGCATCGGATTTTCCCTTAGAGGATTCAGGAATTACAAAAATCAGGCATGAATGGAAAAAAGAGGCGGAAATTATCCTGTTCCTACCGCCTCC
>Ga0315279_10009614_pt1 | contig 11500 bp, 8 predicted proteins | sample YL17G06_20_MG_FD_203694 | JGI IMG/M metagenome (GOLD analysis project Ga0315279, IMG submission 203694) | Sediment microbial communities from Yellowstone Lake, YNP, Wyoming, USA - YL17G06_20 | ecosystem: Environmental > Aquatic > Freshwater > Lake > Sediment | place: USA: Wyoming | collected...
CGTCCTTCAAATCATGCCAGGCCATCTCGCCGATGCCATTGGCATTATCCGAGATGGGACCGTAGGAGTCCATGGCCACGTTGTTGCCGGTGTGGCTCAACATGCCGATGCCGATCATGGCGACAGCATAGAGCACATAAGTGGCATGTCCCTCGCTGCCGTACAGCATCAGAGCAAAGATAAAGCTGATGGCGATCACGACCAACGCCCACACGCTCGACTCCATGCCAACTGAAAGACCCGCCAGGATGGTCGTGGCCGGGCCGGTCTTCGTCGCCTCCACAATTTCCTTGACGGGCGGCTTTTTCGTCGAAGTGAAGTACGAGGTCAATGGATTGAATACCACCGCCAGCCCAACGCCGATGGAAGTCAGCATCGCCATACGCCAGTCGTGGCAATACAAGAAAGCAAGCAGGAACGACCACAAGACCGTGTTGACGCTGGACACTTCATAAGAACGAAACATGGCTTCTTCGGCGTCATTTGCATGAAGGAAGCCGAACAAACCCTTGTGCGGCATCTTCTCCCAGATCGGGACGGTGAAGGTGCCCAGGATGGAACTGATAACGCCGATGGCGCGGATGATGAGCGGGTAGACAATCCATTTCAGGCTGTGGGTCGGGTCAACGGCCATCAACGCCAGGCCCAGGATCAGGCCGGAGACAATGGTCACCTCGTAGCTCTCGAAGATATCCGCGGCCATACCGGCGCAGTCGCCCACGTTATCGCCGACCAGGTCAGCGATGACGGCTGCATTGCGCGGGTCATCTTCGGGGATGTCTTTCTCGACCTTGCCCACCAGGTCCGCGCCGACGTCCGCAGCCTTGGTGTAAATGCCCCCGCCCACGCGCATGAACAAAGCCAGCAGCGTACCGCCGAAGCCAAAGCCGAGCAGGGCGTCGGGAGCAGCCTTGCCAAATACGATGAAAATAATCGTGCCGCCGAAGAGACCCAATCCGTCGGTCAACATTCCGGTGATCGTACCGGCGTAATAGGCAATCGAAAGCGATTCGTTGAAGCCGCGCTTGGCAGCCGAGGCGGCGCGTACATTTGCCTGGATCGCCATGCGCATGCCCAACTGACCGACAATCAGGGAAAACGAAGCGCCCATGATGAACGCGATCGTCCGGCCGATGGCCACCACGATTTGCGCGTTCTTGCCGAATTCAGCAGTTGCTGCCTGGGAGGGGTGAACAACATAGACGCTCAAGAACAGCACCACAGTGAGCGCCCCGATGATCGGTAGGATCGTGCGCAACTGGCGGTTCAGATAGCTATCCGCGCCGACCCGGATCGCGTTCCAGACTTCCTGCATTTTTTGAGTGCCTTTGTCCTTCTTGAGGACATTCCCGCGTAGAAGCCAGGCGTAGAGCAGGCTGATAAACGCAGTTAGCACCACCCCCAGGATGGCGATCTGTTCGAATGTGTTCAGCCCATGACGGCTGCCGAGCCAAAGTATGTCCATGTATCCTCTTGTGGCAAGTATTATTCTAATAAAACGACCCAGACGCCTTGGCGTGTGGGCCGCCTTGTCCAATTTTACCTAACACATTTTGAAAAGTCAAACAAAACGAAGCACAAAAAAGGATGACCTTGTGGGAACATTTTTGGAAGATTAGCATTTGATTAGAATTTTGCAAACCACTTGACTTTCGACCTCAAATTATTGTATAGTGTTACGCGGTTGGATGTTATCCCTTCCCGGCACTGCTGCCTCAGGCTGCTGTGCCGTTTATTTCGTCATATGTGTCACTATCCAGCCCATCCTTGAAGGAGATCGAATGATACGTGTTGATGGACTCACCAAAGATTATGGCACGCGCCGGGCTATCGAAAACCTGACCTTCGAGGCCAGGCAGGGCGAAGTGGTCGGATTCCTTGGCCCGAACGGCGCCGGCAAGACGACCACGATGCGCATCCTGACCGGTTACATGCCTCCTACCTACGGATCGGCCAAAGTGGCCGGCTTCGATATCGTGTCCGAATCGCTGGAAGTGCGCCGCCGTGTGGGCTACCTGCCCGAAACGGTGCCTCTGTATGCCGATATGACCGTCTTCGAATATCTCAAGTTCTTTGCCGACCTGCGCCACCTGCCCAATGCCGAAGATATGGTGGACGATGCCCTCGAGATGGTCGGCATGGAAGAGCGCGCCGGGGGTTACATCAGCGCCCTCTCGAAGGGATTCCGCCAGCGGATCGGCTTGGCCCAGGCGCTGCTGCACAAGCCCGAGGTCCTGATCCTGGACGAACCCACCATCGGCCTTGACCCGGCCCAGGTGGTGGAATTCCGCAATATCATCCGCGAGATCGGCAAAGAGCGCACTGTTCTGCTTTCTACACACATCCTTTCAGAAGCGCAAGCGCTATGTGACCGCGTGCTTATCATCAACAAAGGGCATATTGTGGTTGAGGACTCGCCTGAGAATTTGCAGGCGCGGCTGGTCGGCGCGGAACGCTCCGTCCTGCGCGTCAAGGGAGATGCGGACGAACTCGCGCCGAAGATCGCCAAGATTGACGGCGTGCAGAGCGTCAAGGCACAACCGGATGGCTCGGTGGAATTCCAGTTCGCGCCGGGCGTGGATGTGCGTCCATTGGTCGCCAGGACCGTCGTCCAGGCCGGATACGATCTGCTGGAATTGCGTCCGGTTGGAATGAGCCTGGAAGAGATTTTCCTAGAATTGACGCGCGACAATACGAAGGAGAAGTGATCCCATGCACAACATTTGGACAATCGCTCGCCGAGAGTACAAGCATTATTTCATCAGTCCAATCGCCTACATCGTAGCATTGGCTGTACTTCTGATCGTAGGGGTTTACTTCGTCATAGTTTTGTACTATGTTTCGAACCAGGCGGTCACGTACGGGGCGACTCCGCCCGATATCACCATTGTCATCGGGCCTATGGCGACGATATTCTTATTTGCGACGCCAGCCCTGACGATGCGCCTGCTGGCCGACGAACAGCGCATGGGTACCCTCGAGCTTATGCTTACAGCCCCCGTAAGAGACGGAGAGTTGGTGATAGGAAAATGGCTCGGCGCTTTCTTGTTCACTTTGACCATCATCGCCATAACCCTGGTCTTCCCCATTGTACTCAACAAGCTAACCAGCCCAGGCATTGACCAGGGGATTATGATCGCGAGCTACCTCGCCATCATCTTGCTGGTCGCGTCCTATCTGGCACTCGGAACGGCAATGTCGTCTTTCTTCAGCAATCAGTTTGCTGCATTCTTTGCGACGCTTGCGCTGCTGCTCATCTTTTGGTGGCTCATCCGACTGCCTACTTATATCATCTCGAGTGGGTTCTTCAATACACTCTTCACCTATCTGGACTTGAACGGCCGCTTTAATTCGATGCTGAGTGGCACGATTGCACTTTCCGATGTTATCTACCCTCTCAGCCTGACCGCGCTGGGTTTACTATTGGGCACGGTCGCTGTTGAGATAAGAAGGTGGCGATAATGGCTAAGTCAAAAACCTCCAAAAAGAAGATCAACGCCAGGCAATTTGCTCCCATCGCGCTTTGGCTCGCCGGCGTCGCACTGCTGGCAACGGTGATATTACTAGCGTTCAAACTCCTTGCTTCGGCAGGGCTGTACTTGCCTTCCAATGCCAAGCAACTCAATTTGTTCTTGTTGATCAGCACGGGTATGGTCATCCTGGGTTTGGCTCTCTTCGCCCTGCTCAATCCACAGCGCGTGCGCGAATTCCTGACCGGCCGTCAGGCGCGCTATGGCAGCAACGCGATCATCATGCTGATCGCCTCTATTGGCATCATTGTGGTGATCAACCTGATAGTATTCCAGAGTCCGGTCAAGCCGCTCGACCTGACCGAGGACAAGTCGAATTCCCTGGCGCCCGAAACAATGGATGTTCTAAAATCACTTACCACGCCGGTCCAGGCTACCGCGTTCTTCACCTCGCAATCCTCGACGACCACTTCTGCCAAGCTACTGGCAAACTACAAGGCCGGTGCAGGTGGAAAGTTCGACTATGAGTTTGTTGATCCCGATCAAAATCCCGTTCTCGCCCAGCAAGCTGGCATTTCTGGTGATGGGAAGATCTACCTGCAAATGGGAGATGCGCACGAGATCATCTCTTATGCTTCGGAGCAGGATATTACCGCCGCGCTGATCCGTTTGATTAATCCAGGTCAAAGGGTAATCTATTTCCTGACCGGACATGGCGAACGGGACATCGAGCAATCTGCTGACGACGCCTACGCGCAGGTCAAAGCCGCATTGGGGGCGAAAAACTACACGGTCTTGACCCTGAACCTGGTTGCTGAACACAAGGTGCCGGATGACGCCAAGGCTATCATCATCGCCGGTCCACTCAAGCCGATCACGGCTGACGAAGTAACCTTGCTGGGAGATTATGTCACCCTTGGCAGGGCGCTGGTTGTCATGGAGGAACCGATTCCCATGACCCAATTCGGCGACTCTCCAGACCCGCTGGCGGATTACCTTTCTGCGAAATGGGGCATCACCCTCAACAACGATGTCGTCATTGACACAAGCTCCAACCAGCCGCTCTACGCCGTAGCCGCTTATTATGGGAACCATCCCATCACCGAGAAACTGCAAAGACTGTTCTCCTTCTTCCCCAACGCACGCAGCCTGACCATTGACAGCAATGCGACGATAACACCTGTGGCGCTGATCACCACCACGCAAGCCTCTTGGGGCGAGACCGACTTTGCTGCCCTCCAAGCCAACGGTCAGGTCGGATATGATGCCAATGCAGATTATCCCGGGCCGCTCGTGCTGGCCGCCTCCGCTGTGGATGCAGCTACCGATAGCCGCATCGTCGTCTTTGGCGACTCGGATTTCGCCAGCGATAAATTCTTCGACCAGTATGCCAACGGCGACGTGCTCATCAATGCCATTGACTGGGCTGCAGGTCAAGAAAAACAGCTCAATCTGACATCACCGCAGCCAATTACCCGCTCGCTGAACCCGCCAAGCTCACTAACGCTTGGGTTGATCGCACTGATGTTCATCATCGTTCTGCCCGGTCTGGTCATCGGAGGCGGCATTGCCTCCTGGCTTGTGCGCAGGTCAAAAGGCTAATTTATGATCAAGCGATCTACGTGGATTTTGTTGGCCGTTCTGGCATTGTTCATTGGCGCTTATTTCTACCTGAAAGTCCACCCTCTACAATTATCCACCTCAACGCCAACGCCAACGGCAACTGAATTAAGTTACTTGATAACCAAAGAGGACGACACCCTGACCAAAGTCGTCATTACGGACGCGCAAGGAAACACCTTCCAAATGGGACGCGACGCGGACAGTAACTGGGCGATCACGAAGCCCAAATCAGCCGCAGCCGATCAATCCCAGGCCGAGGCGGCTGAGACCCAGCTCTTTGCACTCAAGGTGGTGACGACGCTGGAAACGTCACCTTCACCGGATGTCATCGGCCTGAATCCGCCTGCGTACACGATCTCTCTCGAGTTTTCCGGGAACAGGCAGCAGGTCCTGGAAGTTGGAGGCCTCACTCCGACCAGCAGCGGGTACTACATCCAGCTCGCAGGTAAAGTTTACGTCGTCAGCCAATACTCGATTGACGCCGTGGTGGAGCTTCTACAAAACCCTCCATACCTGGCAACGCTCACGCCTGTTCCAGTTACGGAAACTCCCATTCCCACCACTGCAACACCGTAGTTTCATCGTCAGTTAAAACCTTCCCGCAGGCTGCCCGTAAATGGCAAAACTGGCTTAAACCCAGCCTGCGGGACGCTGTACCAATGAAACACAAATTTATGAAAGGGGGTTGCATTTTGTCTCAAAAAAGAGTATTCTGTTGACAGAAAACAAGGAGATTTTGTAAGCTAAAAATGATGGAAAATCCTTTACTGATCGTCGAGGAAGAAGAATATCCGGCCATCGCGCGGCTGATCGAATTGGGCCGGCATAAGACCTACGTCACCATTGACGACATCCTGCATTTCTTCCCGGAAGCCGAACAGGACGTCGTGCAATTGGAGGAGGCTTTTGCCGCGCTCTTGAGCGCGGGTGTTCCTTTCGTGGAAGATACCCCTACTGGCGAGCCTCCCGAAGAGGAGCTGGCCGCGGCCGAAGAGGTTGAGCCTGAGCTTTCATTGGACGACTACCTCGCCAACATAGACACCGACGATACCATTGGCCTGTACCTGAAGGAGGTCAGCCGCGTCCCGCTGCTCACCGCCACCGAAGAAGTGGAACTGGCCCAGCGCATCGAGCATGGACGCATGGCCCGCGAGGAACTGGCGCGCGGCAAAGTCAGCCCGCGCCGCCGCACGGAGCTGCGCCGCATGATCGAAGATGGCTGGGCCGCCCGCGAACATCTCATCACCGCCAACTCGCGCCTGGTCATCAGCGTCGCTAAGAAATACATGGGACGCGGCGTGCCATTCCTGGACTTGATCCAGGAAGGCAATATCGGCCTGATCCGCGCCACCAAGAAATTCGACTACCGGCGCGGGCACAAATTCAGCACCTACGCCACCTGGTGGATCCGCCAGGCCGTCACGCGCGCCATCGCCGACCAGGGGCGCACCATTCGCGTCCCGGTGCACATGGGCGACCAGATCAACAAGCTGTTACGCGTCCAGCACCAGTTGACCCAGCGGCTGGGACGTGAGCCTTCGGTCGAAGAACTGGCCGACGCGCTGGAAGTCCCGCCCAAGAAGGTGGAGAACATGATCCAGGTGGCGCGCCGTCCGCTATCGCTCGAAACGCCGACCGACGACGAGGAAGACTCGGTGCTCGGGGATTTCATCGAAGACGACGAGGCCGCCCCGCCTGACGAAACCGCCACTTATAACCTGCTGCGCGAGCACCTGGGCGAAGTGTTGAACGGCCTGCCGCCGCGTGAAGTCCGCATCCTGCAACTGCGCTACGGCTTGCTGGACGGGCAGGCTTATACGCTCGAAGAGGTCGGCCGCAAGATGGGCGTGACGCGCGAGCGCGTCCGCCAGATCGAGGCGCAGGCCCTCAGCCGTTTACGGCACCCCACCATTCGCCGGAAGCTACGCGATTACCTGGGCGAGTGACGTGATTGTGGAATAAAAAAAATGCGACGAACTCCCGTAAGTTCGTCGCACTTTTTATCCTCATAAGCCGCCGTGGTCTCGAAGTCCACGGCTCAGCCTACGAAATCCGCTGCTTGTCCTGCCTGCGCCAGTGCCTTAGGCACAGGTGACCGGACAGGCCAGGCAAGCGGATTAAAAACCTTGCCTGGTGTAAAATTACCACCATGAAGAAAGATACTTCGCCGGTCAGCTTCCTGCTCCCCCGCTTGCAAGATATTCTTTTCATCCTGATCTTTTTCACCGTCATCCTGCTCGGCTCCAATCTATTCCGGGACGGCGACCCAGGCCGGCACATCACTATCGGCAAATACATCCTTCAAACCCTCACCATCCCAACGCACGACCTCTTTTCATACACGATGGCCGGCCAGCCGCTCACGCCGCACGAATGGCTGGCGCAGGTGGCGTACGGGGCCGGTTACATGGCCTTGGGTCTCAACGGCGTGGTGCTCATCGCTGCTGTGCTCATCGCGGCGACAGTTACCCTGATTTATCGGGAAATCCTGCGCCGCACCACCTCCCCCCTATTCTCGCTTGGATTCGGCCTCCTGGCCGCCGCGGCAACCATGATCCACTGGCTGGCGCGCCCGCACCTATTCACATTCCTATATGTTGCGCTCTGGACTGTGTGCCTTTCGCGCCTTGCGACACCGTCCTGCGGTCGGTGCAGGGAAGGCCAGGCGGTGCCGCTGTGGCATTTCCCTGTTATCATGCTCCTATGGGCGAACACACACGGGGCATTTATCGCTGGCTTCGTCATCTGGGGAGCGTACCTGGCAGAAGCCTTGTGGTTTTACTTCACCCAGCCCCAAAAACCTGACCCCAAAACCGCGCGGAACCTGCTCGTCGCTGGTGGGACATCTTTCCTGGCAACCTTCATCAATCCCGTCGGTTGGCGGCTCTGGACAACCAGCGCCGGTTACATCACGAACCGTTACCTGGTTGACCTTACGAGCGAATACCGCTCGGCAGATTTCCACCAGCCCGGCGCGTGGCCCTTTATCATTTTATTGATGCTCGCTCTTTTTGCCTTGAGCCGCGCCTGGAAAAAACTGCCGTTGGCTGAAGGGCTGCTCCTGACCGGTTGGGCCTTCCTGGGGATCTACAGTGCACGCAACATTCCGCTTTTTGCCATCGTTACCGCGCCCATCCTGGCAGATTATTGCCAGCCTATAATCCAAAGAATATCGCTATTCCAAAAAATAGATAGGCAGGTATCCGCCTTGGAGAGGCAATTGCGCGGCTTCTTATGGCCTCTTGCTGCAATCCTCCTCGTCAGCGCGTTGCTGCTCTCCGGTCACAAGCTCGACGCGCAAAAGCAAGGCTACCAGTTCAATCCGGTCGAATTCCCTGTCGAGGCGGCCAACTGGCTGGAGCAGAATCCACAAGCCGGGAATATGTACGATTACTTCCCTTGGGGAGGCTATCTGATCTACCGCTTCTGGCCGGAGCAGCGCGTGTTCATTGACGGCCAACTGGATTTCTACGGCGAAGAATTCACCAGGGAGTATAAACAGATCCTATCCGCCGATGAAGGCTGGGAAGACCTCGTGGCGCAATATGACATTGCCTGGATGCTGATCCCTCCCGACGAGCCACTCGCCATCCTGCTTCATACCGACCCTGGCTGGGCTAGACTTTACGAGGATCAGACCGCTGTTATTTTCAGGAAACGCTGAAACATGCGCATCACCATCCACCAGCTTTTTGTCGCGATATTGTTTCTCGCCCTGTTCAGCATGGCGATGCGCCCCATCGCCGATCCGGACTTTTGGTGGCACCTGCGCACCGGGCAATGGATGGTTGAAACACACGCCATCCCGCACGCCGACCCCTTCTCGTTCACCAACCAGGGCAAGACCTGGATCGCGCACGAATGGCTGTCGGAGATATTCATCTATGGCATTTACCGAATCGGCGGGTATGGGCTGCTGATCCTGATCTTTGCCGCGATCATCACTGCGACGTTTCTCCTCGTTTACTTGCGCAGCGCCGAACGCCCATACATTGCCGGATTTGCGTTACTGCTGGGCGCGCTCGCCACCGCCCCAACCTGGGGCGTGCGTCCGCAGATGATTTCATACTTGCTCTCCGCACTCTTCCTGTTCCTTCTCGACCGATACACAGAATCACGAATAACGAAATACCTAATCCCCATCCCCATCCTCATGCTTTTGTGGGTTGATCTTCACGCCGCTTACGCCCTGGGATTCGCCATCCTCGGCATTTACATCGCTGGGGATATTTTTGAGCTTATCAAGGCAAAAATCGCAAAGACCGGATCAACCAACTCGCCCATACTAAAAAACTTCATGATCTTATTCGGGATTCTTGTCCTGTCCGTACTGGCCGCCCTCGCCAACCCAAATGGGATTCGACTGCTCACCTATCCCTTCGAGACGCTGTCCAGCCAGGCCATGCAACAGAACATCCAGGAATGGTTCTCGCCAGACTTCCACCAGGTCGAATGGCAGCCGCTGGCCTGGTTGATCCTAGCCTTGATCGGAGCGGGTCTGCTCGGGCGCAAGTCCATTTCGCCTACGAAGATCCTCCTGACGCTGGTCTTCGGCTACGCAGCCTTGCACTCCATGCGGCACGTGCCCCTGTTTGCCATCGCAGCGGTCCCGGTGCTTGCAGAGGAGATCGGTTCCATGGTGCGGATCAGGCAAGAGGTCCGGCAAGCGGGACGATTACTGAAATGGGTCAATCTCTTCCTGGTGGCTTGTGCCATCCTGGTTGCCGGTCTGCGCTTCGTCAGCGTTGTCCAGGAACAGGCAAACACAGAAAAGGAAGAGTTCCCGGCCGCGGCCGTAGACTGGATCGTCCAGCATCATCCGTCGGGCAATATCTTCAACACCTACGGCTGGGGGGGATATTTGATCTGGCGGCTGTACCCCGAATACCAAGTATACATTGACGGGCGGGCGGATGTATATGGCGACACGTTCATCAACGATTATCTGCGCATCGAAGCTGGCGAACCAAGCTGGGAGACCAGCCTGTCGTTGGATGGCATGCGGATTGTGCTAATCGAACCGGGGTCACTGCTTGCCAGGGATTTGCACCAATCGCCTGATTGGGAGATTGCTTTATCGGATGAACAAAGTGTTCTGTTCATCCACAAATAATGTTGGTGTACTACTATAGAGCCTTAAGGGCGGTCAAAACTTCTGCGCTGTGCTCGGAGGGCTTTACATGCTCGAAGACGCGTGCAATCTTGCCGTTGGCATCAATCAAAAATGTCGTCCGCAAGATACCTTCGTATTCGCGCCCCATGATCTTTTTTGGCCCCCAAACCTGGTATTTATCGCAAACCACATGCCCATCGTCCGCAAGCAGCGGGAACGGCAGGCCATACTTCTCTTTGAATTTGGCATGCGACGTTGGTGAATCTGCGCTGACTCCCAATAGGATCACATCGGCTTCGATATAAGCGCTGTAATCGTCGCGAAAATTGCAGGCCTCGGTCGTGCAGCCGGGCGTGTCGTCCTTGGGATAGAAATACAAAACGACCGGCCTGCCGCGAAAATCCGACAGGCGGCGGACGACATTGGATTCATCGAGTAAAGAAAAATCTGGAGCCGAGACTCCAACCGATATAGGCATCTCTCCTCCTCTGGCTAATAAGATATTCCCATCGTCAAGGCCATTTTATAACTCCGCAACCAGCTTGCCCATTTCACCTATATTATACCCAGGCATAGCGGCTACAGCATTATGAAAATCCTTATTGGTTATTACGATGAACAACTGCGCAAGCAGCTCGCTCTCGGCGTAAATCGTCGGAATAACCAGTTGATAGGTTTCCTGAAACAGCGGGACGAAACCCAGATCCAGCGATTGCGCTGCGGCGGGAATCCCCAACCCGCAGTCTGCCCGTCCAGAAGCGACTGCTGCAGCAACGCCGAGGTGGGTGTACTCTTCTTGACCGTACCCCTGGATCGAACTGCTGCTAATCCCACTGCGGCTTAGATGATAATCCAAAAGGACGCGCGTCCCGGCGCCGCGCTGTCGGTTCACGTAGCGGACCTCGGGCCGGGTCAGGTCGCCCAGGCTTTTGATTCCCTTCGGGTTGCCCTTGCGCACGATCATCCCCTGCTCACGCCCGACGAACCCGTAAACCTTGACCGGCACGCCAGGCAGGTATTGGCGGATATACGAAAGGTTATACTCGCCGGTTTCAGGGTCGAGCAGGTGTGAACCGGCCAGGTGCGATTCACCCCGTTTCAAGGCCACCAGCCCACCCAGGCTGCCGACGTTTGCCGAAGCCAGGCGGCGGTCGTGCTCCGCCAGGAATTGGGCCAGCAGATCGAGGGTCATATCGTGCGAGCCGATGCAGAAGATCGTCCGCTCAATTTCAGCTTTCGACCGGTAAAGGTGAACCGTCACTTGCTCGCCAGCCTCCGCCCCCTGGATGCCGCG
>Ga0315279_10009615_pt1 | contig 11500 bp, 10 predicted proteins | sample YL17G06_20_MG_FD_203694 | JGI IMG/M metagenome (GOLD analysis project Ga0315279, IMG submission 203694) | Sediment microbial communities from Yellowstone Lake, YNP, Wyoming, USA - YL17G06_20 | ecosystem: Environmental > Aquatic > Freshwater > Lake > Sediment | place: USA: Wyoming | collected...
TATCATTCCCAGAAAGAAGACTGGAAAAGCGTAGATCAAGATCCCGTATACCTTCACAGCATCGTCGGGAGTGCCACCCTTGCGAGCACCAAACACGCCAGTAAGAATACCAACGGCTACGGCGACGACGAAAGAGTAGAATGTGAGTTCTAGGGTTGCTGGGAATCTGGAGAGTATTTGTGGACCTACGGGTTCGAAGGCTCCGGCCATGGAGGTCCCCAAATCCCCGTGCAGTAGCCCCCACAAGTAGTCGACATACTGCATGTAGAGAGGTCTATCTAGCCCGAGGCGATGCGTATATTGCGCCACGAGCGCTGGGTCCGCGTTCTTTTCGAACCTAAGTAGCACTGGGTTTCCTGGCAACACCCGCATGACTATGAAGACAATAGTCAACAAAATCATAATCATAGGCAGTGTAAGAAGAATTCTTGTAACAACGTAATCTCTTAGTCCCACGAAAAGTCCCACCAAAAAAGAGGAGGAGGGAGGCTAGGTCTTAAACTTACCCAGCCGCTCTCTCTAGGATGTTGTTTCGTACAAAAGGTACATTCTGAAGTACAGTGTCGGGTCGAAGACTATTCCGCCGACTGCTGGGTTGGCAACGCCGAGAGTCGTTCCTTGGAAAAGTGGTACCATCGGGACATCCGTTGCGATTAGATCTTGAATTTGTCCGTAGATTTTCGGAAAGGCGTTGGGATCCGTGTTGCCTGCAGCTTGGTACAAGAATTGTGTCATTGTGGCACTGACGTAATGCTGGTGTGCAGTACCTAATCCATCGGGCGGCAAGAATGGATAGGTGTAGTCGTATGGGTCGATGAAATCTGGGTACCAACCGTATATGTATACCTGCAGTTGGTCGGCCGCTGTGCTGGCCCTGTAGTTGGACCACGGCTCGCTGGCAAGCGTCACTTGAATCATGCCTGTCTTCTCCAATGCTTGTTTCAAGGCTGAGGCAATTCCATCCGTTGATCCGTAGTGGCCGGTGGGATATGTCAGCGTGAACTTCAGCGGATTCGATGCACTGTACCCTGCAGCCTGTAGTAGCTGTGTCGCGTAGGTTATGTTGGCGTCACCGTACCGCTTAAACACGTCTTGGTGGTACGACATTCCAGCGGGTATCATACTGTACAACGGCAGTACCTGGCCGAGGAACACCGTATTGGAGATTAGATTTCTGTCGATAGCTGCTGCAATTGCCCTTCTGATGTTCACGTCGTTGAAAGGCTTGATTAGTTCGTTGAATGAAAGGTACTGAATGAATGTACCGGGACCTACCCATACTTTGAACTTCGGATTCGACTGGTATGATTGGTAGTCAGTCGGAGCTAGCTGCCGATATGCAATATCGACCCCTCCGCTTTGCAGTGCAAGGTTGAGCGTGGTGGAATCAGAAAAGAACTTGTAGATTATGTTCTTGGTTTTCGGATACCCACTCGAGGCGTTCCACCAGTTCGGATTCGGGACAAAGTCCATTTCAACATCCTTGCCGGCGGTTCTTTGCCAGTTGCTCAACATGTAAGGCCCAATGTCGTTTGGTACCTCCGTGTTCACGTTGCCAGTATAGTTGATGACCGGGAAATGATCACCCTGCTTGATAGCGATGTTCGGGTTGACAGGAAACATTGGCTCGAACGCCGCCACAGCCAAGAACGCTGAGAAGGGTTGGTTCAGAACGAACTGCACCTGATATGGGCCCGTCACTACGGTCTGGTTGATCAAGGTTTCGAGGCCTATGCCTGCGAATGGACCTTCAGGCTCGTCAATGGCCATCTGACGATCGATTGAGTACTTCATTACATTTGCATCGAAGGGTGTTCCGTCTGCGAATTTGACGCCTTGTCTAAGATTGAATGTCCAAGTCATGCTGTCTGGACTTACGGTCCAATCTGTGGCGAGGTTGGGGACGATTTCAGTTGTCCCTGGCCTGTAGTCTACGAGGCCACCTCCAACGTTGACCATGACTAAGCTACCTGCGAAATAGTCGTAGGCGTCTGCTGGATCGAGTGTCGTCTGGACTGAGTCAGTGGTTCCTATAACAATTGTGTCTTTGTACTGTGGAGCTGTTATCATGGTCGTTGTCGGAGTTGTCGCAGTTGGCGGTACCATGGATGACTGGTAGAAATAGTATCCGACGCCGGCTACTATGATGACAATCAGTACGACGGCGGCAATGTATGTGGTTGTCCGTTTAGTTTTAGTTGACATTTACGTTATTTTCCTCCAAAATTTCCGTGGAACAGACAAGCGTCGTTTGTTTATATAAAAGCTCCCACACGCCGTGCGCGGAAGAAATGTTCTTAGACTTGAAAATTGTTCGCGGGGAGCCAGACGCGAAGCGGCGCCGTTCTCGCTCTAGCTAATTGTTGCGGGCTCCGATCTGGTTTCTTCGATCACAGGTTACTCCAATACCAGCTTTCGTCATTGCCCAAACACCTTTGACTGGTCCGGCTTATCGTCCTTGCGGAGGTACACCAACGCACCACTTTCAGTCACCAAAATCGGCGGCGCAGAACCCGCCTTTCAGCATCCATGATAGATTCAAAGAGACGGTCCGACACACGATGTGTCCGCCTTAGGACAACCTTCGCTTCCCCAGGCCCTATCCTCCTTCCGGCGAGCACATACGCCGCCACCTTGCCATATTTCTGGAGTAGTGCTGCGCTGGCTTTGAGATCCTCACGAACTCTGTCCTCCCGTTCCGACATTTTGCGTCCTGTCTTTCTTCCAATCTTCTCGACGAGTTCAGGAAGTTCGCTAGTGATTCCAAGTTTACCCGTCCCACATTTCGGGCAAGTGAAGTCGGTTGGCATATCTTTGACCATTTGAATTTGGGCGTAGCTCAGGCAGGTAGGACATGCCAGAGTTCTCGATTCATTGAGTATCCTTACCCTTGTCGTCTCAACAAGAATTCGCTTCATTTTCTCAGGTGGAATCAGGTCCGTTTTTCGGCTTATGCGCTCAATTCCTATCCTGGCAATTGGGCTTGCCTCTCGTGTTCGAGAGGCCACTAAAAGCTCGATTTCATTGCCGAATTTCTCCAGCACCCGGAGAGTGTTCGGGACATCCAAATCCTTCTCCATAGTCTCCTTGAAAGCCTCCTCCATGATTACCGTCCCCTCGAAGCTCTTCATGACTTGGCGGAGATTGACGCTACCAAACTCTACCCATTTGGTAATGGCACCAAACCTCTTTGCTACGTGCACTAGCCTGCGCTTGAACAAGCCAGTCTTCTTCGAGGCGTCAACGACAAGTGTCTGAACGTCCATCCTTGCAAGTCGGCGAAGCGTCTCAGCAACTTTCAACGCGTTAGCCGACCCAGAGGTTTGAACAACGATTCGGTATGCGTCCTGCTGGACACCTATCGTAGTGCCAATTTCCTCTGACAGGACATGCCCGACCAAGCGAGCGAGGGTCCTGTTAACCAACAGTCCGAAATGAGCGTTGATGATGACAAAGTCTTCCCAGTCCTCCAGAACCACCCGCACATCCGTGGGAACCTTCAAGCCTAGCGAGATTTGTTCGAACGTTTCGCTCAATGAACGTTCTACCGTTTCAGAATCTGCTGGATAATCCCTACAAAGCTCCTGAACTAGCTCGGAACCGCTCCTGCCCGCCTGAACGCCTTCTTCTACTCGCCGTCTTGTCGCGCCGACTTCTTGGCCTATCTCGAATGGGACAGGGATCTCTTCACCCACCCAACTTGGAATTGAGCCGGTCGGGTCTCGAATGGCTTTGACGTAAATTTTGTCTCCACGTATGCTCATCATTCTCCAAGGCGAACCGCGGACGATGAATTTCCGTCCCGGCTCGCCGTACTCGGCCACGAATGCTTCGTCGAGAACCCCGACAGCTTCATCGTTTCCCTGGTCGATAATTAGGTACTGTTTTTCGTCGGGTATCATGGAAAGCTTGCCAAAATAGTATGTGAAAAGCGCGTTCAGCCTTCGCGGCCTTAGTATTACATTGTCCTGCGCCGAATACCAGGCCAGCCTTGGAAATCGGGAGTGCATGTAATTGATTACGCCAATCAGGTCTTCCTCCGTTAAGTGTTCGTAAGGGGAGGCCTTTGTGAAAATGTCCATAACCTCGTTGACATACCATCTTCCTTTCTGTATCAGCAGGCCTACTAACTGATGGGCTAGGACATCCAATGGTTTGTATGGAATTGTAACTGGTTCAAGGCGTTCCTCCAGAGCACGGCGAGCGATTACCATCGCTTCCAACGTGTCATCTGAGTCTGAGGCAACAATTATTCCGTCCGCGATCCTCCCAATCCTATGACCGCTCCTACCCACACGCTGGATCAGCCTGGTGACCTGGCGCGGGCTCATGTATTGAATAACGAAGTCGACACTACCGACATCAATCCCAAGCTCCAAAGATGACGTGGCGACGAGCGCTCGGAGCTGGCCGTCCTTCAGTCCCCTCTCAGCACTAATTCGGGACGGTTTTGCAAGTGAACCGTGGTGAATTGAGACGGGGAAGTCAACGTCCCAGACTTTCATTCGGCTAGTAAGAATCTCCGCAATTGACCTCGTGTTAGTGAAGAGGATAACGGACCGATGAGACTCTATCAGCTCTCGCATAAGCCTCAAGCGTGCCGCGACATCAGGGTGGGTATACAGTCGAGAAGCCAACACCATGTCCCTTCCCTCAGGTTTTGGACAGGTAACTTCGAGGTGAATCTCTCTCCCGACTGGAACATGGACAATAGTAACTTCTCTGCCAACTCCGACCAGAAATCGAGCAACTTTCTCAGGAGTTCCTATAGTGGCCGAAAGGCCGATTACCTGAAAATCGTGCATAGCTGCCCATCGTAGCCGCTCTAACGCTAGGGCGAGTTGACTTCCTCGCTTGTCCTCAGCTAACTCATGGACCTCATCAACTACGACGTACTTCACCGCTTGCAAATGGCGTTTCATGACACGCCCGGTCAAGATCGCTTGGAGCGTTTCGGGTGTTATGATCAGCATATCTGGAGGGTTCTTCGCCTGGAATGTTCTCTCCTTGACTTCCGTATCCCCATGCCGAACCGCAATCCTCAGGTCAAGCTTCTTACCCCACCATTCGAACCGTTCCAGCATGTCACGGTTCAATGCCCGCAGAGGGGTAATGTAGAGTATCTTGATTCCCCGGTCTTCTCCACGGTCTGTAATGTATCTACTCAGAACAGGTAGGACCGCTGCCTCTGTTTTTCCTGAAGCGGTTGGCGATATCAGCAGAACATTCTTGCCGGCTAAGATCTCCGGAATCGCTCTTAGCTGAGGGTCCGTGGGAGAAGTGAAGCCCCGATCTACAATGGCATCGCGAATGGGTTTTGCGAGTTCATCGAAGACGTTTGGCTGTTGAAGGACCATTGCGAACGCGACGCCTGAGCAACCTAACCTGCCGGGTGTAAAAAGCACAGCGATGTTTTCTGTGGTCTAACAAGACCTCAAACGCTAGAAGTCGCTGCAGGCCGGTCTGCTCGAATGCAAAACGTACGACAAAACGTCCGACAATAGTGGCCCACGAATCCCTCAGCCATAACTAAGATGGAGCACCTAAACCCATGCTGTGGGCAAAAGGGGTCCGCCTACCGGGAAAACGGACCCTCTTTCAAAGTTTAAGGGTGAAACTTCCGTTTTAGCACACGTGAAAGTGCGAAACCAGCGTGAGAAGGATGACGCTTCGGCAACCAATCGTCGTAGTACTCGGTCACGTCGACCATGGCAAAACAACCCTACTGGACAAGCTGCGGGGCACTACGGTTGCGAAACGAGAAGCGGGCCAAATAACGCAAATGATTGGCGCCAGCTTACTGCCGAGCAAAACAATCGAAGAGATCTGCGGCCCGTTGTTGCAGCAGTTTCATTTCGAACTCAAGGTCCCTGGGCTGCTCTTCATCGACACCCCTGGCCATGAGACTTTTTCAAACCTCCGGCGAAGGGGCGGTTCTGCTGCGGACATTGCGATTCTTGTAGTGGACTTGACCAAGGGAGTCGAACCTCAAACCGTAGAATCGTTAAACATTCTGAAAAGCCGAAAGACACCGTTCATAGTGGCAGCGAACAAAATCGATGCGATAAAAGGCTGGAAGTCTGCTCCTGAATTATCTTTCCTAACTTCCCTCAAGACTCAGTTCCCCGAAATTCAGACCGAAATTGACAACCGAATATACACCCTTATGGGGACACTGTCAAGGCTTGGTTTTCGCGCGGAAAGGTTTGACAGGATCTCGGATTTCACCCAGAATGTAGCGATTGTCCCAGTGAGCGCAAAGACCGGTGAAGGCATACCGGAACTACTCGCAATACTAACAGGCTTGACTCAGGCATACTTATCGAGTGAGCTCCAAGTTACTTCTGGACCAGCAAGAGGCACCGTCCTCGAAGTAAGAGATGAGCCTGGCCTCGGGACAACGATCAACGCAATCATATTTGACGGGTCTTTGAAGGTCGATGATACGATAGTGTTAGGCGGCCGAGAGCACCCGATCATCACTGAAGTTCGGGCGATTTTGGTTCCCAAGCCCTTAGATGAAATCAGGGATCCACGAGACCGGTTCTCAAGTGTGAAGAGGGTTACGGCTGCGTCGGGTGTAAAGGTCGCGGCGCCTAACTTAGAAACCGCGCTTGCTGGTTCTCCACTTTATGCTGTCGTGAAGGGAAAAAATGCGAAGGAGTATGTCCGGATCGTTGAAGATGAGGTTGAAAAGCTTCGAATCAAGGCGGAAAGGTCGGGCATCATACTGAAGACCGACACACTAGGTTCGCTTGAAGCCGTTACAGAATCTCTCTCGCGGCACGATGTCCCAATTCGGCTAGCCGACATAGGGGACGTTTCAAGAAGGGATGTTGTTGAGGCGGAAGCTGCCGGTCAGGAGGACAGGCTCGTGGCAGTGGTGCTGGCCTTCAATGTGAAGATATTACCAGATGCGGAACAAGAAGCCAAGACTGCAGGGATACCAATCTTTCAATCCGACATAATTTATCATATGATTGAAGATTACCTGAGATGGAGCGAGGAGCAACGGACGGCGGGAGTAAAGGCCGAGCTGGACCTCCTTGTGCGACCCTGTAAAGCGAAAGTCTTGACTGGAATGATTTTCAGAAGAAGTAAACCCGCGATAGTGGGCGTCGAGGTACTGACTGGCAGGCTGAAGCCGAAAATTCACATGATTACATCATCAGGTAGGAAGCTGGGAGAACTGCAGAGAATACAAGATCAGGGAAAGGATATTCAGGAAGCCGTAGCCGGCGTGCAGGTTGCTGTCTCAATAGAGGACGGCGTTGTTGGACGTAATGTTTCCGAAGGCGATACACTCTACGCTGATGTTCCAGAGAGACATTTGAAAACCCTGATGACCAAGTTCCCCGCCGAACTCGGGGAAAGCGACCAAGAGACCATTAAGGAACTGATCCAGATCAAAAGAAAGGAAAATCCTGTGTGGGCCTTCTAAACTACTTTAGCAGGAATAGGCTCTCAGTCGGTTTCGAATATCTTGCGATTTCGTTTGTCTGGAAGAAAATGGCCATCTCACGTTTGGCGTTCTCCAACGAGTCGGCGGCATGAATGGCATTTGGGGTCATTGAAATGGCGAAGTCACCTCTGACGGTGCCGGGCGCAGCATTTAGGGGATTCGTAGCTCCCACCAAACCCCGGACGACGCTGACCGCATTGGGTCCTTCCCAAACCATGGCGAACACTGGCCCTGACGCCACGTGGGACACAAGTTCTTGGAAGAACGGTTTCCCCTTATGCACTTCGTATAGCTTCTGCGCTTGTTCGGAAGACATTTGAATGAGCTTGGCGCCGAGCAGAACTAATCCCTTTTTTTCGAAACGAGAAACGATTTCGCCGATGAGGCCTCGCATAACGCTCTCAGGTTTAAGAAATGAGAAGGTTTGCTCAGTCTGCAAGGGTCCTTACCTTACTTGCCTCGTTCCTTCTTACCGTGGTAAACGGTCCACTTTAGCTTCCTAGGATCTCTTCCGTAGACCATGAGGCTCTTCCTGCACTTTGAGGAGCAGAAGTACCGAATCGAGCCGTCATTCTGAACGAACATTATTCCAGTGGCTTGCGGAAAGTCTTTTCCGCAAAATGAACAGGTGAATGTTCTGGGCAAGTCGCAGACGCGTCTCCCTACCTGATCTTCTTAGCTTCTCTCTCAGTTTCGCGGAGCATTAGGACGTCGCCTGTTCTGATGGGCCCTTTGATATTCCGCGTGATAACTCGGCCTTTGTCTCGGCCTTCTAGGATTCGGACGCGCACCTGGATGACTTCCCCAGTTACGCCGGTTCTTCCGATGATTTGGGTGACTTCGGCTGGCGTGATTGCTTCTTCGGCGCGTTCCTTCGCTGTACTCATGCCTGACCTTTGGCTCCGCCCTTTCTGATTTGCTGGGTTGCGTCTGTCACTTCCTTCAGAGCCTTAGAAGCTTCGCCGCCATCGAGGACCGAAACCGCGGCACAGCCAACGTCAATACCAGCAGCTCGACCTAGGTCAAGTTTACTTGGCACAAAAAGGAATGGTATCTTCCTTTCATCGCATAATATCGGTAAGTGCGCAACGACTTGAGGGGGGTCAACATCCTCCGCTATCAGGACTAGCTTTGCAACGGCGCGTTCAATGGCCTTGGTACTTTCATTGGTTCCCTTTCTGACTTTTCCAGAATCCTTAGCCACTTGCACAACTTGGAGTGCTTTATCGGCCAATTCCTTTGGGACTTCGAACTTAACGTATAACGATTTTGGCATTCGCTTCACCGCACATTTGCCAAGCGTAAACACTTGTGAGCCTTTTATGAAGGTTTCTGCGCAAAATGATGCGCCAACAGTCCATATTGGCCCGGAAAGGCTGTAGAGCGTAAACAGCGTTCCCGGTCCAATATCGTTACTCGCGGCTGTCAAACTTGAATAGGCACTTTAGCGCTCACAGTCTGAGAACCTTCGTCGCGTTGCCGGACAATGATTGACGATGATCTCCACGAGCGATCTGCTCCACATAATAAGTGAGATTCACCAATACTCGATGCTTCTTGTCGAGCTCAGGGACGCGACGACTTTTGGAATACTGCACTCCGCCGGTGATAGGATGACTTACTTCATGTTTCAAGGAAAACTCGGCCGGGGGGAGAGGGACAAGCTGGTGGAAATGATTTACTCTGGCGCAATGCCCCAGTCAGTGAAGCCCCTGGCATTGGAGGAGTTTCTGCGCGGGATCGAAGGCAAAAAGGCTAAGCACATTTGGCTTGAAGCGGGCGGTGCAGAACGGCGTGAGCATGGGTTCATGAGCATCTCGGAATTGAAAGCGTTCTTACGGGGACACATGCCCCAGTAGGAAATTCTGACAACGTTAATTGTCACCACTAACTAGGCACTGTTACTAGCAAAAACGTCGCAAAATGAAACGTTTCACACTATATAAAGCGCCGCTGAATTGAATCTACGTTTTCAGATTTTTCGGTTCTGTCAAAGGTACGGGAAACACACGCACACGAAAAAAGACCGGTTCAAATTCGCTTGCCCGCACCACTAGACCCCCACCACACCACCACCAGTGCCATGTGCGGTTTCTAAGCGAGTTTTCAGGATAGATCCTCCATATGTCATCGAAGACTCTGTGCATGCCTTCTCTCAAATCCTACAGCCTCAGCTTGCACTCGATACAACAACCTTCCATGCACTTAGCGAATGCCCAAGGATTGTATGTTCAGTAATGACGAATCAGCGGCGCCATATAGCCGCGGGTAGATCTTCATACTTGTGTGTACCGATGGTGCGCACACACGAATCGGGTATTGGCATGTCTCACACTATAAGGGGTCTCGGTCAATTCATTTCAATCGAAAGAGGATTCGTGCTTTATCTGATATCTGTTGCGGCGACATTTATGATTCAGGGGAGGCTTGCTTGGCGTGAAGCGATTTACATTGGTGTTATGGTCTTCTGCGGTTGGAGCGCCGTAGACGCCATAAATAACATATGCGATGTCAATTTGGATACGATTTCTGATCCGTTTAGGGCGCGGTTCACAAAGAATCTTGGAAGATTTGGATTAGTTATAACTCTCTCACTTTGTGCACTTACCTTCAGTCTAGCTGTTGTGACCCGTAATTTCTTGGTAATTGTATTTATTTTCCTAGGGTTTGTGCTGGGGTCTTGTATTCAGTTCCTCCATTTAGGTTGAGGCAAACTATTTACAAACCTGCGGTAAACTTCTGTGTCGGAGCCTTCCCAATTCTTATCGCAGCCGCCTTTGCCAGTCGCTTTTCTGAGAATGTCTGGGCTCTCGTGTTTCTCTTCGGGCTCGCGACGGCAGTCTATAGTTTATGGGGGGACTTGGCGGACTACGGTTCAGATCTAGATGCTGGGGGAAGAACTATTCCGATTGTACTGGGCCTCAAGCGAGGATTCTGTGCCATCATTGCAAGTGGCTTCTCTCTTTTTCCGCTCATGGCCCTCGTGGGAGTGATGTTTCAATTGAACATTCCCTACTACCTTGTACTATTTTCCCTGGCAATCTACCTCTCCATTCGCGTAATTCCAAAGCGCTCACTGCTACTCCCTGCTTCCACATACGATGATGCTTTAGAGGGGTTGGGACAAACTTTGGTGAAAGATTTCGTCTTTATAGCAATAGTACAAACGACGAATCTTATGTTAAGCGCATTTCTGAAGTTCCAAGGATTTTCCTTCTCGGTTGTTTAGGAAAAGACTCAGCCAGGGAAGTATGTATACAGATGGAGTTTCGCTAACAGCCTTGTTTTTCGTGTGTGTGTGAGGTATCAGTGGTGCGGGCAACACCAATTGAACCGTTGATTTCTTGTGTGTGCCATGCTTCTCTATTCACTATTCTTTCAATCTGCATAGTGCATAAACAGCCGCAGTCATCCCTAAGAAAAAGTACAAAACTGCAACTTCTATTGGCAAAGTTCCACCAATCATGTAAAACGGCGAATGATAATAACCCCACAATCGATTTCCAGTTCCATAAAGCTCCCACACGATATCTGCCACAAAACCAATAGCACCGAGTTCTAAGATCACAGGATTTCTAAGTTTAACAAGCCCAGTTATTCCGATCACACCGAACAGAACCATTAGGAGCGTACTCGTCCATACATTCTTGCCCAATTGACTTGCCAGAAAAGTGGAAAATATAATCACCGAGATTATGATTGAAACTATTGTGACGCTATTTTTGAAGCCGTCGGCTTTTCCGGGAGAGATGACCCAGTCAATAACATGCTGAACTTGATTTCTCTTTTCCACGAGTCATCTCTCCTCAGTTGTGGGCATAGTAGTTTCCCGCAACACACCCATGTCATATAAGAACTCCATTAATGATTAGTGGGAACTAGTGGCGTCTTATCGTCGTTTGAACCGTCCATTTTCGTGTGTGAATGGATGAAAAGTCTCTAGGCTTCGTCTGTGTAAGTTCTCCGCGGTTGGTAAGCCCGTAGACCCACTGACCCAACAGCGGTCGGGTGTGTGAATGGGCAAACTTCTGGAGCGGC
>Ga0315279_10009616_pt1 | contig 11499 bp, 11 predicted proteins | sample YL17G06_20_MG_FD_203694 | JGI IMG/M metagenome (GOLD analysis project Ga0315279, IMG submission 203694) | Sediment microbial communities from Yellowstone Lake, YNP, Wyoming, USA - YL17G06_20 | ecosystem: Environmental > Aquatic > Freshwater > Lake > Sediment | place: USA: Wyoming | collected...
TCCATCTTCTTGACCTTCTCGGGCGACACGTTCCCGGGGAGGAATATCGTCGCCGTCGTCTTGCCCAGCCAGCCCACGTAGGCGACGGCGAGGCCGTGGTTGCCCCCGGACGCCGTCACGATGCCACGCCGGATCTCCGCCTGGCTCAAGGAGAGGAGCTTGTTCGTCGCGCCGCGCGCCTTGAACGAGCCGGTCGCCTGCAGGCACTCGAGCTTCAGGAGCAAGTCGCCTTCGGGAAGCGGGTTATCTCTCGTGCACCGCGCGGACACGAGCGGCGTTCTCCTGACGTACGGCGCGATGCGCGCGGCCGCGGTCCTCACGTCGTCGATGGTAATCAATGTCTGCATCTCCTCGGCCGGCCCGACGTCTCGATCAGCGTATCCGGGGAAAAATAGCAGCGCGGTCAGGTCGGGTCAACCCACGATCGCGGTTGTGTGGACGCGGCTCGTCCGAATCCGAGCAAGGGAAGATATTTGACTTTTAATGCAACGTCCCCTTTCTTCTCCGGGGCCCTCAGATCACCGTCCCGTGCGGAACAACCGCGTCCTTCGGGATGATGACGATGCCGTCGCGCACGTAGTAGAGCGGGTGGTCCACCGTGTCGGGCTTCCCCTCGGGCGTGATGACGCAGTGGTCCCCGATGCGCGCGTTCTTGTCGATGATGGCGTAGTCGATCCGGGTGTTCTTGCCGATGCCGATGCGGGGGCGATTCTCCGCAGTGTTTCGCTGGAGGGACTCCGGCGACTGGAAGGAGTCGGCCCCCATGATGATGGTGAGGACTCGATTCAGATCCGCTGAACGGAACGTGGCGGAAGTCATGGAAGCAGTCCCCAGGTCCACGATGTGGACAGGAAGCGGGCCCGCCGCTCCATCGCCGGCTCGCGGATCGCGCGTTCGGCCGCGTAACAGATCCGCACGGACTCCTCGCCCCCGGCGCCGAAGGCCATTCCGGGCGCGATCCCGACCCGGGTCTCCTGGAACAGTTTCCAGCAGAAGGCGAACGAATCCGGCAGACCGGCATTCTCCGTGTAGAAGGTATAGCCCTCCTCCAGGGCCGCGGCGGCAGCCCGCTTGATGTATTCCGGCGTGGGGACATTGGATTCTCCGAAGTACAACTTGAGGACGCCGTCCATTTTCATGGCGGCTTCCGCCAGTTCCCGGATGCGAGATTGCGGAACCTGCAGGGCCGACGAGCCGAGGTTGGGCATGGTGACTTTGCGACCTCCGATGCGGATAGGTTGTGAGCTAGCCGATTCGTCGCAAGACGGGCTGGCTTTGGCCCATTCTATCCGATGATGCCGCCCTGGCGTCAAGATAGTTGCGAGATGATCGGGGGGAGGTGATCAGCGAGGCCCTCGGCCGCGTTTCCGCTTGACGTAACCGCGGCCTCTGTTGCATGCTCCGGGCGTCCTGGTGCAGTCGTTCGGGCTGCGGCATCGGGCCAATTCTCCTGCGGGTCGGCTCGCGGCGGCGGGGCCAAGGGGCGGATTCCTATCACCCGCGGCGACTTCGGGGTGACGGGAACGAACGAGGGAGAAGAATAATGACGAAAGCGGCGATGCCTCAGCAGTATGATCCCTTGGACTATGACAATCTGGCTCAGAACGTGGTACGCGCGTTGATGGAGCAGCCATGCCAGAGTCTGGCGCCTGCTCCATTCGAAGGTGTTGGGGTCTACGCACTCTATTACGTCGGAAGCTTGGACTACTACAAGCCAATAAGGGGAGAAGATATTCCAATCTATGTTGGCAGCGCCGTGTTGGCAGGGAGACGCAAGGGAGGCAAGGAAACCACGGCCCGTCGAACGTTGTACAATCGCTTAGTTCAGCACGCCAAATCCGTTCAGCAGGCGGAGAACCTTCACCTTGAGGAATTCCGTTGCCGCTATTTGGTCGTGGTTCCGGTATGGATCGAGTTGGCCGAGCGATTCCTGATCGAGCATTATCTGCCAGTCTGGAACACCGTTATCGACGGCTTTGGAAACCACGATCCCGGAGCGGGCCGCAAAGACATGAAACGGCCCCGATGGGATATTCTGCACCCGGGCCGAGGGTGGGCCAAGAGACTGAAGCCCGCAGAAACAGCCGCGAAGATCATGGCTGCGCTCAAGTCCTCTTGAGTGCCGAACCCATTCGAAGCTCGACGGCAGTCTCGTATAGTTCGACTTTCTCTTTGGTGGTCCCCGCCCGCACCGACGAGTTGATAATACTGGATCCGGTTCTTTTTTTCCGTACCCGGTGCAGTTCCTGGACCTCGAAGCCGTATCGGTCCGCAATGTGCGCAAAGAGCTCGTCGGTCTTGAATTCGACGCCCTGAAGTATGTTGTTGCCGATCACGACGACGACCAGACCGCCGGGGGCCACCACCCGCGCGGTCGCCTCGCAAAATCTGGCGCAGTCGTTGAAGTACGTGACCGCGTAATTGGCCCACCCCGCCCCGCCATACGCTCTTTTCTCCGGGTGAAGTGAGCGAAGCTCGGCTAGTCTTCCTTCCAGTTCTGGATATGAGAAGGCGAGTGGAATCTGGGGCTCAGCTCGGACAGTTTGCCAGAACTTTCCAAAACTGGAGGTTTCCAGCTGCCTTAGATCGGCCGCTTCCGAAACGAAGTCGAGCCAGAACATTTGGGGGCGGGTGTTTCGCACGTAATGATAGTTGTTGAGGTACGGCGGCGACGTGATAAGCACATTTACCAAGGCCCCATCAAGACGGCTGGCGGCTCCCGTGAGGTAAGATTCGTTGAAGACACGGCTCCTTGGCCGACGTCTTGCTTTGCCACTCCCGATCTGCCACGCTTCAATATCGTGAGCCATGCGAAGCAGCTTGTCCCGCAGGATCCGGGGGAGATCTGCGTCTGCAATGACATTCTTTCCAACCGCTGCCCGTCGCCCGAGGCTGGGTTCGTAGGTGTAGTTGGATACACCTACCATCACGGCGCCTAACGCCAGACATATCAGTCGGCGCAGCCAGTCCTCCTTCTCCTCGGCGATGAAATCCTTGGCGAAGAGAACTTGTTGCTGAACCCTGGGGCTGAAGAAGGGGTCGCGGGTGTGGAATCCCGGTGGCGGCTGACTGTTCGGTTTGCCCCCACCGCCTCGCAGGCGGCTTCGTAGTTCAAACTCGATTCTCTCTGCAGCTTGGCGGATGACGGCGGGATCGTGATAGAGTGCTTCCAGTTTGACTTGACAGGCCAGGGCTGCGTAGGGGTTGATCTCGAATCCCAGGACGTCGCACTGACGCCGAATTCCCTCCACCAGTGTCGTGCCGACGCCGGCGAACGGGTCGAGCACGGTCAGCTTCGATGCTCTGCCCAATTCCCTGTCGAGAATCTCACCCACGAAAGAGGCCGAAAAACCGGCGATCCACGGCACCCAGCTATGTATGGGCTCTTCGCGGTTTTTCGTGAAAGCCGTGTCGCCAAAACCGTTGCTTCCCGGCCGCTCAGCACCTATGGCGGTGGGCAAATAAAGTTGCCCTACCGGTTCCGAAACGACGGGTGCCCGGCTCCCAGTGGGCTCCGTGCCCGCCAACCATTCCTCAAGGGCCTTCCTCAAGAACCGCCACTCACGCCCCACCCGCTGGCATGGTACTCTACTCGTCTTGGCCATCTCCCGCAGCGTCTTCTCACTCACACGGACGTAGTCCGCTGCTTCCTTCAGCCGTAATACTTCAGAGTTTTCCACCTAGAGCCTCCGAGAAGTTCCGTTATCTTCCGGTAGACTTGGCAGTATTATTGCCCTGAAGTCGAATTTTATCAAGCCAATTCTGGATAGGTGGGAAGTGGTTGCGGGGGATTATCAGGCACGCCCGCCCCCCATGCTGCCGGCAATCCAAACGAGGCCGCTGGGGTCAAATGCTCTGTGTGCGAGCCCCTGACTGCTGCGGCGCACTTATCCCGGCCCTACTCAAAGCGGGAAATGACTCAGGCGAGGGGGGGTCGTCCGGTATCCTCCACCCGAGGGGCGGGACAGGCGGCCAGCAGGCGCATCCCGTTCAGGGTCACGAGCACCGAGGCGCCCATGTCCCCGAGAACGGCCAGCCACAGGGTGAGCCAGCCGGGAAAGACGGCCGCGATGGCGAGGGCCTTGATCGCGAGGGAGAAGCCGATATTCTGACGGATGACCCGGGCCACGTCCTGCCCCAGTCGCACGAGGAAGGGGAGCTTGGACAGATCGTCGGCCATGAGGGCGACGTCGGCCGTCTCCAGCGCCACGTCGCTGCCGGCGACTCCCATCGCAATGCCCACGCTGGACGCCGCCAGGGCCGGCCCGTCGTTCACACCATCGCCGACCATGGCGAGGCTGCCGAACTCGGCCCGCAGGGCCTGCACCGCCTTGAGCTTCTCCTCCGGGAGGATCTCGGACCGGAGCGTGTCGGCGCCGATCTGGCTGGCGATCCTTTCGGCGATGGCGCGGTTGTCTCCCGTCAGGAGGGCGACGTGCTGGATGCCCACAGCGCGGAGGCCGGCGACCGCTTGCTGGCTCTCGGACCGGAGCTGATCCGCCAGAGCCAGGATCCCCAGGACGCCGTGGGTCGTGCCCACCAGCATCACCGTCTTGCCTTCCCGCTCCAGTGAAGCCACCGGGCCGTCCGCCGCGATCCCGTTCCCCATCTCTGCAAAGAGTCGAGGACTGCCAACGTACACGGCCTGTCCTCGCACCATGGCGTGACCGCCCTTGCCCGGAATCGCCGTGAATCTATCGGCTGCGGGGAGGGAGAGGTTCCTATGCCTGGCCGCCCGCACGACGGCCCGGGCCAGGGGATGTTCCGATTGCGTCTCCACCGAAGCCGCCAGCGCCAGGAGGTCTTCGGACGTTCTGCCGTCCAGAGGGATTACGTCGGTCAGCTCGGGTTCACCCCGGGTGAGGGTGCCGGTCTTGTCCAGGGCGATGGCCTTGAGGCGTCCCAGCTCCTCCAGGTGGGCGCCCCCCTTGATCAGGATGCCGCGCCGGGCGGCATTGGCGATGGCCGAGACGATCGTCACCGGCGTGGAGACCACCAGCGCGCACGGGCAGGCAACGATCAGCAGGACCAGGCCGCGGTAGATCCAGGGACTCCACGGCTGGCCGAAAGGAAGCACGGGAACCAGCATGAGCCCGATGGCCAGGGCGAAGACCGCGGGCGTGTACACGCGGGCGAAGCGGTCCACGAGCTGCTGGGAGGGCGCCCGCTGCCTCTGCGCCTCTTCGACGAGGTGGATGATGCGGGCCAGGGTCGTATCCTCGACGCGCCGGGTGATGGCCACCTCCAGCGCGCCGTGCCCGTTCAGGCTTCCCGCATAGACCGGATCCCCCGGCCCCTTCTCGACCGGGATGGATTCGCCGGTGATGGGCGACTGGTCCACCGCCGAGCTTCCACACTGGACGATCCCGTCACTGGCCAGCTTTTCCCCGGGACGGATCAGGAGGAGGTCGCCCACCCGAAGCTCCTGCACGGGGATGACCGCCTCCCCACCGTCTCGCCGGACGCGCGCCTCTCTGGGCGCGAGGTCCATCAGGGCCCGGATGGATCGGCGGGCCCGGTCCATCGTGTATCCCTCGAGCCAGTTCGAGACGGCGTAAAGGAAGGCGACCACCGCGCCCTCCTCCCACTCCCCGATCAGGGCGGCTCCGGTCAGCGCCCCGGTCATCATGCCATTCATGTCGAACTGAAGCCTGGCCAGGGCGCGGAGACCCCGCCGGATCGTGGCATATCCCCCCACCAGCATGGCAGCCGCAAACAAGAGAACGGCCAGATGCGCCGATCCGCCGGCAAGCCCGAGCAGCCACCCGGCCACGATGGCAAGTCCTGCCGCTGCCATCCGGTATTCCGGGAGACCCCAGGTCCGGGCAGCGGGCCCTTGCGATTCCTCGCCCTCGAGGCGGGCCACGGTGCCATCGTGCACGGCGGCTTCCCGGATGACCGCCTTGGGATCGAACGCCCCCTCCACGGTGAGCGTCGCCGCCCCGAAATTCAAGACAGCCCGGGCGACCCCCGGAAGATTCGCCACGGCCCGCTCGAGCCGCGCGGCGCAATCCATTCACGTGAGGCCGGTCAGCCGGAACGTGCGGGCGAGCTTCCCGACCGAAACGGCGGTGCTGGCCATGAATGGTCTTCCTCTCTTGCCCGGACGGCGAGCCTCAGCGCTCGTTGTGCGTGCACTCGTACACCTGCCGGGAGACGTTCGCCAGGATGCCCTCGGCGATCTTGATCAGGTCCCGGACCCGGCGCTCCTGCAGCCGGTAGTAGACATACTTTCCCCGCTTCTCGCTCTGCACCAGCCCGCAGCCCGCCAGGCAGGCCAGGTGGGCGGAGACGTTGGCCAACGAGGTCTCCGTCGCCTGGGCGATCTCCCCCACGCTCTGCTCGCCCTCCATCAGCGCCTCCAGGATGGCCAGTCGCGTGGGATCGGCAAAACCACGGAACAGTTTCGCCTTGAGGGCTGTGGCATCCATCGTCTTCAACATCGCCGCCTCCGGTCCATGCGAACACTCAAATAACCGATTGAATGTTAGAGCGACAGCTTCGATCCGTCAAGGGATGGATGTCGGCGGGAAGGGAGGGCGTTACACCCGGTCCTTCGGGGTCACGCGCCACCAGATGACGGCGCTCTGGCGTCGCATGGGCGCCACCAGGCGCGATCCCACTCGCTGCAACTTCGCTTGCAGGAAGGCAAGGAGCAGTCGCTCGTGCTCGGGATCCGTGAGCCGCATCTGCTCCTTCCAGAACTCCACGGCCTCCTGCACATCCTCGAACGGCTGGTCGAAGTGATAGCCGATAATCTGGACATTGGTGTAGATGCCGAGGCCGTGGAGGAGTGTGACCGTCCGCAGGTAATCCTCCCGCGCCGGATACGGCCGGCCGAGCAACAGAGGATACAGCTCCCCGAGGTAGAACTTCTCCGCACCTGGTCCCACGTTCTGGACCAGGGCGATGGCTCGGCGGGCCAGCGGCTCGGCTGCGGTGAGGAACCCGTGCAGATCCTTGAAGATGGGCGCCACGTTGGCGACGAGGATCAGGTCGTGGGGGACGATCTCGACTTCCCCCCAGGCGGCGGGGATGCAGGTGACGTTCGTGAGGCGATGGCGCGCGATATTCGCCCGGAGTTCCTCCAACATAACGGGGGCAGGCTCCAGGGCCGTGACCGCTTCCACCGATCTGGCCAGCGGGACGGCCAATGCCCCCACGCCGGCCCCCACGTCGAGGACGGACCGGCAGCCGACCAGAATGGGCTCTAAAGCCTTGAGGGTTTGCGCCGGGAAGTCGCTGATCTCCACCGCCTGATTGAACCAGCGGGCGCGGCGCGTGGACCAGAGGTATTCGTCGCCTTCGGAATGCGACCCCACGGATGGCTCCAGTGAATGAGGGCCGGCTACTTCACCGCCAAGATCGCCAAGGATACGTGGCAATTGGGCAAATGGCCAACCGGGCAACCTGGACCTCCTGATTGCCGGGTACCCTCTGGGTGCGCCGGGTCGCCTAATGGCCTCCCTATGGCGCGCTTGTCCCGCCGATGGCGGGATTGGCGGTTCAACGGCACCCCTTGGGTTCAGCAGGCGCGGGTTTTGCGGGCGATGGTCAGCCACTCCCGGTGGGTGACCGGCCCGCTGTCCGGGACTTCGGCGAGATCCACCTCTTCCAGGGTGAGCAGGTCGAAGCGGTCGGGCGGCAGAAGCGCACGCAGGTCGGCCTCGTGGAAGAAGTGGACGAGCTTCCCCTTCGGGTCCACGCGGGTGTTCGGTTCCGGGTACGAATCCCGGGTGGCGTAGCCGGCTTCGTGGGTGGAATAGTTGGCCATGGCGATGAGCCCGCCGTCCCGCGTGAGGCGCCACAGGTGGCTCACCATGGTCTGGCGGACAGGCGCCAGCTGGAGGTGAATCACATGAATTGCGACCGCCGCGTCAAACGACCCCGGCGGCAGGCGCGTCTCGGCCAGATCGTCCCGGAGGAGGCTGATCCGCAGGCCTTCCGCCTGCGCCCGCTCGCGCACCCACCGCAGGGCGTTCCCGCTGATCTCGGTGCCCGTCACCCCGAATCCCTCGCGGGCGTACAGCAGGGCATCCCGGCCGGAGCCACACCCGGCCTCCACGATGCGCTGCACCCCGTGGGCGCGGAACACCGCCACGAGCCGGTGCGCGACCGACGTCGGCGCGGTCCCATAGACCAGGGCATCGGCATATCGCGTCTCCCAGAACGCGACCGCATTCTGTGGCTCGACCACGCGGCGCATCAGAGCCTCATCCCGCCTCTCGCCAATCCACGGATTACGGAGATTGCGCAGATCCTCTGGCCCTCTCGGCTCTCGGCTCTCGTCCCTGCCTCGATCTGCGAAATCTCCGGGTGCTTTGGGCCCCCGGGTCAGGCGGCCCGCTTCCTGGCCGCTTCCAGCGCCATCCTCACGGCTCCCTTCGGGTCGGCCGCGCGCAGGATGGAGTCATCGCCGATCCCCTCGCGCCGCAGCTCCCAGGTCTGCAGGCCGATGACGGCCGTCCCTTCGATTTTCGCGAAGGCGATCTCGGACAGCGTGCCGTACTTCCCACCGATCGCAATCACCGCCTGCGCGGAACGAACAACCAGGATGTTCCGCGCATAGCCCAGTCCGGTGGGGATCGGGTACGTCACGTAGGGGTTCGCATCGCCCGGCTGCGTGCCCGGCAGGATGCCGATAGTGACCCCGCCCTTCCTGTGAGCGCCACGGCAGGCCGCCTCCATCACGCCGCCCAGGCCCCCGCACACCAGGATCGCGCCGGCCGAGGCGATCTCCGCCCCGACCGCCTCGGCCAGAGCGGCGATCTCGGGCGTGGGATCATTCTCACCGATGACGGCGATAACAGGGAGACGAGTCATGAAACGCTCCTCAATGGAAAACTGAAAACCGACAACGGACAACCGATACTGAACGGCGTCCGGAACAAGGCGGGGGGTCCCTGACGTCCTTCCGGGGCCGTTGTCGGTCTTCCATTGTCGGTTTGAAAATTGCCAATGCCGCCAGGGTGGCGTTTACTCTTGCCGAACCTCCACCGGCGTGGGCCCCTTGGTCTTGGCCATGAAGCCGACGGCGTAGGGGCAGAGCAGGGGAACCCGAACGATGGCCTCCCCCTCCTTGTGGTAGGCAACCATGCGGATGGCGTAGCCGTTGATGCTCCCGGAGATCAGCCCGCCCTTCACATACCCCCAGCGCTGCTGCCGGTGCCCGTCGTTGATCGCCACGACGACCGACGTCCCCTCGTCGCGGAAGTCCTTGATGTCCACGCCCGAGAGTTTGGTGGTGGCCTTCTTGTCGCCGTACATCGGATGGGAGTGGTAATCCCCGACCAGTTCCCAGCGAGAGGTCGTCCGCACCGCCTCCTCCACCCGCTGGCCCCGGTGCCAGTCCATGTGCACTTCCTGGAACTTTCGCCGGGCCGTTTGGTACGGGACCACGAATTCCACCATGATACGCTCCGGCTCGCGATGACCCAGGAGGATGCCGAAACACTCCCGCCGGTACACCTCGACGGTGGAGACGAGAAGGCCGATGAAGGCATTTTCATTCAGATAGATTTCCATGAAAACCCACTCCAGCCGGATCGTACTTGCGATTCCGGGGCCTCCCCGCGAACCGCTCTCTTCCAACCCCGCGGGTGAGCAGCGCTCATCCGCTCGTGTCATGCACCCGGGCGCTGGGACAACAGACTCGACGCCCGCCCCCGCACCTCGGCCCGGGAAGAGCCCGCGGCCACCGCCCGCAGGTCCTGGCGCAGCAGGTACGGAAGCAACCCCAGGACCACGCGCACCGGGGTGGTCGGGTTGTTCGCCAGCGCCACCTTCACCGGGTACCGGGCAATCCAGCGCTCCTCCTGCGCGATGACCTCCAGCACCTCGGGCGCGGCGCGGCGCGAAGCCGCCAGCTTGACCACGTCCGCCTCGGTGAGGCGAGGATTCCCCAGGATCGTTCGCACCACCCGGGCGTCCGGATCGAAGAGCAGCCGCTCCAGCACCCGGGCAACCGGCTGGCGAGCCAGCGAGATGCGGAACCCCACGGGCTCCTTGGGCCGGGGGACCGTCTCGTCATCCTGGGGGTGCGGGCCAGCTTTCGCCGGGGCAAAGAGTCCCGCACTGACGTGCCCGTTCGCCTCCAGGACTGCCTGCGCCCCCTTCAGGTGATCGGCCTCCAGGACCCGTGCCAGGCGCCTCGCGTCGAGCAGCCCAAGGCAGATCGTCTGGGCCACGCGTTCCCCGGCGGCCACTCGATCCCACAACTCTGCAATGGTCCAGGCCGCCTCCTCCGCTGTCCGCGCCTTCAGGTGTTCTCCGAAGCGATGCAGGCGCAACTCCGGGTCAGCGATTCCACCCAGGAGCACCAGCAGCCGATCTGTGTCGTGCCATGTCCGGCGACACCGAACCGCCTGAAGGAAAGCTTGCAGGAGCTGCACAAAGCGGAGCCGGGCGGCACCGTCCATAGGGTGATAAAATGAAGGTCCGCGGGACCGGAGACCTGCGAGACGTGCGGCTGGTCGACGATCCGGGAGGATCGCGCCAGCGACCAGGGGATCGAGGCTACGAGCTTTCGAAGTGACTCGGCCGGGGGGGGGATGCGCACACTTTGGTGGAGGGTAAGGGATTCGAACCCTCGACCTCCGCGTTGCGAACGCGGCGCTCTCCCAACTGAGCTAACCCCCCTGCCTGGCCTTCATGCTCGGGCTGTCACCAACCGCCCGTTCAACAGGCTCCTGTCAGCCCCGTGCGCCCGAAGGCATCCTGGAGACTCCCACTGCGTGATCTCTCCGCCGTCACGACGAGCCCGTCAAGGCTTGCCGTGCCGCCCTCGGGTTAAAACTTTATGGATTACGGGGCAGCCAATCTGTGGGAGATAATTACTATAGCCAATGCGGGATGGGCTGTCCAGGCATTTCTGATGGGTCTGGCTGCTGAGTGTATGTGCAAGTCTGACAACAAGTTGCGGCTTTTAACACAGAGGACTCACCGGATCCGTCCTTGAAATCCTAGACAGTAAGTTGCTGATTTTAAATGAATGGATACCATGGGCAATTGAAGTGAACGCGGGGAGAGGCCAAACAACCTCCAGAAAACCCTACTCCTGGAGGCGGAATCTATCCCGATCAAATTAGTCCCCCTGATCTTCCGACTCCTCCTCCGGCCCGCCGCCGAAGTCCGAGTTGATCGGGATGCCTCGCTTGCACATCGGGCACTCCGCTGGAGCGTAGGTCGGAAAGTCCCGCGTCACCACGGTGAAGAGAGGGTACTTGAACTTCATTCGGGTGCTTCGACGCCAGATGGCGCCGACGCCGACGACCTGTCCCCCCATGCCCTCCACCAGCTTGATCAGTCGCTTGACCGTCTCGCCTGTCGTCAGGATGTCCTCGACAATCAGGACTCGCCCCCCTTCGGCAAAAAACGCCCGGTACTCGGGCTGGAGGACGACCTCGGTCCGGCGATCAGCCGTCTTCACCTTCGTGGCGAAGATGAAACGGGGGCGCGATGGATGGGCGCGGGCCACGCAGTGCCCCAGGAGACCGGCCC
>Ga0315279_10009619_pt1 | contig 11496 bp, 8 predicted proteins | sample YL17G06_20_MG_FD_203694 | JGI IMG/M metagenome (GOLD analysis project Ga0315279, IMG submission 203694) | Sediment microbial communities from Yellowstone Lake, YNP, Wyoming, USA - YL17G06_20 | ecosystem: Environmental > Aquatic > Freshwater > Lake > Sediment | place: USA: Wyoming | collected...
GCTCGTGCGGCTTCACGCGCACAGATGAAGTATCCGGCGAGGTTCACATCGATGACCTTGCGCCACTTCGCGATATCGAAGTCGATGGCGTCGCCTGAGAACAGGATGCCCGCGTTACACACGATGATGTCGAGGCCGCCAAGGAAAACCGTGGCTTTGTCCATGGCAATGCGAACCGCGTCCGCATCCGTGATATCAACTTGGTCCGCCTCGATCCGGCGGCCGGACGTTCGCGCGATACTCTCTGCGGTCTCGCGCGCCATCTTGCCGTTCACATCCCAAACGACAACGTCGCACCCTTCCCCGGCGAGGCGTTCCACGATGACGGCGCCCAGACCCTGTGCTCCGCCCGTCACCAATGCTTTCTTCCCCTCCAGACGTCCCATCAGAGATACATCTCCAGCAAGGCTTCCTCGGCCTCTTTCGTCCATTCTCCCTGCGGGCCGAGTTTGTCTTTCAACCCCGGTATCCGCTTCGGGATCTCGTCCAATGCCATCAGCGGCAACTCGGGGATCTGCGTATAGATGACGGTTTTCCCCGGAAACCGTGCTGACTTCACGCCTTCCAGCCCTTCCCGGCCCGCGGCGAGACCGCCGATAGCCGCAACGCTCATGTTCGTGTTGAGCTGCCCGGCTTCGACCATCTCGAGCACCTTCTGCAAATCGCGGATGCGCGACCCGCTCGATCCTGCGATCTTCACACCACGGCACAAATCCTCAAGCGGGATGTCGGCCATGCTTCCGATGCCCAAGCCGGCAAACACATTGACAAAGGCATGGTCGGCGGCAAAGGGCATCGCGCTCGAGACGAGCGCCGCCACGGGCGCCAGCACTATCACATCATCGTAGCCCTTCGGCGCCAATACCTTCAGGACCGCATCCATGGCCGGCTTTGAATTGAACTCCGAAGGCGCGAACGTCTTCAGTTCCGTGCCCTTTTTCTGCGCAAGTCTCGCAAAGCGCTCTTGAATGTGGTCGAGACGCGAGCGGTCCAGGTCCGTCACCACGACCCGCTTGGGCCCGTTTTCGATCTCGAGTGCGCGCTGCACATGCATCTGCCCCATCGGCCCGCCGGCGCCGATGAAGAGTGCGGATCCTCCCGGGAGCAGGTCGTTCCGGCCGTTGACTGCCGCCACGGACGTCATGTTCTCGCCGCCGCCGTAAAAGCGAAGGTGGTCGTAATGAATTCGGCCCACATCGATAGACACGGCGCCCTTTTCCGCCGGAGTTCCTAACAGAAACATCTCGCCGTTCTTGCGCAGGCGCGGCGCAAGGAAACCCACGATCACAGGAGTCGGCGCGCAGACAATGATGTCATCGAATTTCTCATCGGTGAGCCCTTCGAGCGTACGCGGCACGATCATTGCAAACGGGTTCGCCTCGCGCCAATTGACCGGATCGTCATCCGTGACGATGAGGAGTTCGCCGTCGCCGGGACTGAGCCGGTCCTCGAGGCAATACGACATTTCGACACATGCCCACGGCTCGGCGAGGGCGGCCTCGCTGTACCCTGTTTCCGCCTTCACCGGGATTAAGTAACAGCCCTCATCGCCCGCGAGAGCGCGCTCGTCTAAATAACAGTATTGCTGCATGCCGCCCGGAATCAGATATCCAAAGGCGTAACCGACGCCGTTCACATAAATGTCCGCCTGAACGACGTACCGCTCACCGGCGCGAAACGTGTCTTTCCACTGCTGCCCGACTTCGACAATGGTCACGGAACATTCGTGGCCGAGCACGGTGGGCTCGACGGCCAGATCGCGTCCGCGGAGCCGCGGATGCGCGCTGCCTTGGCTGATGATCTTGATATCCGAAAGACAAAGGCCCAATACATCCACGCGGAGCAGGATCTCGTTGTCCTTGGGCTCGCGCAGTTCGAGTGCCGTGGGCTTGCCATCCCTGCCGAGGTTCTCGAATCCGGCGCCATACACCGGCCACGCCAGGTATTCCCGAGGCCAGGGCCCTTGCGCCTTGCGGTATCTTTCCAACTTCGACACGATAGACTCCTTCGTCTAGAGGCTGCAGGCCCGAGGAGCGCGCACGCTTTACTCTAGCCTTTCTTCCTCTCTTCCTCCAGCCTCACCATGGCCTTCTCGCGATACTTCTCGTCGGGCCGGGTATAGATTCGGTCGATATCTTTCGGCGTCATGAAGCGAGGTCCGCCGAGGGCGTAGGTTCCCACCATCACCTTCGAGATCTTTTCCGCCATGTCGGTGATGCTCTTCACGGCTTTCGGAGAATCGCCCGCCGCGATCAGTCCGTGGCCTTGCATCATGATGGCGCGCGGCAAAACGCCTTCCTCCTCGACGTACGCTCTCACGCGACGGCGGATCTCGCGCGCCAACACCAGTCCGGGGTCGACATAGGGGACGAACACGCTCTTGTGGCCCATCACCACGATATGATCCGGACAGATCCGCCCCGCCACGGCCTCCTCCGCGCGCGTCGAGCACAGAAGCATGTTTGTAAACGCAGGATGCGTATGGCCAATGAAGTTGTACTCAGGGTAGCTGAGAAGCACGGCGTGGAACATCGTCTCGACTGATGGACGGCGCGTTTCGTTCTTGTCAACGAGCGCCTCCTTGAGGACTTGGGTGACTTGCGCGTCGCCAGCGGACGCATCGTCGAGGATGCCCAGGACCTTCGACATCGATACCGCGACAAAACCTCTCTCATCGATGCCTTCAAGTGTGAACCCGGACGCTTTCACATAGAACGTGTCCGCATCAATGCGTGCGGACGTGTTCCCTTCGCCCAGAATGACGTACTCTCTAGCTGGATCGCCGAGATACCGCGACATCTCGACCAGTTGCCTCAGCACGGCCTCGTTCATGAACGGTTCTCTTGTGATCGCCTACAACCTCCGCCAGTATACCAATCACCGACGCATAAGGGCAACGGGCGGGCCGTCTCGCCGTCTCGGCTACGATACCCGGTTCAATCGTTCGCCGAGGAGGGGCGGGGACGCGCTGTAACACTCGTTGAGGTCGACGACGCCGACGCCCCAACTGACGCCTCGATACAGTCCTTTGACCTGGTATGCGATGGGATCGCGAGTCAAGACGGCTGCGGCCACGACGGCGCTGGGGACCAGCGCGGCCTCGTGCGCCCGAAAGAGCGAGTCGCTCAAGAGCAGCCGGCTCGGGCCGGCAGAGAAACATGCTACGGTGGCAAATGCCACCGGTTGCCCTTCTTTGTTCACGTAAGTCAAGGCGCGGACCGCCGAGAAACGGGCGAACTTCTCGACCACGGGACGCGGCATAACCGCAAACTCGTCGGAACTCGTTCCCAAGTTGAACTTGGGAACGAGGCCTAATCGGCGCGCTACGACGCACCGGATAAAATCACATGCGTATCTCCCCCTGCTCAGCGACGCCTTCGGGGACACCGATTCGATGCGAATCAATCCGGCGGCGCGGATGCTTGTGTACGCGTTGTACCGGAAGATCGGAGAGCGGTTGATGAAATCCACGCGATCTCCCGAAGTTTCGAATCCGAGAAACGTGCCCTGAATGCGCCACGTATCGAAGGACTCCGTGATCACGGCCACGCTCACCTTGTCGCATGTAAGGAGGTTCTTGCGCGTCTTGTTCATCAGGAACTCGCCAAAGACCAATGTATGATCATCGTAGAGTGTGGTTGTGGTGACGGGGACGCAATTGGGAATGCCCTTGTCATCGAGGGTGCCCATGAACTTGGGCGTCATCTCGTTCGCAAGAGCGCGCGCCAGATCTGCATCAACCATCACAAGGCACTTTCTTCATGACTGAATGCGGTAGGGTCGGCCCGCTCCAATGGACGTTGGGCGACCCCTCCTCGCGAGCCACTTCGACAAGGCGCTCCATGATCGTTGCGGTGAGAAGCGGCGCATCGACGAGTGCAAAGGGGCGGCCAAGTTGGTCGTACTTTGGGCGGCACAGGTTCGAGTATGCCAGGAGGTCATGCCGGTCACAGTGATGGAGAGTTTCCCGGACGAAACGCGAAACGGCTCGAAGGTCCTCTACATCATCCGTATAGCCGGGGATAACCGGCGTCCGGACCCACACGGGGATGCCGCTCCGGTTGACGATGTTTGCGGCGGCCGCCACTAGTTGAAACGGCATTCCCGTGAAGTGCTCGTGCTTGACAACATCCACAGTCTTGACGTCGAAGAGCACAAGGTCTGTCGACTCGAGCGCTTCTTCAAGAGCGCGCTGTGGCGCGGCACCGCACGTATCGAGGGCCGTGTGGATGCCCGCGTCCTTCAAGCGGCGCAAGAGTGCAACGGCAGCCTCGGGTTGGGCAAGGGGTTCGCCGCCCGAAAGGGTCGCGCCGCCGCCGGAGACGTCATAGAAAGTACGGTCTCGGATCACGCGTTCGACGATTGCGGTTACGGGGGTATCTCGACCGTAGATGTCGAGGGCTTCGGAGGGGCAGTATTCAACGCATGTACCGCAGTTCGTGCAAAGACGGCGATCAATGCGAATGCCTCGTTCGGCGGACGTGATGGCGATGGCCGGGCAAACCTCAACACAACGATGGTCGCCCAGACACCGGCCCGCATGCCAAACTACTTCCGGATCGGAGCGCATAGCCTCCGGGTTGTGGCACCAGGGGCAGTGCATGGGGCAGCCCTTGAAAAAAACGGTGGCGCGTATTCCCGGCCCGTCCTCCGTCGAGAACCGCTGGATGTTCACTATCGTGGCTGCCGTATGGGGCATGGCTATTGTCCGTGCACTGTCCGTGCGATGATCTCGTCCTGCAACTCGCGCCCGAGGTCGACGAAGTACGCGTTGTAGCCGGTGACACGCACGAGGAGGTTTCGGTACGCTTCGGGGTATTTCTGCGCCTCGCGGAGCGTGTCCGGGTCGACCATGTTTATCTGGAGTGCGGTGCCGCCTTCGCGAAGATAGCCGCGCAGGAATGCCGCGAGCTTGTCCAGGTGTTCCTCGTCGCGCACGAGGCTTGGGGACAGAGTGATCGTGTGCGAGTCGCCGTTCGGCACGACCTCGAGACCCAAGCTGCCGACGCTGCGCGCGGCGGCCGTGGGTCCGGCGCGGTCCGCTCCCTGGACGGCGGCTACCCCATTGGCCAGGAAGGACCCGCGCTTCCGGCCGTCCGGCGTAGCGGCTGTGCGCGGCGCATATGCGACACCGTAGTTCCACGAAAGGTAGCCCGCGCGATACCGCTTGCCCGTTACGGGCGTGACACAATTCCGGGCTTCCTCCGCCCACCAGCGTGTGATATCGCGCGCCGTGTTGTCGGCCTCGGGTTCGTCATTGCCATACTTGGGCGCCTTATTGACCAGCAACTGCCGCAAATATTCGGCGTCCTCGAAGTTTTTCCGAATGGCAGCGATCAGTTCCACCATGGCCACGCGCTTCTTCTCGAATACGAGGCGCCTTACGGCCGTCAGCGAGTCCGCGGCGGTGGCAAGCGCAACGCCTTCCACTGTAATGGAGTTGTAACGCGCCCCGCCCATCGTTACATCGACGCCTTTCTCGATGCACCCCCCGACGATGCTCGACAGGTACGGCGTGGGCTGGAACAGTGCGCGGACGGTGTCGGCCCGATCATTGAGCTCGATAAGCCGCCGCAGACAGAAAGACAACTGCTGCCGGAATGCCGCCTCGAACTGCTTCCAGTCCGTCATGTCGAGCGGGTCCTGGGTGCGAGGGCCGATCTGCATGCCCGTCTGGAGGTCGCGGCCCTTGAAGAGGGTAAGCTCGACCGGCTTGGCAAGGTTAAAGTTCACATCGACTGTGCCCGATCGGTCGTCGCCCTGGCGTGTGTTTTCAAGACACCCAACCGGGGCGTAATCCCAGAGGTCCTCTTTCGGCAGCCCCTGCCAGGCAAGACCTCGAATCGCGTTCTCATCGAAGTTCAAGAGGAATGGCGCGCCTTGTGATTTTGCCAGCATCTCACACACGCGGCTCAGCAACTTCTCGGGCGTGCGCGCATGGAGGCGGACGTTCGGTTTAGGCTCGAGCAGGTTCATCTCCTCGATGACATCGAGGCAGAGATATGTAAGATCGTTAGATCGGTCCTCGGCGTCGGGGCCACACCCGCCCAGCGTAAGCAGTTGGCCAAAGGACGAATTGATCCCTTGGTTTCGACCGACGCGGCCCTGAAAATCGTAAGCGTAATTCGGCTTGATCCAGAAGCATTCAAGCAGTTCGCGAGCTTCGTCGCGTGTCAGACGCCCCGTTGCCACATCGCGCCAATAAAAGGGGTAAAGGTACTGGTCGAACCGCCCGAAGGAAACGCCCGGACCGGGATACGATTCACAGACCATGACCAGCATGTGCGTGAACCACAGCGACTGGAGCGCTTCGTGGAACGATTCCGCGGGTTCCCAAGGGACGCGCCGGCAGATTCGCGCGATCTCCGCCAGTTCTCGGGCGCGAGCGGATTCCGCGGACGCGGCTAGACGCTCCGCCTCATCAGCATAGCGCATGGAAAATGCGCGCGCGGCCCTGCACGCGATCGACATCGCCTCCAGTTCCGCACGCGATTCCGGATCATTGTAGGTTCGAAATGACTTCGGACCTAGATGCTGTGTCTCGATAGCGGCGTCGATCTCTTCCGCTATACCTTTGAATCCGAGGCGGAGCACCTTTGGGTAGTCGGGGATCAGGTGTCCCGGCACGGCGCCGCAGTTTCCAATGCCGAGATTCGAGACTTCTTTGATCTCGGCAAGAAAAGCGTCCGCCAGTTTTCTTCTGCGTCGCCCTTCTCGTTTGTTCAGACACATTGAAAGGGCAACGTTGAAGTGCGCCCCCACGATAAGTTCGCCGTCGAGAATAGCAACAGGGAGGTGCAAGCCAAGGATCTCAGAGAAGAAGAGTGCCACGCGAGCCGCCAAGGGCTTCCGCCAAAAGCCATCGGGGAGGGGAACAACCCGTGCAGCCGCCAGCAGGGAATCCTCATATGCCTTCAGAAAGGGCATCACCTCAGGCACGTTGGTCCAGCTCGTGCACGCATACACCGTATCCCAACGGGCGCCCGTTGTGAAGGGCAAGACCTCGTTCCGAAACGAGCGCGTCTCGAAAGCGAAGTATTCGGCGCGAAGGCGGCTGACGCGCTCGGAGAGACGACTCGAGGGACTCCACAAACGGGTTCTCATTCCTTGCTGCGCCATTACCCTCGCCTCTGACTCGCAGAAGTGATCATGATACAAGCCCATTTATTCCAGACCCTTACACAATCCATGATACAAGGAAACATCAGGGAAGTCAAGGCCGATCTGACGTATTGACAAAACCTGACGATTAGTCATATACTAACGATATGTTGAAACTGACCCGGAAGCAGAGAGAGCTGGTTCAGCGTGAGGAGCTTATCCTGGATGTAACGCGCGACCTCTTGTTGGATCGCGGGTATCATGGCCTGACAATGGATCGGATTGCCGAGGCCATGGAATACTCGAAAGGCACGATTTACCAACATTTCCCGTGCAAGGAAGAAGTTCTGACGGAATTAAGCACGCGGATACTTCAAGAGCGTCTCGAAATGTTTGAACGGGCGGCGCAGTTCGACGGACGGACCCGTGAGCGAATGGTTGCCATCGGCGAGGCGGGAGAGATTTTCGTTCGGTTGCATCCAGATGACTTCCGCACCCTTCAGATAATCAAGGCTGAAGTGATCACGCGCAAGGTATCCGAGGAGCGACTGCTGAAGATGAAGGACGCCGAATATCGCGTATTGCTCCTTATGAACGGTATAATTCATGAGGCGATTGCCCTGGGAGATCTTACACTGTTGCCCGGCAAATCCGTCGAGGAAATATCGTTCGGCCTGTGGGCGATGACTGACGGCGGATACGGCAATATCGTGCGCGGCATGCCCCTGGGCGAGATTGGAATTCGCGAGCCGTTCCGCTCGGTAATGAACGTGTGCGAGGTCTTGGGCGATGGCTATGGGTGGAAGCCGCTCACCTCGGAGTGGGATTACGAGGCGACGCGCGCTCGGGTGCGCGCGACGCTTTTTGCGGATGAGATGCGGGAACTGGAGCGACGGAACCTCGAGGAATGCGGGTGAGGGATGGAGAAGGCCCGTTTGAGGCAAGATTAAGATGAGGAAGGAGGGATGCGCGGCAAGGTGTACATCGTTTTTTGCGGAAAACGGACGCGTTTTCCGCAGTAAGGTCAGCGTGATGGTTCAAGCTGAGCAGGAATCAGTACAACATGGGAGATATGGAAATGAAGAAACAAGGCTTTACATTGATTGAATTGTTGGTCGTGATCGCGATCATCGGCATTCTGGCGGCGATCCTGCTGCCGGCGCTGGCTCGCGCCCGCGAGTCCGCCCGCCGGTCGAGTTGCATGAACAACCTGAAACAGATGGGCCTGGTCGGCAAGATGTACGCCAACGAGTCGAAAGGCATGAAGTGGCCGCGGCTTCAAGGCGACCCCCCGTGGGGGCCGGCAAAGACTTCCCCGGGGTGCATAATGGAGAAGAACGGAAGCCACGATCTGTTTTGTCAGTTCACGTTCATGATGAAGTCGGATTCGATCTATCCGGAGTATTTGACGGACCCGCATGTCCTGAGTTGTCCTTCGGACCCGACGGATCAAGGTGTCGACGACCCGACGTACCCAATCCGGGATGACGGCAGCGGAACATGCCAATACGCAGGCTTCATGAGCCACGGCGACGTTTCCTACATGTACCTGAGCTATGCGTTTGACGCTTTGGCTGATACCGACAACCCAGTTCCGTTTATCATGGACGCGAGCCTCCAAGTCCCGGGTCAGATGAACTACGGGTTCCTTGCCCTCTCGCCGTACGTGTTGGATCCGAGCCCGGTGACTGATGTGGGTCTCGACAATGACATGCCTGTCGAAGCAGGATATGGCTGCGGCGGCGGCAACACTATTTACCGGTTGCGTGAAGGCGTCGAGCGGTTCATGATCACTGACATCAATAACCCGGCGGCTTCCGCCATGGCTCAGAGTGAATTAGTCGTCATGTGGGACATTATCAGCGCCGAGCCGGGCGGGCTTGCCGCCATGAACCATGTTCCCGGCGGCTGCAACGTCCTGTACTTCGACGGGCACGTCGAGTGGATTCGGTACCCGGACCCGGCGCGCTTTCCGTGCACGCACGCGTGGCCCATCATGTTCAACTGGGTGTATCAGAATCTCTTTTAGGGCAGACGATTCGGAACGCCATGGATCTTTGGGCGCCTTGCCGCGCGGCGGGTTCGCTGGCGGTGAGGTTTAGGCGCGGGAGTGTTGGGTAGCTTTCGTCTGTTGTTCGAGATCAAGAGGAGGCGTGCCCAGGAATAAAACCCTGGTTCCCGCCTCCTTTGCCTGCATTCTCTCCTGTCCCGCAGATACTGTGTTCGTTGTACCGCCTTTAGGCGGCCATTCTGTTGACAGATCCCGCCGGCTAAAGCCGGTACAACAAACATACAAGGAGGTATTCCTTGATCTCGCATGTACGATGGACTGCGACGTTAGTTGTGGTGCTCTTGGGCGGTCTTGCCTCGCTTGGATACGCACAGGAATCCTCGTCCCCCACTCCGTCTAGTAGTAATCTGCTTAGTTTCGAGCGCATGGGCGCCGGAGCGCCCGGGGGATGGAAAATCGAGGGGAGCAACTACTCCTGGAACCCGGAGGTGGATCGAGGTCCGTTAGGGCCGGGCGCGGCCCGCATCGAGTTCAAGGGGAAAGGGGACGTGACGGTGATCTCGCCGGCCCGAGCCATGCGCGCGGAGGTCCCGCACTTGGCGGGCCTCTGGCTTCGCTCCGACCCCGCCGGAGCACAAGTGAAAGTCCTGGTCGCCGACAACGATGGAAGAGAAGAGGTCGCTTTCAATGAGACTTTTGTGGCGCAATCCGACTGGCGCTTTGTGAGTGCCGAGGGGGTCCTGCCGAAGGCGACGAAAGGTCGATATTATCTCGAACTGAATGCGCGCGGATCGGATTGTGTGCTGGGGCTGGACGGACTTTGGCTTGGCGAGCATGACGGAGCCATTGCAGCGGATTGGCGCCCCGCGGTCCACGTGGCAGGGGTCGTTCTTGAGCCGGAGGCCGGTTGGGGCGTGGTGGCGGGCGAGGCGCCTTTCAATGTCAGGGCGCGCGTGGTCGGCGCTGCCGGCAAAGGTTGTCAACTCCGAATTCACGCCGTGAATACGCTCGGGACAGCGGCTGACTTGCCGCCGATCTCGCTGGACGATACCGGAATCTGGAGCGGGCCATTCGAGGTCAACGACGACGTGGCGAAGCCGTTCGGGATGATCCGTTTGGAAGGAACGGTGGTCGATTCAGCGGGTCAGGCGGTATCCGCAATGTCCGAGACGCTGTTGGCTCGTGTCCCGGAGCCTGTGCCAGGACCGTTGCCCGAATCGTACTTCGGGGTCCATGTTGCCTTGCGCGAACCGGACGTTCAGGCCGTGGCAAAGCTGGGGTACAAGTGGTGCCGCGTTCACGATGCCATGAGCATAACGAAATGGGGCCATATCGAACCCGAACCTGACAAGTGGGAATGGCACGATGACGATGTCGCGATGCTGCGCCGCCACGGGTTGAGCATCGTGGGCATGCTGGATAGCGCGCCGCCGTGGCACACGGGCGCCAAGGCAGACGGAGGCTACTTCAGCATCTATCACGCCCCAACGGATCTGAACCTTTGGCGTAAGTACGTCCGGCAGGTCGTTGGACACTACGCCGGGTCTATCGACGAATGGGAGGTTTGGAACGAACCGTGGGACATGAATCGCTTTTTCCAGGGCGGTTCGCCTCAACTTTACGTCGAGTTGCTCAAGGTCGCCTATGAGGAGGCAAAGTCGACGAACCCGAAGTCGACCATCATCGGTGTGGACACCTATCCGCCGATGTGGGACATGGCGGTCTTGTCGATGGGCGCGTATCCGTATTATGACCTGTTGTCCTGGCATCGCTATGACCCGACCTTGCAGGGACGCCCGAACGACGCAATCGCACGTGTCGCCGGGCGGCTTCGCAAGGTTCAGGAGGGTTATGGCGAGCCGAAACCTATATTGTGCACGGAAGGCGGGCCGGATGTGACGGTCTTCCATGGCTCGTTCTTCTCCTTTGCCGATCCCGTCATCGTGGGGGATTGGTCGGAAGGAGCCGATCGTTACACCCGGATGTTCCTTAGTATGATCGCGGCGGGAAACCGTCGTTTCATCGCGTATTCGGCGCACAACGACGTACGTCACGGCCTTCTGACGCACATGATGGCGGAACCGGCTTTCCTGCTGCGTCCGATGCACGCGGCCCTGGCGGCTCTTGCCCATTTTGTGGACGGCGCCAAGTACGAGAAAAGGCTCATTCCCGCGCCGGATGTCAGCGCGCATGTGTTCTCAAAAAGTGTGGAACAGCCGCCCCCGACCGCAACTGTGGAACAGCCGCCCCCGGCTGTTAACCCAACTTCCGCAGTTTGGTTGTCCGTTTAGGTGATCTGAGTTTTTTTGAGGGGGGAATCTGTTGTAAGTCCAACAGGGTCCATAGGGCGAAGAGCTGGGCAAGCGAAAAGGTCGATGTAGTGA
>Ga0315279_10009622_pt1 | contig 11495 bp, 15 predicted proteins | sample YL17G06_20_MG_FD_203694 | JGI IMG/M metagenome (GOLD analysis project Ga0315279, IMG submission 203694) | Sediment microbial communities from Yellowstone Lake, YNP, Wyoming, USA - YL17G06_20 | ecosystem: Environmental > Aquatic > Freshwater > Lake > Sediment | place: USA: Wyoming | collected...
TATTATACGAACTCCACCTACTTGAACAATTCTGCTGTCCTCAATCCCATTGAACGAGTGAGGCAAGAAGGTCTTTTCCACCCCCTGATTGAGGCGGGCGCACTGACTCATATCTGGCTGGGAGAGGCAAGGCCTTCAAAGTTATCGCTGGCCAATTTTGTGATCAAAACTTTTCGATTGACTCAAAACGACCAGATCGCTTTCTCTCCGGAGTTTACCACCTGTAACAGCTGCCATCGAACGAGCCGGGGCCTTCGATCATCTTGTGTGTACTGTGGCTCGGAGGACGTGGATGGCATCACAAGGATCACCGGTTATTTCACTAAAGTCTCCAGTTGGAATAAGGGGAAGATCGGAGAACTCCGAAACCGTTACCGGAATCAAGCCTTCCTGGAACAGAGGGAAAAGGAAATGGTGCTGAAAGTGGGAACATAATTTTAAATCTGGAATGTCACCCCCGCCCTCACCATTCCCCCTTGAGGGGGCAGGGATGAGTGGGGGGGAGGAGGAAGGAATGGGATTAATAAAAATTTTTACGAAAGCGCATTGCCCGAAATGTCCTGCTGCCAGAGAGATGGGAGTGGAGTTAAAGAAGGAAGGAGTGCCCGTTTTGAATTATGACCTGGACACCATCGATGGTCTGGCCGAGGCCTCCTTTTATAGCATCCTCTCCACACCTTCCATTGTCATCGAGGATGAGGAGGAGAAGGAGTTAATCAGTTGGAGAGGGGTGGTTCCGACTCTCCAGGAGGTGAAACAATACCTTTTCAGGGGTATTTCCTGAATCAAATTATCGCTTGAAATGATGTTCATCCACCATGATCGAGATCAAAGGATTTTTAGAGACATCCCTTTTGGATTGGCCAGGAAGACTCTGCTCAGTGCTTTTCCTTCCCCACTGCAATTTCCGCTGTCCTTACTGCCATAACCATCCCCTTGTTTTCTATCCTGAGCGGTATGCTACTATTCCCCTGGAAGATATTCTCGGTCGCCTTCACTCTTTAAAGAATTGGATCGACGGGGTTTGCCTCACAGGTGGAGAACCTACTCTCCATGCCGACCTTCCCTTTCTCATTCGAGAGATAAAACGATACAGATTTTTAGTCAAATTGGATACCAATGGTTCAAATCCTCAGATGTTAGAAAATTTGATGGAAACAGGAGAGATTGATTTCATCTCCATGGATGTGAAGGGGCCCTTAGACCCTTTTCGCTATTCACGCTCCACCGGCCTTCCCATCAACCTCAAACCCGTTTTGGAGTCAATCGAAATCCTGAAGGGCGGAAAGGTGGAGTATGAATTTCGGATGACCGTTGTTCCAGGACTCCATAGAGAAGAAGACATCCAGACCCTCGGGAATCAATTAAGGGTGGGCCGGAGATTCATCCTACAGAACTTCAATCCAGAAAATCCATTGGACTCTTCATTGAAAAATATCGTTCCTTATGATCTAAAGGTATTGAAGAAAATCGAACGAGAAGTTCAGGAAATGATATGATCGTCTTTGTATCTCCAAAGTTAATTTGATATACTTGCCCCATACTGGGGGAATTTTCAAATTCCAAGCATCAATAATCAAATAATAACCAAAATCCCAATGACCGAAATAAGTGTTTTAGTCATTTGGAAATTGGAAAATTGGAAGTTATTTGAAATTTGGTTATTGAGATTTGGAATTTCAAAATCGGTTTGAATATGAAATCTCTTTCTCTTAAAGAAATTCGGGCAGAGGTGGAGGCGCTGGAAAAGGAAATCCGTCTCCAGAGATCCATTCTTGAAGTCCTCCAAGAACCATTTCTCATCCTTGACCCAAAAGGAAATTTTTTAAAGGTCAACCCCAAAGGGATGGATATGCTGGGGTATCCTCCGGAAGAACTTCAGCAGATGGTCTTTATAGATGTCGTCCCCCTCGAAGACCTACATCAGGTCCGAGAAGGGTTTGAGGAGATGGGACAAGGTAAAGAAGTTCGATTCAGGACACAGGTCACCAGTCGGTTAGGAGAACGGATTCCTGTCGTGTTTTTCGGAACCCCCAAGGAGGATATTTTTTTCATTATTTTGAGAGATTTGAGAGAGAGGATCGGGATCGAAGAAGAGTTTGAGAAGACGAAAAAGGAGTTCATGGAAAAAATTCGTGAAAGAGATCTATACGCCCGGGAACTCCAGGTGATCAGGGACCTCTATAAGGAGAAATTGAAGGAGATCGAAATGATGAAAGAGGAAGCCATTCGTCTCTCTTATACCGACGACCTGACCGGGATTTATAATCACCGTTTTTTTATCGAACAACTCACCCTAGAGGTGGAGCGCCAAAAACGCTACCCGACCCCTCTCTCCCTTCTCATGATCGATATCGACTATTTTAAACATTACAATGACAACAATGGTCATTTGGCTGGAGATCAGGTGTTAAAGGCCATTGCTATTCTCATTCAGCACGGTGTCCGGCAGAGCGATATTGTCGCCCGTTATGGAGGGGAAGAGTTTTCTGCCATCTTAATCAACACGGGAAGGGAAGAGGCTCTCGAGATTGCGGAGAGGGTGAGAAGAAATGTGGCCGATACTCGTTTTCCCAATGAGAATGCCCAACCCAATAAAGATTTAACGGTGAGCGTGGGAGTGGCAACCTTCTCCTCTTCTATCTCCACCCTTACCGATTTGATCCGCGAGGCTGATCATGCCCTCTATCAAGCAAAAAAATGTGGACGGAATCGCATCGAGGGATGAAATGAAGACCGTGATCGTCACCGCAGCGTTGATCATCGAACAAGGGAAAATCCTTGTCACCCAGAGAAAAAAGGATTCTCCCCATGGACTCCTCTGGGAATTTCCAGGAGGGAAGGTAAAGGAGGGGGAAGAACCGAGGGATGCCTTGCGAAGAGAGTTAAAGGAAGAATTGGATGTGGAAGTGGAGGTAGGAATGATTTTTGATGCGATCTTCTACTCCTATCCAGAATACCCTATCCTTCTTTTGGTCTATCGTTGTCGGATTGAGAAAGGTTCTCTCAAGCCCATCGGATGCCATGACCTCCGATGGGTGAACCTCCGAGAGTTAGAAACATTGGCGATGCCACCCGCCGATGATCCTATTCGAAAGTATTTAGGCTCCTTTGAAGAAGGGTTCCTCTAAACATTGTAGAGAAAAAATCAGTCTTCGCCACCTTAACCCACAGACCATTTTCATCTTTCATTTCATATTGGAGAAAGAGGAGAATTGGAGTAGAATGGGCTTGGGATGAACCATGGAGAGAGATCGTGTTCAAAGGTATGCTGAAAGTTTAGAAAAAACTCTTCAAAATAACTATCGTTACTTGAAGAAAACGATGGATGACTTTCAGGAGATGTGTCGGATGGTCACCCCTGAAAGGAATGTTCCAAGAGAAATCCTCGTCGATATCCGTGAGTTGTATAAGGAGATCCGCAACCGACTGACAGAGGTCAAGGCAGTTGAGCAACTCCTTCAGGGAAAATATCGGCAGTACTATCACCGGGATTCTCTCCGCGACAAAGAGATCATGGAATTTGGATTTATCTCTAAAAATTGCTACTCCAAATTCGAATATACGTTGATGCAGATAGAAGCGATAAGAAGGTTGAAAGAAAGCCCTCCCAAAGTGGAACATCCAAGTGAACCCTTCCAATGGTTTCGCTCTGAAGAGAACCGGGTTGGCATGATAAAAAATCTGAGGATGTTAATGGAATTGGATTACGAACCCACCCCTGAAGAAGTGGGTGGGGAGAGGCGTGATTTGGCAGGAGCTCGAACCCTCACACTCTTCCTGTTCAGTGGGGATTCACTCTCCCTGGATAACCTTCAATCACAGATCCAATTGAGAGAACACGATATCCTAGAGCGATATGGCCCAGAGGAGGTCCGTGGAGTTTTGGCTCATTTGAGAAAGGTTGATCCGATTGTAGTGGAGAAGAAGTTTCAACAATTCATGGAGAACAAAGGTTTGACTGAACTCAAATGTCTCCTCCTGCCGATCCATTCCCCAAAAGACCTTGAGGGAGATCTATTGAACTTAATCAAAACGACTCTGCAAGGGATGAACGATGGGGAATTGAAAACAATTTCAATTTGACACCTTCTTTTGAAGTCGTTATAAAGAAGTAATCCTCCTAAATCCCCCTTTAACAAAGGGGGATTTAGGAGGATTTTTCGAATTAATATGGAATATCCCATGGATCAGAACCTTAAAGAATTTTATTTCTTCAGCGATTTTTTAAACCGAAGGGTTTATAACGCTTCCGGACAGAGGGTCGGCAAAATAACAGATTTAGTGGCCGAGAGGGCAGAACCCTATCCCATGATCATTGGTATGATGATCCGAACAAGGGGAAGACAAATGTACCTTCCCTGGGAGAAAATCGTACAAATCGAGCCCCAGCTTACCCTTTCTGAAGAAGAGCTCTTGGACCTTAAGACATCTCTTCCGGAAAAGGATACCATCCTTCTTAAGGAATCGGTGATGGACAAACAAATTGTCGATACCTTCGGGGCAAAGGTGGTAAGGGTCAATGACCTCCACTTTCTTCGGGTGGATTCCCGTCTAAGGCTGGTTCATGTTGATGTGGGATTTCGTGGACTGATGAGGAGGGTGGGATGGGAGAAGATGGTGGATCAGGCCCTTCGCTGGTTCTTCTCCTACGTCCTTCCCAATCAATTCATCTCCTGGAAATATGTCCAACTCCTCTCAGGTTCAGATCTCCTCCAACTCAGCGTCTCTCAGAAGAAACTTTCCCATCTTCATCCTGCGGATTTGGCCGATATCATCGAGGACCTCAGTGGTCGTGAACGATCTGCCATCTTCCATGCCCTGGATGCTGAGACAGCTGCAGAAGCCCTGGAAGAAATCGACCCAAAGATTCAGAAATCCTTGATCGAAACGATCTCTGTGGAGAAGGCCTCTGATATTGTTGAGGAGATGTCTCCCAGTGATGCTGCCGATCTTCTCGCCGATCTCCCCGAGGAGAGGGCGGAGGAAATTCTTGAAGGGATGGAACAGGAGAAAGCTGAAGACTTGAGAGAACTCCTCGTCCATGCCGATGAGACAGCGGGCGGTTTGATGACCACCGCCTACCTCAGCCTAACCCCTGGAGTGACCGTAGAGACAGCCATTTCACGATTGAAGGCGGAAGCTCCGAATTTGGACATCATGGACTACATTTTTATAGTGGATGAAGAGGAAAACCTCGAAGGGGTGGTAAGCATTCGCGACCTCCTCACCGCCCATTCCCATCAAACCCTCTCCGAAATTCAACCCGCAAGAGTAGTGAGTGTGAAACTGGATGAGGATCAGAATGAGGTGGTGGAGGCCTTTGCGAAATATGGATTCAGGGCCCTGCCCGTCGTGGATGAAGAAGGCCATCTGAAAGGAGTGATCGGTTTCCGCAGTGTCCTGGACGTATTAGCTCCTGAGGCAGGGTAAATAAAATAACAAAATCCCAAATTCCAAGTTCCAAATAAATTCCAATTACCTAATAATCAGACAGTGATTAAAACATCATGACAAATTACGTGAAATGGTTTTCAAGTTCGAAGCGCTCGCTGTGGAGAACAATAGGGCTCTTCTTCATTTTGATGGGGCCCGGCATCATCACTTCCAATGTGGATAACGATGCCGGTGGTATCACCACCTATTCTTTAGCTGGAGCAGAATACGGACTCAAACTTATCTGGTCCCTGATCCCGATTATGATCGCCTTGATCGTGGTCCAGGAGATGTGCGCTCGCATGGGCGTGGTGACGGGGAAGGGACTCTCTGATCTGATTCGTGAAAAATTCGGCGCCAAGATTACCTTCTATCTGATGATCGGCGTGTTTTTAACCAATATGGGCAATGTCCTTTCCGAATTTGCAGGGGTGGCAGCAGGCATGGAAGTCTTTGGAGTCAATAAATTCATCTCCGTTCCTGCGAGCGCCTTTTTGGTCTGGTGGATGGTAGTCAAGGGAACTTATAAGTCCGTGGAGAAGGCATTTCTGGTCGCCTGTGTGTTTTATATCTCTTATATTATCACCGGTATCATTGTGAAGCCGGATTGGGGGAATGTCTTTGAACAATTTACGCATCCCCAATTGAGTTTTCAGCCCTCAGAAATGACCATGCTCATTGGTGTGGTGGGAACGACGATTGCACCCTGGATGCAATTTTACCTCCAGGCTTCGATCGTGGAGAAAGGGATCAAAATAGAGGATTATAAATTCGCTCGATTTGATGTGGTTATGGGAGCGGTCGTGGTTCATATTGTTGCCTTCTTCATCATCCTCGTTTGCGCAGAAACTCTCTTCAAACACGGAGTCCGGATCGAGACAGCCAAGGATGCAGCGCTTTCCCTTGCTCCCTTAGCTGGTAAATACTGCACCTACCTCTTTGCCTTCGGATTGGTCAATGCCTCTCTCTTCGCCGCTTCGATCCTTCCCCTCTCCACCGCCTATCTGATCTGCGAAGGACTGGGCTGGGAGGCTGGTATCGACAAAAAGTTTGTGGAGGCCCCTCAATTCTATGGGTTCTATTCCTTAATCATCTTTTTAGGGGCAGGGATCATCCTTTATCCTAATTTCCCTCTGATCCCGATCATGTACTTCTCGCAGGTCCTCAATGGAATGGTTCTACCCTTTGTTCTCATCTTTATGCTTCTTCTCATCAATGATAAAAAATTGATGATGAGCCATACGAATGGCCCGATCTTCAATGTCATTGCCTGGGTGACTTCGATTGTGATGATTGCTCTCACCCTCATCCTTATCGTTCAAATGCTTTGATCTCTGTGGTGGGGGATTTCAAAGCTTGATTTTTCAATCGACCTCGGTTAATTTTCATCTACCACGGTCAGAGAAAAGACTATGAAAATTGTGATGATGGGTCCTGGAGCAATGGGGAGCCTCTTCGGGGGACTCCTCACCCGTGTGGTGGAGGAACTCTGGTTGGTTGGTTACACAAGGGAACAGATCGATACGATTTGTTCGGTCGGTCTCACCTTTGAAGAGAAAGGAAAGACGCAGATCATCCCGATGAATGCCACTCCCGATGTGACCTCCGTTGGAAAAGCTGACTTGGTGATCTTTTTTGTCAAAACCTATGATACCGAAAAGGCGGTTTCAGATGCCCTGGTTCTTGAAAAGGAAGATACAATATTTCTTACCCTCCAGAATGGTCTTGGAAATGAAGAAGTCGTATGTAAGAAGATTGACCGAAAGAAAGTGATGTTGGGAGTCACAGGTCACGGGGCGACGCTACTCAGACCAGGACATATTCGCCACGCCGGATGGGGGAAAACATTTATCGGGGAACTGGACCATCAAATGTCCGATCGGGCCATTCGAATTGCTCAGATGTTTTGTAGGGCAGGAATCGAAACAGAGGTCCCCTCGAATATCCATGACAACGTGTGGGGAAAACTTTTAGTCAATGTCGGGATCAATGCCCTGACCGCCTTGACCGGATTTAAAAATGGTCAACTCCTGGATTATCCTGAGACCGCGAGATTGATGGAGAAACTGGTGTCCGAAGCCGCTGAGGTCGCCAGAAGAAAAGGAATTCAAATCGACGAAAATCCAATGGACAGGGTTCGAAAAGCGGTCGAGGCAACCAGAGAGAATCGTTCTTCAATGGGCCAGGATTTTGATCATAGACAGAGGACAGAAATTGACGCCATCAATGGAGCCGTGGTGAGAGAAGCTCAACCATTGGGGATCCCTGTTCCTTTCAATCAGGCAGTAACCGACTTGGTGAAAGCCATAGAGAAAAGCTTTTAAAAATTAGTGAAGGTGATAGGGATGGTGATGTTTTATACGAATCACTATCACCAATCACCATCACCCAAAGGGAGGAAAAGATGGAACGGAAAAAAATTACACCCGTGGATATTCAGGCGATGAAGAAAGAGGGAAAGAAGATCACCATGCTCACGGCCTATGACTATCCTATGGCCCTGCTCGAGGATCGGGCTGGGATCGATATCATTCTGGTGGGAGATTCTTTAGGGATGACCGTACTGGGTTATGCGAATACCCTCCCGGTTACCATGGATGAAATGATCCACCATACCAAAGCCGTGACCCGTGGGGCAAAATATGCTCTCATCATCGGCGATATGCCGTTTATGTCCTATAACACTTCTGAAAGGGATGCGATTCTCAATGCTGGCCGATTCATGAAAGAGGCAGGAGCCGATGCAGTAAAATTGGAAGGAGGGGTCACGGTCAAGGATATTGTAAAAGCTCTCGTCAAAGCCGGCATTCCAGTGATGGGCCATATTGGATTGACGCCACAAACCATTTCAATGCTGGGAGGATTTAAAGTTCAGGGCAAGGATGCCGAAGGGGCTCAGAAGATTATTGACGACGCCCTCCAACTAGAAGATGCAGGGGCGTTCTCTGTGCTCCTCGAAGCCGTTCCAGCCCCCATTGCTAAGAGGATTACAGAGCGTCTGAACGTTCCAACCATTGGAATCGGTGCAGGTGTTCATTGTGACGGTCAGGTATTGGTTGTCCATGATATGCTTGGACTCTTTGATCGCTTCACACCTAAATTTGCCAAACGATATGTCAATCTGAGCGAACTGATGCTCAAGGCCTTTGAATCATACAGAGAGGAGGTGTCGAAAGGGACATTTCCAACAGACCAGCACAGTTTCCATATCGACGAGAAAGAGTTGAGCAAAATTAAATGAAAACATCCGAATTTTTTAAACTTGAAATCGGATGGGGTTTGATATAATCTTCTTCGTGAAGGAGGTGGTTGTATGCCGATTTCAGCTTATGTCTTTATTGAGTGCACGGCAGGGGCTGCCAGGGATGTGGCGAAGGAAGCCTCAAAGATACAGGGAGTGAAGCGAGCCAATGCAACGACAGGGCCTTATGATGTCATCGTTCTGGTGGAGGCTCCGGATATCAATATTCTTGGCGATTTCATCGTCACCAAACTTCAGGGCCTTTCGGGTGTATTGAGAACTCAGACCAATGTGATTGTGGACTAATAACCCACCCCATTGAACCCCTCTCCCCTGGTGGGAGAGAGGAGGGTGAGGGGGATTACGAAACGTAGAAAGAATAGAAAGGAGGGGAGATCATGGGAAGCGTAGTCAAGAAACGCCGGAAGAAGATGCGAAAACATAAACACAAAAAGCAATTAGACCGGGACCGTCATAAGAAAAAGAAATAATTGTTTTCATGCGAAGATATACCATCCATATTGTTCTTTTCATTTTGACAGTGGCCTCCACGTTGATCGTTGGAGGCCCTGCTTATTCCTTTCCGATTATCCTCATCCTCCTTGGACACGAAATGGGGCACTATTTGATGTCGCGAAGGTACGGGATAAGAGCGACCTTGCCCTTTTTTTTGCCCTTCCCCCTTCCTCCATTCGGGACATTGGGGGCAGTGATTCGCATGGAGAGCACCGTTTCTACTCGAAAAGCCCTTTTTGACACTGGTGTAGCAGGACCTCTGACCAGCCTTTGTCTGAGCATTCCTGCCATTGTGATCGGTTTAAGACTTTCCGAGTTGATTCCCGCATCTCAAGTTAGAGAAGGAGTTCTTCGTTTGGCAGATCCGCCCCTCTTCTCCTTGATTCAACGTTTGGTTTTGGGAGAGATTTCAGAAAAATATGAGATTTTACTCCACCCCATTGGATTTGCTGGATGGGTAGGCCTATTTGTCACGGCCCTCAACCTCCTTCCAATTGGACAGTTAGATGGAGGACACATTGCCTATGCTCTCTTTGGGAGGAAGAGCCGACTTATTTCCCTCGTCGCCATCGCAGTCATGGCCTTTATTACAATTTTTTACAATCCGGGGTGGCTTCTCCTGCTCATCCTCATGATCTTATTTGGATTCCGACATCCTGCCCCGATGGACGATCAAACACCGCTCGACGGAAAAAGGAAATTGATCGGTGCCATCGCTTTTCTGGCCTTTCTACTCTCCTTCACCCCCACTCCATTTCCCGAATACGTTGAGGAGATTAAACAACTCTTTCCTTGGTTCTAACTCGCATAGGGCACGGAGCATAGCGCAAGGCGGGCCTGAAGTAAGATATTGACAGAGATAAAATGCTGGTTTATATTTGTGGCTACGAATATAGCCACACGGAGAAAACCATGAGATTTGCGAATGTGAGGGAACTCAAGAATAAAACTTCTGAGATCTTAAAATTAGCTGAAAAAGAGGAGGTTGTTGTCACCTCAAGAGGAAAACCGACAGCTATTATTAAAGGCATCTCAGAGGAGGATTTTGAGGACTATTTGCTTGAAAACAATCCCAAGTTTTTGACTGCCTTGGAGAAAGCAAGAGAGGAATATAAGGAACTTGGGGGCATAGGAATTGACGAATATTTAAAGAAAAGAAAGTCGAAGCATGGATAAGTTCAAGATCGAACTTTCACCAGCCGCTTCAAGAGACTTAGACAATTTAGAATTGGAAACCGTGACAAAGGTTCTTTCTGATTTAAAAATCCTCCAAGAGTCCCCTTCCCCGAGGGGAAAATTGATCAAAAAGATTAAGGGTAAAAAAACTCCTTTCTATCGGTTACGGATTGATAAGTCTCGAGTGTTTTACGAAATTCGGTCTGATAAAATCATCATCCTTAGAATCATCAGTAAAAAAGAACCTGATCGATTAATTAAAAGATTTTAGCTGTTCACCCTTCCTTTTATGGAGTTTTGGGGGAACTCCATGGCCACTCAAGAAGTTAAACGCAAACTCACTGCCATCCTCAGTGCGGATGTGAAGGGTTATAGCCGCCTCATGGGTGCGGATGAGGAAGGCACTCTGCGCACCTTGACCGCCTACCGGGAAGTAATGGCTACACTCATTCAACGATACCAGGGTCGGGTGGTCAATGCACCTGGAGATGCGCTTCTGGCAGAGTTTGAAAGCGTGGTCGATGCGGTTAAATCCGCTGTTGAGATCCAGCGTGAGCTTGCTAAACGGAATGCTGAGTTACCCACCGACCGTAGGATGGAATACCGCATCGGTATCAACCTTGGGGATGTGATGGTCGATGGAGAAGCCATCTACGGGGACGGTGTTAATATTGCGGCGCGTATGGAGAGTTTGGCTGATGGGGGAGGCATCTGTATCTCCGGAATTGTCTATGATCAAATCGAGAAGCAGTCATAACCTCCGGCAAAGCCGGAGGCTTGATAAAACCGTGAACCGCTCAAAGCGGATTGAAAACCGTGAGCCACCTGAAGGTAGCCTCTACCCAAACATTCTCATCTGATCCCATTTCTTGTCAGCTTCTTCCTGGGCCCGGATATACTCCTGTATTGTCTTCTCATCCAGTCCAATGGTGGAAACACAATACCCCCGTGCCCAAAAATTCTGACCCAAAAAATTCCGCTTCCGCCCCATCGACCTGGCAACCCAAATCGCACTCTTACCCTTCATATATCCTACCACTTGCGCAACCGAATACTTCGACGGAATCGAAACCAACATGTGAACATGATCTCCCTTCAGTCCTCCTTCAACAACTTTGCTCTCCTT
>Ga0315279_10009623_pt1 | contig 11494 bp, 4 predicted proteins | sample YL17G06_20_MG_FD_203694 | JGI IMG/M metagenome (GOLD analysis project Ga0315279, IMG submission 203694) | Sediment microbial communities from Yellowstone Lake, YNP, Wyoming, USA - YL17G06_20 | ecosystem: Environmental > Aquatic > Freshwater > Lake > Sediment | place: USA: Wyoming | collected...
ACGGAGCCGACTAACACGGGTTTGCCCAGCGCCACCACGACGTCGTCGGCCGTGAACGTCGCCGGGTCGATCGGCCCGGTGAAGGTCAGATCGACGCGGTCGGCGAAGGCGGGGACGCAATAGCCCATGCCCAGGACCCGCGGGCCGTAATGAAGCGTCAGGGCGCCCGCGGCCGGGGGCCCGGCGTTGCCCGCCCGGTCCACGCCTCGCACGGAGAAGCTGTGCGTGGACCCGTCGGCCAGACCCTTGGCAACGGAGGTGTCCCACACGTCGGACCACGGCCCGCCGTCGACGGAGACCTGGTGCTTCCAGACGCCGTTGGCGTCGGTGGCGGACTGCCAGCACAGCGCGGCCCCGTCGGTCCGCAGGCCTGACGGGACAGCCGGAGCCGTCAGGTCCACCGTCACCTCGACGGACGCCGCCGCGCCGCGGTTGCCGACCATGTCAACCGCCCGGACCTCGAAGACGTGCGTACCCTCGGCGAGCACGAGACTGGCGGTCAGCGCCGCGGTCATCGTCCAATCCTCGCCGTAAACGCGGTATTCGTAGCCCGCCACCCCGTTGAGGTCGGTTGCGGCCGCCCACGTAAACTCCGGCTGCGTGTCCGCCGTGATGCCGTCGCAGCCACAGCCGGTGTCCTGGGAGAACGTCGGCGTGCCCGGCGCAGCCGGGGCGGTCAGGTCGACCTTCAGCGCCAGGCCGTAGACGTCCAGGGGCGTATCGCCCTGCCCGTCGGCGTTCTGGTCCATGGCGTTTCCGGCCAGGTCCATCGCTCCGGGCCAGACCAGCACGCGGTACGTGCCGCTGGCGGCCAGTGGGGCCGCAAACTGCGCCCGATACGTCGTCTCGTCGATCTGGGTGACGGCCTGGGCGGCCTGGCCAACCTTGATCATCCGCAGGCCGGATGTCGAATCAGCCACGTAGGCCAACTCGCCGATCACCTGCACGCCGTAGACGGAGCCGCTGCGGGAGCCCGCAAAGACGGGCGCCGCCGGGTCCGACACGTCCACCGCCACCAGGCCCCCGTTGCCGGCAGCCAGATACGCCATGTTGCCCACGACGTCCAGGCTGTACTGGTAGCCCGACTTGATGCTGTAGATGCCCTTCTGCACCGGCGAGGCCGGATCGGAAATGTCGATGATCCGCAGGCCGCTGCCGTAATCCAGCACATACGCCAGGTCTCCCGCCACCCGCACCGCGTAGCCCGTGGCCACCGTGTCGTACGTGGTGACAAGCGCCGGCGAGGCCGGGTTCGACACGTCGAAGACCTGCAGCCCGTAGTCCGACGCCACGTAGGCGTGCGTGCCGGCGACCGCCACGCTGCGCATGGAGCCCATGTAGCTGCTCTGGCCCAGCTTGGTCGGGGCCGCCGGCTTGGACACGTCCAAGATGACCAGGCCGGCCTGCTCGTCAGCCAGGTAGGCCGTCGTGCCGACGACCTCGACGTCCCGGACTTGCCCAGACGTGTTGTACTTGCCCACGACCGACGGGGCGGCGGGGTTCGAAACGTTGATGACCCACAGCCCGTAGTTATAGCTGTAGTCGGCCACGAAGGCCAGCGTGCCGACCACCTGCACGCTCCAGGCGTACTGCGGGGCGTCGCAGCAACCCAACGCGACGGGGGCGGCGGGGTTCGAGACGTTGTAGATAACCAGGCCCCGTTGATAGTCCGCCACGTAGGCCAGGTTGCCCACGACCTGAACGCCGCGGGGAGAGCCTTGCGTGTCGCAGGAGCCGACCTGGGTGAAGCTGCTCAGGCAGACCGTCACGTCGGCCGGCGCCAGCGCGGCCGGGTCGATCGGCTCGGAGAAGGTCAGGTCCACGTGGTCGACGGCCGCGCCAAGCAGCCCGCCGGGCGTGTGGGCGACGATCCGCGGGCCGAGGTCCACCGTGAACGTCGCGGTCGCGGCGGGTCCGGTGATGCCGGAAGCGCTGACGGACCGCACGGCGAACTCGTGCGTGGTCCCGTCGGCCAGGTGGGTCGCGGCGGAGACCTCCAGCGTTTTGATCCACGGCCCGGAGTCGATGGAGTACTCGTGTATCCAGATGCCGCCGGCGTTGGCGGCGGCCGTCCAATTCAGCACCGACCCGTCCAGGGCCAGGTTCGTCGGCGGCTCCAGGTTCACCGCAGCCGCGGTAAAGCCCGCCGGCCCGGCGTTGCCGGCGAAGTCCACCGCGCGGACCCCGAAGAGGTGCAGACCGCCCGGAACGTCGGTCAGGGCGACCGACGTGCCCGTCGCGACCACCCAGTTGGGCACGTCGACGTAGTACTGGTACTCCCATATGTCGGTGTCGCCGGCGGGCGGGCTCCAACTCAGGAGGTTCCCGTCGAGCCGCAGGTCTGTCGGGGCGGCGGGCGCCGTCAGGTCCACCGTTGCCTGCCCCGACGCGGCCGGGCCGATGTTGCCGGCCTTGTCCACCGCGCGGACGTCGAAGACGTGCGTGCCCGCCCCGGCCGGCACCGTCGCCGTCCCGGCGGTCGTGGCCGCCCAGGCCCCCCCGTCCAGCCGATACTGGTATTCCGCGATGCCGTTGGAATCCGTCGCCGCCGGCCAGGTGAACGTCAGGCCGGTTGCCGACGTGACCGAGTCGCCGGAGAAGCCCGTGTCGTTGGACAGCACGGGAGCCCCGGGCGATGACGGCGGCTTCTTGTCCGTCTTGAACGTGAAGCCGAAGGCGTCGTCGGGCAGCTCGCCCTTCGTGCCGTCGCCGTCCTGGTCCATCAGGTTGCCGGACAGGTCGGCGATGTCCGGCCCGATGTAGACGTTGGTCGTCCCGTCCGGCAGCGAGTCGGCGAAGCTCACGCGATAGCTCGTCGAGCCGGTCTTCGTGATCGACTGGACCGTCTGGCCGACCTGAACGATGTCCAGGCGGCCGCCGCCCGTCATGTACGCCAGCTTGCCGACAACCTGAATGCAATAGCCATGGCCGACCTCGGCCGCATGGACCACCAGCGTCGCCGAGGCAGGGTTGGAGATGTCGTATATGTAAAGCCCCTGCGATGTCGTCACGTACGCCAGTGAGCCGGAAACCGTCACATCGTTCACGCTCTCGTACTGGCCGAGCGGGCAGAAGTCCTTGAGGACGGGCGCGGCCGGGTTCGAAACGTCCACGATCATCATCTCGTCGACCAGCGCCGTGCTGGCGCCGGCCACGAACGCCAGGTTCCCGTGGACCTCGACGCTTTCGGCGTAGCACGGGTAGACGCCCTTCAGCACGGGCGAAGCCGGGTTGGACACGTCGAGGATGAGCAGGCCGCCCGCGTCGTCGGCCACGTAGGCCATGTTGCCGACAACGTCGACGTCGACGGTCTGGTTCGGCGTGTTATAGGAGCCGGCAAGCACCGGATGGGCGGGGTTCGACACGTCGATGATCCAAAGGCCGGCCGTGTAGCCGGCCAGGTACGCCTTGTTGCCGGCTACGGCGACGGCAAGGGCCTCGCCCGACGTGTCGTAGCTGCCCGCCATCGACGGCGAACTCGGGTTGGCCACGCTAATGATCCGCAGGCCGTACGTCCCGTCTGCCACGTAGGCCAGGCTGCCGACGACCTGCACGTCGCGGGCGAAGCCGGGCGTGTCGTAGCACGAATACAGGGTCGGCGAGGTGGGGCTGGACACGTTGATGATTGCCAGGCCGTTCGAGCCCGCCGCCACGTACGCCTTCGTGCCGACGACCTGAAAGCCGTTCATGTAATACTCGACAACCGGGGGCAGGCGCTGGCTGTCGAAGTATCCCAGTCGCACCGACGTCGCCAGCGGCACCGTCACGTCGTCGCCCGTGAAGGTCGCCTGGTTGATCGCCTCGCTGAAGGTGACATCCACGTAGTTGGCGCCGCTCAGCCCCGTCGGCCAATGGTCCACGATCCGCGGGCCCGTCGAGTCCAGCAGCAGACGCGGCTCGAGCTGCTCCAGCAGCGGGACGACGGATCGTCCGTCCCCGTTCTCACAAGCGATCAGCCTGTTCATGGTCCGCCTTCGCATGCTTAGCGATCGCGCCTGTATGGCATCTGCACCTGTGCAACGCCAGATCATCTGGGGGATAACTAACCCCGGCCGTGCCGCCCGCCCCAAACCCCAAGCACGGTTAAAATATAGTGTACCGCGATTTACGAATTCGACAAGGGGTCTTGCGGTTTTTTCAACCAACGCAGTCCGGCAGGTACCTTCTAATCAGAGAAAGCCGCGGACGAGAATGAGGACGCATCGGTGGATGCACAAGCGAAGCAGGGCAACTTCGCTTTCGTCCCGCGGACGCTTCTGCGCCGCCGGCCAGCATAAGCTGCACCAAGGCGATTCGAGTCCGCGGAAAAGGGTCGGCCTCTGGCGCCGCCTTTTTTCGTGGGCGTATTTCTTGGCCCTTTTTTCCTGGTTTCCGCGCGGGCGGCTTTACGGTATGATGGCTTTTCCCAAGGACGGGGCCGGCATGCCGCAAGGGATGGCGAAAGGAGCATATTTGTGAGGCCGGAGTTTCCAAAAACGCGGCTGCGAAGACTTCGCTACAACGCAACGCTGCGCGAGATGCTCGCCGAGGTCCGGCTGAGCCGGCACGAGCTTATCGCCCCGCTGTTCGTCCGCGAGGGCGCCGGCGTGCGTCACGAGATCGCAACCATGCCGGGGCAGTTCCAGTTCTCGGCCGACACCGCCATGGAGACCGTCCGCCGGTGGGCATCCAAGGGCATTCCGGCCGTGCTGCTGTTTGGCATACCGCAGGCCAAGGACGCCGTCGGTTCGGAGGCGTGGAACGACGACGCCGCCGTCCAGCGGCTCTGCCGGCAGATCAAGGCCGAACTGCCCAAGGTGCTCGTGATAACAGACGTCTGCCTGTGCGAGTACACCGAGCACGGTCACTGCGGCACGCTGACCGACGGGCCCGACGGATGCGGGGACGTCGATAACGACCTGACGCTGGAATCGCTGGCGAAGACCGCGGTGTCGCACGCCCGGAGCGGCGCCGACATCGTCGCGCCGTCGGCGATGATGGACGGGCAGGTCGCTACGATCCGCCGTGCCCTGGACGCCGCGGGGTTTACGCGGACGGCGATCCTGTCCTACGCGGTGAAGTTCGCGTCGAGCATGTACGGCCCGTTCCGCGACGCGGCCGAGAGCGCCCCCAAGTTCGGCGACCGCCGGACGTACCAGATGGATTACCGCAGAGCGTCGCAGGCGTTTGCCGAGGCCTCCGCGGACCTGGCCGAGGGCGCGGACATGCTGATGGTCAAGCCGGGCGCGACGTACCTGGACATCATCGCGGCGGTCAAGCGGCGGTTCGACGCCCCGTTGGCGGCCTACCACGTGAGCGGCGAGTACTCGTCGATCAAGGCGGCGGCCAGGCTGGGCTGGCTTGACGAGCGGGCGGCGGCCATCGAGATAACCTCAAGCCTCCGACGCGCGGGCGCCGACCTGGTCATAACGTACTTCGCCGAGCAACTGGCGGACTGGTTGAAGGAATAGCCGCGTGACGCCGTGGTCTGACAAACCAACTCAGGACGGCTGCCGCGACTGCGGCGCGTTCTTCCTCGATTTTGTCGGGCTCTTCGGCCGCGACCGCGTGCAGGTCCGCTGGTCCGACAGCCCCCGCCCGACGAACCAGCAGATCGAAAGCACGATCGAGGCCGCCTGGGACGAACAGACCCGCCTGGCCGCCAAGCAGGGCCGCAGACTCTACAACGGCAGACTCTGCCGAATGATAAACTGCGAGACCCAGGGGCCCGTGCTTCAGTTGACTCTTGGCGAGGTCAGCTACAAGGAGTTTGTCGGCACTAACCTGACCAATGCTCAGCTTCGCTACGTCCACGGCCCGGACGTGCTGGCCAACCCGCTGGGCGTTTCGGCCGCGGTGGTCACCAGCGACGGCTACGTGCTTCTGGGACGGCGAAGCAACAAGGTGTTTTCCAACGCCGGGCTCGTTCATCCCGTAGGCGGGACTGTCGAGCCGCCAGCCGAGGCCGGCAAGATTCCCGACCCCTTCCAGGCCATGACCGACGAACTGCGCCAGGAACTCGCCCTGGAGGCCGAGGCCGTCAAACGCAACGTCTGCCTTGGGGTCGTACGTGCCAAGCGGGTCGTCCAGCCGGAGATGGTCTTCGAGGTCCGCGTGCACGGCGACGTCGAGGCCATCCGGGCCGGGGCCGCCAACGCCCCGGACGCCTCCGAGCACGACGAGCTTGTTGCGGTCCGCGAACACCCCGGGGCGGTTGTCACGTACATCGAGAAGAATTACTCCCAGCTCACGGCCGTGGCAATGGCGACGCTGCTGCTTCACGGCCAGCGGCACTGGGGGATGGGCTGGCTGGCCACCGCGCGCGGGTATCTTCGCGAGGTGATATGACCGCGAAATCGGCTGTTTGGGCCGAATTGGCGAAAATTACCCCTTGTCCGGCGGCGGCGAGCGTGTATATCTTATATGTAGAGACGTAGAGACTTGGGCTTCCATTGCGACGGCCGTGGAGTCCGCGAACCCGCCGGGCGGCACTGGCATAATAGATACGATAAAGACCCTGTTAACCGGCGGCGAGTGTGGGCCATCCATTGGGCGGCGGTTTTTGGGAGATCAGCCATGAAGCGACCGGAAGCGGCATTGTGGGCGATCGTGGGGTTTGGGTTGTTGTGGTCGGCGGCGGCCCGCGTTGACGGCGAGGAGGGCAAGCCTTCCATCTCGCCGGAGCAGGTCCTCCAGAAGACCGTGGACCGCCATGCCGTGAAGACCTCGCTGGCGGTGGCGCTGGCGGACTTCGCGGTGCGGACAGGCATCAAGGTCCAGGTGGACTGGAAGGCCCTGGAGGCCGCCGGCATCGAGAGGTCGGCGCCGGTGGCGGTGGAGGTCGAGAAGGCCACATGGCGTCAGGTGATGGACGTGATCGTCTCGCGGGCCGGCGCCGCCGGGGCGGGCCTGGCCTGGCGCGTCGAGGGCGACGAGGTGTTGGTCTCGACCCAGAAGCAGATACTCGCGATGGCGGCCCAGACGACCGGGACCGTCGCGGCGGCCAAGGAGACCGCCAAGCCCAAGGCCGACTCGGGCGCCGGCGTCCTGCAAACGGTGGACTTCACCGACATGCCTCTCAAGGACGTGCTGAAGTTCTTCGAGACCGTCCTCAACGCCAACTTCCACGTGAACTGGAAGACCCTCGAGCAGGGCGGAATAAGCCCTGACACCCCTATCACGATGAACCTCAAGCACATCAGCGTCGCGCGGGCGATGGACCTGGCGCTGGACGACATCAACGCCGCGCGTGAGAAGCTCGACCGCGTCTACTGGATCCTCGACCGCGGGGTGGTGCTTGTCTCGACGGGGACGGACTTCAACCGCACGATGATCACCCGCGTCATCGACGCCGGAACCAGCATGATGGTCGTTCCGGACTTCGAGGCCCCGCGGATAAGCATGCAGAACGCCTCGAAGAACGCCGCCGGCGTCGGAAATAGCGGCGGCGGCGGCCAGGGCGGCGGAGTGGGCCTTTTCGGGGACGCCGACCAGAACACCCAGACCAAGCAGGGCCAGTCCTACGAAGAACAGAAGAAGAAACAACAGGAAGCCGTCGTCGAGAGCATAAAGTCCACCATAGGCAAGGAAATGTGGGAGCCGGACGGCAAGGGCTCGATCAAGGTCGTCGGCAACAAGCTGGTAATCACCCAGTCGCTGCTGGGCTTCAAGCTGATGGAAAAAGCGCTGCGGTAGCGCCAAGAGCAAAAGGCGGAACCCGTAGAAGAAGCAACAGCGGAACCGGGAACCGGGAAAAGCAAACAGCGGAACCGGATCAATGTGTCCGTCCTTGAGGCCTGTTCGCTTCAGCGAGCAGGGGGCGATTCCGCAGTTCCGTTTCTCCGGGTTCCAGGTTCCGTTTTTCCTGACGGGTTTCGCTGTTGCGTTTTTCCGGGTTCCAGGTTCCCTTTTTCGCCGTTCCGGGTTCCGCCGTTCGCCAGGCTACTGACCCAGCGGGCTTTCCTCGGGCGGCGGTTGGGGGGCTTGCTCCTTGAAGCCGGGCGGGGCGGGGAAGGTCTTGTCGAAGTCCAGGTCCGCCGCCTTGCAGGCCTGGCGAAGGTACTGCCGGACCTGGGGGTAGATGAGCGATTTCGTCCGGTCGTCCAGTCCCCGGTACAGTTCGGCCCGGTCGGTCATTTGCAGGTTGTAGCCCAGGGCGCGGGGGTTGAGCATCAGCAGGCCGGAGATGCGCACGGAGTAGGCTTGCAGCGGCGGCAGCCTCAGCCGCTCTATCCGGTTTTCCTGGTAGGCGTCGTATGCCTCGCGGGCGAGTTGGAGGCTCTCGGCGGCGGCGGCGCGGTCGTCAACGGCCTGGGCGACGTAGCCGGTCACAATCGACAGCCCGACGAGGCTCTCGGCCAGGTCGCGGATGGGCTGATTGTCCTCATGTAGTTCCCTTATGAAAAAGTCGCGGACGTCGCGGTACTGCCAGGTCGGACCTGGCGGCTTGTAGTTTTGCCGGATGTAGTCGTAGTACTTCTGGGCCTCGGCCCGTCGGTGTGAGGCATAAAGGCCCTTGATGGCGCTGGCGAGGTAGTTGATGTGCCCGTCGCGGAACTGGTTTACCTCGAACCGCGTCTGGCTGTCCTTCATCTGTTGGGCGATGTTCCTGAGGTACGCATGGTGCAGCGGCTCGATGTAGCGAAGGTCCGCCAACTGGTAAAGTTGGACGTCGGGCAACTGCATCTGGCTCTCGCCGCGCACCGGTTCCAGCGCGATGGCGTCCCGGCTGTCTCGCCGCGGGCGGGCGTCGATCATCGTCAGCCGGCCTCGCCATGTCAGCTCCTTGAGGCAGTTGAACGCGTTTCGCTGTGTGTTGAGCACGTCGCTGTCGTCGAGGTCCTGCTCTTTGCAGGTTTTCCGGCCAAGCAGCACCCAGTAGAGCCCGTGCGGCTGGGGCAGCCGCCAATCGAGCGGGCCGTACTCCTTCATCAGTTCCAGCATGAACGCCGGGTCCATGCGGTAGACGTTCCAGAGTATCTGCGCCCTGACAAACGTCAGCAGCCGCGTTCGCGGCCGGTCGTAGTCCGGGGCGTTCATCAGCCGGTGGCGGACGGCATCCTCGGTGGTCTCGGGCCTGGGCGGCTCGATACGGACGGCGCTGACGTCCGGGGCGAGGCTCCAGAGGTTGTGCCATGCCGGCAGGTCCTGGGGCTGCTTGTTCACGTCGAGCCCTGCCGCGGCCAGTTCTTTGGCGTATGCCTTTACGTCCGGGTCCTTCAGCAGTTCGGCGAGTTTATCGGCCTGGACGGCGTCGGCGCCTTGGCGGGCGGGGTCCTTGTCCAGCAGGCCCTCGTCGGCAAGGGGCGCAAAGGCGTCGATCACCTCCCGCGTGGTCCCCTGCGGCGGCGCGCCGAGGAGGTCCTGCATTCTCACCGCCCACTGGCGCTTGTAGACCCAGTGCATGTCGTCGAGGTACCCGCCGATCTTGAACAGGAAGATCCAGCCGAGGTCCTTGTATAGGCTGATGCTCCGCGGGTTATACGGTATGCCCTGGTCCCGCAGAAGCCTGGCGCCGTTGTAAACCCACCGCCAACGCTCCTCGGGCGTGTGCGTGGCCGCGGAAATGTTCCACGCCATGTTCCACGACTGGTAGCTCCAGACGCCGGAGAAGTGGCGCTGGAGCTTGCAGATGAGTTCCGCCTGCTGGTAGGCGTCGTAGAACTTGCCTTCGTCCTTGAGCCTTTCGGCGCGGATCCAGAGGTAGTTGACGTAGAACGCCCGGCCGGGGAGTATCTCCCAGATGTCGCCCTTTGTCGGGCGGCCCTCCTGGACGAACCCCGCCCCGGCCAGCAGTGTTATGGCCAGCGCCGCCCATGCAAGTTGTACCTTACGTTGGTGTGTCATACCTGCACCTGCGCCAGTTCCCGCCGGTGGAAGACCAGGCACGCCAAGGCCAGCAGCATCCCCGCCCGCACTCCCACGGTCAGCAGCGCCGCCGAGCCGAAGTAATCCCACGTGATCCGGGTGCCATCGACGAGGAAATTGGTCAGCATCGTCGAGGACAGGTCCGGCAGCAGGACCTTCATGGCCGAGAGCATGACCGCGGCGACGAAGTACATCGCGGGCGCCAGGCCCTTGTCGCCGGGGTTGGCGCCTAGCGAGATCGCCTCGGTCAGGAATTGCAGGGCAATTCCGATCCACAGCAGCACGAAGGCCGTCAGGCAACCCACGCCGAAGGAAAAGGCGGAGCCGGCGAATATGCCCAGTGCGGCCAGGAACATCAGCCCCATCAGCGCCAGCAGGCCCGACTTCACGAAGTTCGCCTCGAAGCCGCCGATGCCGTAGAGCACGCTTATGTCGCGGCTTAGGACCGTGACACTGACGGGCGAGAGGTTGAAGAACCGCACGTTCATCGCCCCGTTGGGGTCAACGGCGGCGGTCGGGACGATCACGGTCGCCTGCTGGTTGGCCTGCACCTGCTGCGGGGGGAGGTAGTACCTGAAGTTGTCGGTCGGGTTCTCGAACTCCCACGCGGCCAGGCGGTCCGGGGGTGCGTTTGGGTCCGCGGTGCCCGAGAGCTTGTAGGAAAGCTGGAGCGTCGGCTGGGCCAGCACGATGACGTCCTTGCCGCGCGGGGCGCCGGCGAAGTGGGCCCTTATGTCATCCAGCGAAAACACCGCGTTAAAGCCGCCGTCCCACAGCGCCACCACTCGCCCGACGGCGCCGGCTGGGCCTCTGGCGGAGTCCCGCTCGTCGGCGCCGCCGACCCAGACGGGCCCGAAGATGACCAGCCTGTGGGACATCGCCGGCACGGTCCGCACGGTCACTATGCCCGACGGTGCGGCGACGCCGTCCAGGACGCCCGGGGCCTGGTAGACCTCGCCGGCGTACTGAAGGCCTTTGAACGCCCATCGCAGGCTTCCGTTCGGCCCGGCCGACTGGACCTCGGAAGCGGCCGTGCGACGCATCTCGTCGATCAGCTTGTCCCCCGCGGCCGCGGCCGTCAGGCCGTAGTTCTTCATGTAGGAATCGACGGCGTCATCCCAGGCGCCCTGCTCTTTCTTTTCGTTGATCCGCCTGCGGACGATGTCGTCGACGTCCGGGGGCGAAGCCAGCGTGCGGGAGCGGGCGGCGAATATCTCGGTCGCGACGGCCTGGGCGTCCCGCGGCCCGATGGCCAGGTCGGTTCGCCCGCGAAGGTACCGGGCCGTCAGGTAGATCGCCGCGTAGGACCCCGCCAGCAGCATCCCGGCCAGCATGACCACGCCAAGCCACCGCCCGATCACGTACTGCCAGCGGCTCAGAGGCTTGGTGCAGAGGATCATCACGTGCTTGTCGCTCACGTCGCCGCTGATAAGCCCCGCCGACAGCAGCACGACAGTCACACCCAGCAGCACGCTGACGACGGAGGTGCTGTAGTCCAGGAACGTGCGGATTCTGCCTGCCAGCGTGCCGTCGCCTTCCATCAGCGACGGCAGCAGCGCAAGGGACGCGATGAGCAGGACGGTGAACACGGCGGCGACTCTCGTGCGGAGGCACTGCACGAAGGTTTGGCGAGCCACCGTCCAGAGGT
>Ga0315279_10009624_pt1 | contig 11494 bp, 9 predicted proteins | sample YL17G06_20_MG_FD_203694 | JGI IMG/M metagenome (GOLD analysis project Ga0315279, IMG submission 203694) | Sediment microbial communities from Yellowstone Lake, YNP, Wyoming, USA - YL17G06_20 | ecosystem: Environmental > Aquatic > Freshwater > Lake > Sediment | place: USA: Wyoming | collected...
GTATCTCGCTCGACTCGGCTTCGAGGGCTCGTTCATCCGGCCCGCCAACGCAATGGGTGCGCTGTTCGAGGTCGCTGTCGTCTACGGGTGGCTACAGGGGGCCGGCTGGCGCGGGCCAGGCCGCCAGGGGAACGTCACGGACTGAGGGTCCTCATCGACTGCATCCAGATACGTGGCGGCGGCGGCCTGCAGGTTGCGCTTGCCTTCCTGCACAAGGCAAGCCCAACCAGCGAGCACGAGTGGCACGCGGCGGTCTCACGGGAGGTCGCTCAGGAGCTGTCCTCCGACGCGGCGGCAGGGCTGTCAAGCCTCCACCTCCGGCGCACCGGCGGTGTCGCCGCGACAGCCCGGAACGCACTGTGGATCGCACGCCACGAGCGCCGCCTAGACCCGGACGTGACGTTCACCGCCTTCGGGCCCGCTTACTGGCGCGCGCGCAGCCCGCATGTTCAGGGCTTTGCCCGGCCGTGGATGCTCTACCCAAGGCCGCTGGAGTTACTGAGGCCAGCGGCCCGGCGTAAGCAGGCGCTACTCAACAACGCGCACGCGTGGTTCGTCCGCCGCGCCGACCACCTGATTGTCGAAACTGACACGGTTCGTGAGCGCCTGGAGCGCTATGTTGGGGTGCCTTCGCACCGCATCTCAGTGGTCAGGAACACGTACAGCCCAGCGTTCGCAGAGGCGGTTGCTAACCAGCCCCCGGCCCCAGATGGCGGTAAGAGCTTGGCGACGATCCTCGTCCTCTCAGCCTACTACGTTCACAAGAACCTGCAGATCATCCCCAGAGTGGCGGAGCGCCTCCGACGGTCGGTGGGTCAGACCTTCGAGTTCCTCCTCACGCTGCCCGCCGACGGTGGTCCCTGGCGACGCATCCACGAGGAAGCAACCAGCCTGGGCGTGGGGGACCTCGTCAGGACTCTGGGGATAGTGCCGCACAAGCGGGTAGCGGAGCTGTACGCCAGCGCCTCAGCAGCGTTTCTGCCCACACTGCTCGAATGCTCGACCGCCGTGTACCCAGAGAGCTTCGTGGCGGGTGTCCCGCTTGCCACATCTGACATTGACTTCGCACGGGAGCTGTGCGGGAACGCGGCTGAGTACTTCGATCCGTACTCGCCGGAGGACGCTGCCCGCGCACTCGAGCGGGTTCTGACCGATGACGAACGGCGCGACGAGCTCGTGGCGAACGGCCGAGTGGTTCTGCGCACGAACTACGTGACCCCGGAGGAGAAGTGGCAGGCGCAACTGCAGTGCCTTCGTGTCGTTGCTGAGGGGGGCAAGCGACGCCCCGCCAAGACCAGTGGGAGGTCCAGACCGGGCTAGTGTGCCCGCCTGGGACCATGCGTGGCTTGCAGTATCAGGCGGCAACGGTTCACGGCGCGCCCGGGCAGGTGGCCGAGGAAGTCCCGGTAGAAGCGAGAGCGGTCATCCCAGTGATCCCACAGCAGCGTGGCAGCGACCGCCCTCAGCGAGCGGAGAGTGCGACTTGCAGTATGCCGCAGGAGCACGCCAGGATGCCGACGCAGGAAGCCTCCGCCCATGCCAGCCAAGCGATGGGGAGGGGCAGCCCAGTCGCCACAGAGGGTCATGCAGCGCACGAAGTGCTCCACGCCACGCACGCCCGACGCCCGCGTCATGTCCGCCGCGAGGTCGCGGTTGAGACCGGGCGCGGCATCGAAGTACATGTGGTCAACGACGTAGCGAGCATAGGCCCCTTGCCACAGGTCCCAGCAGAGCTGGAAGAGCGTGCTCACGTAGCCGATCTCCAACATGGGCGTGAGGAACAGCCCCCCCCACATCTCGACCGCTCTCGGTTGGTCCCACACGTCCCATCCGCGCAGATACGGATAGGCGCCCGGGCGGCTCACGTCCGGATGAAGCTCCATGTAGACTTGCTCACCGGAGGCGTTCCAGAGCCTGAATGTGGGTCCGTGCTCGGCCCCCAGGCCGTAGTCGCTCTCAAAGCCGAGCGACTCAAGGGCCGCGACGGCACGCGGCACCTCCTTTGGGCGCACCAGCAGATCCAAGTCCCCCCACTGCCGCAGGTGTGGAGAGGGGTAGACGGCGTGAGCCCACGCGGTGCCCTTGAGGACAATGAATTCGATCTGTGCGGCGAAGGCCTTGAGATGAGGGACGACCATCGCGCCGAGCATGTGGTACCGCGCGAGGGCGTGGGCATGCTCGGACTGGAGCCGGTCGGCCACATTGGAGGGCACGTCGTCCAGGTGGCCGCGCGCCTTCAGGTTGTGGTAGGCCAGAGCGCCGAATCGGAGCTGCTGGAGTATCCCCCCGACAGCCTCCCATTCAGCCGGCTCGGGCAGTCGCTCCATCTCCCACGACAGCGGAGCGCACAAGCCAATGACCAGGTTCCAGGTGTGCTGGGCGAGTTCGCGCGATGGCGCTGGTTGGGCTAGCGTATTGGGCATCGTGACCCCCGGTATCGGACGGTGAGCGGTCACTCCGTAGGCCGGCAGGATAGTAGCACACGCCAGTCGCGGAGGTGGGCTTAGTTGCGCTGCGGCGACAACGGCGGAGCGTCGGGGACCATGAGGCTACTGCTGGTCTGCTACACTTTTCCGCCGGAGGACCAGCCAAGCGGGGTCATGACGCACCAGTTGGCAGAGGACTTGGCCGCCAGTGGCCACGCGGTGACTGTGCTCACGGGCTTCCCGAACCACCCGGCGGGCGTCCTCTATCCCGGATGGCGGCGGCGCTGGCGACAGGTGGCCCGCAAGGAGCCGTACCGTTTGGTGCGCACCTGGCACATCACCAACCGCACACCAAGGCTTGTCGGCCGGAGCCTGTTCTACCTGTCCTTCGCGCTCACATCGCTCATGAATGCCCTGTTCCTTGGGCCGTTCGACATCGTCTACTGCGACTCTACGCCGGTCTTCGGGGCAGTGTCATGCTGGGTCATGGCTCGCATCAAGCGCGCTGGGCTGGTCTACGCGGTGCTGGACGTCTACCCGGAGGCCATCGTCGATGCAGGGCTCCTGAAGCCAAGGGGGATGGCCACCCGCATCCTGAAGTGGATCGATCGCGGGATCTGCCTTGCGTCGGACCAAGTGCTGGTGATCTCAGAGGGCATACGTCAGCGCATCCTGGACCGCGGCGTCCCTGAGCACAGGGTCACGGTCGTCCCCATGTGGATGGACAACACGGACGTGGCTCCCGCGCCACGTCTCAACTCCTGGCGACGCGAGCAGGGCATTCCAGATGATGCGTTTGTAGTGCTCTATGCCGGCACTGTGGGCCCAGTCCAACGGGCGAGCGTCCTGGTCGACGTTGCGGCGCTTCTGGTAGACCTGCCTGATGTGCTTGTCCTCTTCGTCGCACACGGAGTGTCACGACCCGAGCTCGAGGAGACGGCTGCGCAGAAGGGGCTGAATAACGTCCGTTTCCTCGACTACCAGCCGCGCGAGCGCCTGGCGGAAGTACAGGCGTCCTCCGACGTGTCGGTCATCACGCTGCAGGCAGGACAGGGCCTCAACTCCTTCCCCAGCAAGGTGCTAGCCTACATGGCGGCCGCCCGTCCCGTGATCGCGAGCGTCGACTCAGGGAGCGACACGGCCGGGTTCGTTCGCGAGGGTGGGTTCGGGGTGGTCGTGGCACCAGAGGATCCCAAGGCCCTCGCGGCGGCCGTCCGAGAGCTTCGCCTGGACCCCGACGGTCGAGCGAACATGGCGATGCGCGGACGCGAGCTATTCCTCGCGCACTACAGCCGTAAGGCGGGGACCCAGGTCTATGAGCGGCTGCTCGTGGCCGCGGTCAAGAGCGCGGGATAGCTAGACGGCGAAGCTTACGGGATCGACCCCTGTCTCTCCTGACTGCCCGAGGGTATCAGCGCCCGATGAGCGAGACAACGACTATACCACCGACGTGACCAACCAGTCGCACTCATGACAAGCGATGAGCTCTCCCTTGCGCAGGAGCTATGTCGGCTTTCAGGCCGCTGCTACGCCATCGCGACCGGCCGAGGCGCCACAGCGATCTACATCGGCCTCCGAGCTGCCGGTCTGAGTGCGGCACGGGTCGTCGTCCCGGGCACGATCTGTTCGGCTGCGGTGTGCCCTATCATCTACAGCGGGAATGAGCCGGTTTTCTGTGACGTTGAGTTGTCCGACCTGAACGTCGGTGTGGCTCGCGTCAGGGAGGCCCTGTTGGGAGGGGCTGAGTGCGCGATCATCCCCCATGCATACGGGCACGCTGCCCGGATAGGGGAGATCGCCAGCGCCTGCGCTGAGCACGGCGCCATGCTTGTGGAGGATGCAGCGTCAGCACTGGGAGCAACCCCCGATGGGCGGCTGGCAGGCTCGTGGGGCAGCTTCTCGGTGTTCAGCTTTGGGTACGCCAAGGTGGTTGATGCGGGCATCGGTGGAGCGCTGCTGACCGACGAGCGAGGCCTTTTCAGAGCGGCACGTCGCGAGCTAGCCAGGCTGCCAGAGCGGACGGCAGAACACTCGATTCGCTCCGCCAGCCTCGGCCACATCCTCCGGGGCTGGCTAAACGCACGCCGCGCCGAACCCAGGCTCGACGCCATGATGCAGCCGGTTTGGTCCCACTACTCGGATGTGCATTTGCTCCGCCTGGGGACCGACGACCATTCCCGGATCGCTGACAGGCTGCCCAGTCTTCCCGCAGCGCTGGAAGCTCGCTCCCGGAACGCCGACCTGTACGACCGGCTCCTTGGCGCGGGGGATGTGGACCTTTTCCGTCCGCAGCCACGCCCGGGCTCAGTCTGCTGGCGCTACACGCTGCTGCTTCCCCCTCTGCTTCGGGATACCGTTGTGGACAGCATGCGCGGTGCCGGGGTGGATGTCAGCACGCTCTACCCCTCGGCTCAGCGCCTTTTCGGGGACATGACCTCACCTGAGCTACCGAACTGCCGCGAAGTGGAGAACAGGGCCATCAACCTGTGGGCTTCACCTGACCTCACCGACCAAGACATCGCGCGCAACGTCACGGTGTTGCGCGATGCGATGGCCCGAGTCAGGGCTCAGCTCGGGGATCCCAAGTAGAGCGGGGTCGTGAGACGGCCCTCGAGGCGATCGCTCATGTGTGCCACCACAGAAGGACTGGCAGCGATGTGGGACCACGGTGAGTGGCGCCGGACGACCGGAGCAAGGGCAGCACGTCCACAGAGCGCGCCCGGATACCCCATCGGCTCCGCCGCGCTGACGATCAGGACACTGGTGGTGACTCGGTAGTGCCTCGGCGGCTCTTGGTGATCGGGGCCGGTCCATTGCAGACGCCAGCCATCGTGGCTGGGCAGCAGCTCGGCCTCGAGGTTATTGCCACGGACCAGAACCCCCGTGCTCACGGCGCAGACGTGGCGGACAGGTTCTACCCGATCAGCACTGTCGACCTGGAGGCAACTGTCTGCGTGGCACAGGAGCTACACGTTGATGCCGTGTTGACACTGGGCACCGATTACCCTGTGCGCACCGTCGCTGAGGTCGCCAGGCGGCTCGGCCTTCCCGGTCCGTCAACACAAACCGCCCGTGCTGCCACTGACAAGCACCTGATGTACCTTGCATTCCGCGAGCACGGCGTACCGTGCCCACGAACTGAGCTCGTACACTCGGTCGGCGAGGCGGAATCGGCCGCCAACGGGGTCGGCTACCCCGTCGTAGTGAAGCCAACGGACCGCTCAGGCAGCGCAGGTGTCGCCTTCGCAACCGAACCAGGCGCGGTGCCGCAGGCCTACCGGCGGGCAAGCGCGGAGGCGCGCGGTGGCGAGGTACTCGTTCAAGAGTACATTGCTGGCGATGAGCTAAGCGTCGAGACCATGTCCTACGGAAGCGTCTTCGCGGTCGTGGCCATCACGAGCAAGCTTACCACCGGGCCCCCCTACTTCGTTGAGCTGGGCCACTGCGTCCCAGCGGATCTCGACGCAAAGACACAGCGACTGGTCTCGGATACCGCACGCCGAGCCGCACTCGCACTTGGGGTAACCTCGGGACCCACTCACACCGAGATGAAGGTCACAGGCGCGGGCGCAACTATCATCGAGCTGGGTGCCAGGCTGGGGGGCGACCACATTACGTCGCACCTAGTGCCGCTGGCGACGGGGGTCAGCATGGTCAACGCGGCAATACATGCGGCCCTCGGTGAACAACCCAACCTCGCCCCCACCCTCTGCCGCGCCGCCGCCATACGGTATCTCTGCCCAGCTCCGGGCCGCGTCCGCCGGATCCAGGGATCGGTCAGTGCTCGATCCCTGCCAGGGGTCGAGGGTGTGTCTGTGGAAGCGGCCTGTGGCGACCTTGTGCGCGAGGTCCGCTCGAGCGCCGACCGCGTCGGGTGGGTGATCGCCGTCGGTGACACCCCGCACGAGGCTGTGCTACGCGCCGACAACGCGCGCCGCGCCATCCGCATTGAGACGTGGCCCGACGGGTCGCCTATCCGATGAGGCGGATAGGCCTGGCAGCCAAAGTGGTTGCTGAGTGGGTTCTGGCCTTGCTGCTAGCCTCTGCGCTGCTGCCGCTCCTCGTGGCACTAGCCTGCCTGGTGAAGCTCTCGTCTCCCGGCCCGGTGCTCTATGTCGACGAGCGTGTTGGGCTTGGCGGTCGCACATTCAGGATGTTCAAGTTCCGCTCGATGTTCCTTGGAGTCCAGCCCATCGTCACGGATGACGACAAGGTGATCGTGCAGCCCGGAGATCGGCGCCTGACCCCGGTCGGGCGGTTTCTCCGGTTGGGGTTCGACGAGCTTCCACAGCTCCTGAACGTGCTTCGGGGCGAAATGGCGCTGATAGGGCCAAGACCAGACGCGCCATGGATGCTCCCCAAGTACACAGAGGAGATCCGACCGCGACTCCAAGTCCGGCCAGGCATCACAGGGCTGGCGCAGGTGTTGCGCGGCCGCGACCTGCCCACGCAAGACAACTACGCCATCGACACCTGGTATGTGACGCACTGGACACCCCTGATCGATCTACGGATTGCTGCCCTGACGCCCCTCTATATCGGGGGGTGGCGGAACGTCGGACAGCGCTGGCTAGCTGTACTGCTGCCGGATGTAGCAGCTGCGCTGCCGACCGATGGGGACCACCGACCCTGAGGCGTCAGGCCGGAACGCGGGCAGCAGCAGCCTACGTTGCCTGGCTGCGGCTATCTGGCGCGACGATCAGACGAAAGTCAGCACGACGCCGGCACGCCCCGACAGCGGGCCAATGGAGGCGAGACTGAGTGCTGCATAGGCCGTCACTTGTTCGGCACCCCAAGAGGCGCTTTGTTCACCCACTGCTGCGGGAGGCGTTTCTGCCTTTCTCGCCGCCGCTCATCGGGGAGGAGGAGATCGCGGAGGTTGTCAACACACTCAGGTCAGGGTGGATCTCCACAGGGCCCAAGGCGAGGCAGTTCGAGATCGAATTCGCACAGGCGTTCGGGGCGCCGGCAGCGCTGGCGCTCAACTCGTGCACCGCGGGCTTGCATCTCGCGCTAGCCACGCTCGGGGTCGGGCCGGCGGACCAGGTCATCACCACCCCCATGACGTTCTGCTCATCGGTAGCCGTGATCGAGCACGTGGGCGCCAAGCCTGTCCTCGTGGATGTCGAACCCGATACCCTCAACATCAACCCGGCCGCTGTTGCAGACGCGGTGACCCCCCATACGAGAGCTATCCTGCCGGTTCACTACGCTGGGCACCCCGTGGACATGGACCCGATCCGTGAGACCGCTTCGGCACATGGGCTCGCCATCGTCGAGGACGCTGCGCATGCCGTGGCCGGGAGGTACAAGGGCACGCCGATCGGCAGCGGCACCAACCCAGCAGCCTTCAGTTTCTACGCCACCAAGAACCTCACCACCGGCGAGGGCGGCATGCTCACCGCCGAACCTGAGTTCATCGACCGCGCGCGGGTCCTGAGCCTTCACGGCATGAACCGGGATGCCTGGAAGCGCTACTCGGCCGCCGGCACGTGGTACTACGAGGTGCTGGCGCCCGGCTTCAAGTACAACATGATGGACATTCAAGCCGCTCTCGGTCTGTGGCAGCTTCGCAAGCTGCCCTCCATGCAGAAGCGAAGGCGTCAGGTGGCTGCCGCCTACAGCGAGGCATTCGAGGGGCACGATGCTCTGCAGATACCGGCCTGCAGAGCGAACGTCGACCACGCGTGGCATCTGTACGTGCTGCGCCTGAATCTGGAAGCCCTACGCATCGACAGGGCGCAGTTCATCGAGGAGATCCGGGCCCGTAACATCGGCACCTCCGTTCACTTCATCCCTGTGCACCTACACCCGTACTACCGCGAGAAGTACGGGTACCGGCCGGAGGACTACCCGATCGCCTACGCCAACTACCAGCGCTTGCTGTCGCTGCCCCTCAACCCAACCCTGTCCGGCTCTGACGTCGACGACGTGATAGGCGCCGTGCTCGAGGTCGCAGAGCAGCATCGAGCATGAGGGCTGGCAAGCGTGCGTTCGACCTGGTGTGCAGCGGCATCGGCCTGATCGTGCTGGCTCCGCTGTTATTGCTGGTCAGCACAGCGATCTGGCTCGAAGACAGGGGGTCGGTGTTCTTCAGGCAGGAGAGGATAGGGCTACGCGGGCACCCGTTCCGGATGTGGAAGTTCCGAACCATGGTAGTCGATGCCGAGGCCCGCGGTGGGCAGCTCACGATAGGTGACGACAGCCGCATCACCCACGTTGGCAGATGGTTGCGCCGCCTGAAGCTGGACGAGCTGCCCCAACTAGTGAACGTCATCGCCGGCAACATGAGCCTGGTGGGGCCGCGCCCGGAGGTCGGGCGCTACACGAAGCTCTACACGGAGGAGCAGCGCAAGGTCCTCGAGCTGGTACCCGGCATCACTGATCCGGCCTCGATCCGCTACAGAGACGAGGGCACTCTACTGGCCCAAGCCGATGATCCGGAGCGTCTGTACGTGGAGTGCATCATGCCGGACAAGATCCGCATCAACCTGGAGTACGCAGGACACGCCACCGTGGTAACTGACTTCGTGACGGTAAGCCGCACCATCATGCACATACTGAACCGCAGCGGACGAACCAGCCTGTGACCTGCGTCGTCGGCGCGAGGCATGCGGGCCTGGTGCCGGAGGCGAGCTACCTCGGCACCGGGAGTGTCTCGCTGCCGGGCGTCTTGCCGGGCAGCCGCTCGGCTCTCGGCGCGAGGTCGACCTACTCCCCCACCCGCACATCGACGTCCACCACGGCCGGGGCGGTGGCGCGGGCGCCGCGATCGGCCTGGAGGCGCTGGAGTTCGTGCAGCGCCTGGTACAGACCCCGCTCGATCGTCGTCTCGTACCGGGTTAGCTTCGCCAGACCATCTGAGGCCTTGATGTACACCAGCGCAAGGTCGCTGTCGTCCCCTTCCGCGTCATCGAGGTCGTCGTCCGAGTCGTCGTACAGTGCTGGCAACAGCCGGCGCTGTGCAGCCAGCCGCGCCCGACCTCTCTGCAAGCTGCCGATCCCGTACCGGTACATGCTACCCTCCACCTGATGCACCCGCCTGAGACGCCAGAGGCACGCCACCACACGGTCCGCCAGGGCCTGCTCCATCTCGCCCTCCGGGGCCAGCCGCGCGTGAATGGCCTCCGCCAGGGCGGCCAGCTCCTTCGGGTCCTCGTCGGGCAGCACCATCTGCGCCGACAGCAGGCCGTGCTTCAGGGCGTTGCGGCTCGACGCGCCCTTGCCCGAGGCCGTCTTGGGACCCGTCGACTTCAGCGCGTTCGCGCGGTTAGTCGCTATTTGCTTCTCGCTGCTCATGATGGGTGCTTCTTCGCGCAGGTCATGTGACGGACCTGCTGATAGCAAACGTATGATTGACAAACAGATGATTGCTACCGAGCGGAGCCTGACCAGGCGAGATCCCAGGGCTCTTACTCCGGCGTGACGGAGCTGCCACAAGCAAGAGTGACGATGCGTGCAGTTGTCAGCCCCCGCAAGGGGGCGACAGGTGAGAGACCACCGCGTAAGTGGTGCTCGATCCCCCATCCTGCAGAGCCCCAGGAGGGCGACAGGTCGACCCGGCTCTCGTGCCGCTCCTCCAGGGCTCCCCACCTGGGGCGTGCTACTGACCCCAGCTTAGGCTGGGGCCTGTCATCTTGCGCCCCTGCGGGGCTGAAAGGCACAGGGCCGGATGGGCCCCCTGCCCCATGCGGCCCCTCCAAGAGAACGAAGCAACCCGGATTGCGGAACGAACCCAATCGGATCGGCCGCATGTTGACGCCCCTCCAGCAACAGGTTCTCGACCGTGCCGCAGCCGACGGCTGGCAGGTCCTCTTCTCCCCCTACCGGGCCTGCCTGGTTGGGGCGCACGTGGACCATCAGGGGGGGAAGGTCACCGGGTTCGCGCTCAGCTATGGCATCGTGTTGGCCTACAGCCCCACCGATGATGGTATGATCCGCCTCGAAGACCTGACCGTGACGGGCCGGGCCAGCCTGAACCATGCCAACGAGCCGGTCGAGCTGGAGAACGCTCAGGACTGGTCGAAGTTCGTGATGGGCGCCGGCAAGCTGCTGTCGCCGAGGAAGAGGGGCTTCGAGGGCGTCGTTGCCGGCAGCCTGCCGTCGGGTGGGCTCAGCTCCTCGGCCGCGTTCTCACTCGCGATACTATCGGCCCTCGCCGACGCCAACGGGCGCGCGCTGACCAACCTCGAGCTCTCCCGCGCGGCGGTGGAGATCGAGAACCGCTTCGTCGGGGTCAACTGCGGGCTGCTCGACCCGACCATCATCACCAACGCCAAGGCCGGCCACATGGTCACTCTTGACTGCGCGACCGGCGACGTGACAGTGGAACCCGGCCCGGAGGTCGCCATCGTCGCGGTCTACTCCGGCATCCCGCGGGCCCTTGTGTCCACTGGGTTCAACAACCGGACAGAGGAGTGCAGGCAGGCAGCCAGGATGCTGTCAAAACTCATCGGCCACCAGGAGGAAGTGACTAGGCTCGGGGAGCTGCCGCGCGACCTCGTTCTCCGGCATATTGATGCCCTGCCCGAGCCCTACTGCCTGCGCGCCAGGCACTTCGTGACCGAGACTGAGCGGGTCGAGCGGGCCACCTCGGCGTGGCGCGCGGGTGACCTCGAGGAGCTCGGCCGGTGCGCCAGTGAGTCACTCAACAGCAGCATCGCGAACTACGAGACCGGCAGTGAGGAGCAGAGGGTCCTGGCGCGCATCCTCCGGGACACGCCCGCCGTACTCGGCGCGCGCTTCTGCGGCGGCGGGTTCGGTGGCTTCGCGGCCGGCCTCTGCCTGCCAAGCGACGCCCAGCGTATCGCGTCGGACGCCCTTGGAGCCTACAGGCGAGCGGTACCAGGCCACGCCCACCAGGCGTTCGCCATTGTGTCGCAACCGTCGGACGGTCTCCGGCGTCTGCGATAGGGACGGGCGATTCCCCTCGGTCACAAGATGACTGAGGACCTCACCCCCGCCTTCGCTGCGCTCCGGCACCCCCTCTCCGCTGGCGGAGAGGGGGAACGGTCCTGAGCCCGACGAAGGGCCGTGGGGGTGAGGTCGCCTACAGGCGAGCGGTACCA
>Ga0315279_10009625_pt1 | contig 11494 bp, 9 predicted proteins | sample YL17G06_20_MG_FD_203694 | JGI IMG/M metagenome (GOLD analysis project Ga0315279, IMG submission 203694) | Sediment microbial communities from Yellowstone Lake, YNP, Wyoming, USA - YL17G06_20 | ecosystem: Environmental > Aquatic > Freshwater > Lake > Sediment | place: USA: Wyoming | collected...
AACATCCTGGGAAGTTCTTGTGACCGATGTTATCTGGATGCGAATACCAGTCTGATTTTTGGTCGATGTAGACCGATTGTGTGAAAATATCTTGGAGCGCCTTAATCGCGGCCTGGATGGTCTGCTTATTGCTGGTATAGTAATCGGGGTAGACCACGCGGTAATAATCTTCCAATCCGGCGATCCCATTGAGCGCTTGTTCCTGGGTAGTATATGTCGCGGTGAGTACTTCTATACCTTTCAGGCGTATCTCGGGGATGGTGGGATCGATGATTTTCCGGTCGATAGCAATATCCACCGAGACATCAGGCATGTTCACCAGGTGGGTAATCCGGTTATGGCAGGTGATGCAATCCATTTCTTTCAAATCGTTTTCTTGAATATCAGTTGGTTTTATCCCCGCTTCAATATCGATGTATTCATCTATAGATCCATCATCGTTGTATACACGGATATACGGGATGGTTTGTTCAGTTCGATCGGTCGGGTAATATAGAATACGATTTTCAATATGCCAGTGGATGCCTTTACCAAGCCCTTCACGTTTACTGCCACCGCCGGTTTTCAATATCAAATAAGTTGTTTTTAGGGTGCTGTAGTAGTCATTACTGTGACTTTGGATCACGCGCAGACTGTCATCTGAAAACTTTTCTGGGAAATGACAGCGTTCGCAGGTTTCTCGAGCTGGCCGCATATCATTAGCAGTAATTGGGTATTCGTATTTTTTGGTAATCGTGAAAATAACATGGCGTATATCACCAGCTTTGCGCGTAATCTGGGTAGCGATGAAACCGCGGCCAATATGACACTCGACACAACGTACGCGCGCATGGGGAGAGATCTCATAGGCGCTATATTCCGGCGGCATCGTATGGCAGGTCGAACCGCAAAACTTAGGCGAATTTGTGTAATCCCATGCGTAGGCGCCTCCTACCAGTACTGCCAGACTCAGCACGCCGAGTACGGCGTATGGTAGTAATCGGATCCAGAGAGGAGTGCCCTCTGAAGGGAAGAAAAACTTTTTAAGCCATCTAAAGAAACGTTTCACTGTACAACCTCCTACTTCTCTGGTGCACCTGCCTTGATCCACTCGATGACACTTTTCAACTCTTCCGCGGTCAGCTGCCCGGGGTGCCCCCCTTGTGATTGTACCTGTACAAGCACAGATGCGTCCGGATCGCCAGGGACTATTGCTGGGCCATGATCCCCTCCTTTAAGCGCATCCTGGAAAGTTGCCAGTGTCAGGCCGCTAACTTTAGTACGACCATGGCAGGTGCTGCACCGGTTGCGGAACAAACCATCGAAGGTTCCTTGCCATGAGGCGGACGCGATGCCTGCTCCTGGTGTAGGAGTGGGTGCCTGGGTTGGAACGGGCCGTGCCGTAGGTGTGACCGGTACAAATATTTGTGCCTTCTCCGCTAGAGGAATTGTGGTGATAGCAGTCTCTTCTATAGTAAGGAACTTAATAAAGCTGATACCAAACACAGCAGTCAGAGCGAAGGCGACCGGGAAGTAGATACCCTGGCGTTTGCGCAACACATGGGTGGGAATAGACGGAGCGACATCGCCGGCTTCGATCTGGGCCAGTTCCGCAGGATGCTCATGTTCCATATCCTCTCGCGTGGTTTTGCCAGTGAATATACTTTTGTTCAGGTGTTTGATGTGAACATGATAAAAGTGCCACAAAATAATCGCCAGCACAGCCAATACGGCTTCGAACCCATGAGCTACCTTCGCGGCCGGGATGGCTTCACCTGGCAGCAAACGGGCGGTCGAGATGGGATTCCACATCATAAAGCCTGTCAGTGCCATGATAACGGTTCCCCAGACAACAGCCAGGTACTCAACTTTCTCCGCGTACGAGTAACGACCGTAGTAAGCTTTTTGCGTGCGTATACCCAGATAATAACCAATATCGTGGAGTAGATGCTTAAAATCATCTATCCAAGGCATCATGCTTAGCTTGGATCGGAGTACGAACATGCGGTACAACAGTGACAGAATATGGAAAATGCTGACGATAAGCAAAATAGCGGCTGCCACATGGTGGATCTTGCGGGTTTGTTCAATCCCACCCAGCAAGCGTAGGATAGTGAGGCTTATCTCCGATGAGGCATACTTCTGTGGTAGTCCAGTGACTGCCAGCGTAGTGAATGATACCAACAGTGAAAAATGTTCGATCCGCTGGGAAATATCGAAACGGACAAATACTTTTTTCGAGGAGGGGGCGGATGGTTCACTCATTGGCGGCCTCCTCGTCAGGCAATTGAGGGAGGGTTGTTATCTCGTCGGCTGATTCCGCATCCGCCTGGTTTTTTACTGGCGTGTCAGCAGGCGCAACTGCATCTGTATGCGTTGCCTCCTCGTTGGGTGGCTCTGGCCCCTCTACGGAGGGTAAAGGTACCTTATCTGCAGGAGCAGGCTGTGCCTCCTCAGAAGACGGTAATTGTGCCTCAATGTCAGAAGGTGGCGGTGCTTCTTGAGCAGGTGAGTTTGGCACCTCAACGTGAGGGGACGGCGGTGCTTCTGGAGTTGGTGAGGATGGACCCTCAACAGCAGGTGCTGGCAACGTTTCGGGCGCATGCGATAGGTGGGGCGCCTCCGAGACAGGCGGTGAAACCAGCGGCTCAGTCACGAGTTCAGTTTTTTCCGCTGGTAGGTTACTCTCTTCTCCTTCCGGACTGATAAGTGCCGGCCGGTTCTTCCGGTAACGGTTGAGCATTGTCCGGCTGAAATCCATGGCTATTAACAGAGCCATTCCGCCTAACACAATTGGGATGAGCAGCTTATAAAACCAGCCCACATAGAAAACAAGGGAATTTTGTTTCGCTGAAGGAATGTAGTGGGAAAGCCAGGCGGTGGGGAAATTGGCTGTGGCATCTGGGTGGCAGATTTTACAGCGTGCCAGTAAGTTCTCTTTTACGATGAGGCCCTTTTGGGGATCATCGGTGCGAGCAATATCATGTACGCCATGACAATCGAAACACACCGGTTTGTTCGTAGGGGCGTCGGGGGACTCTTTCTCGAATATATTTACCGTGGTTCCGTGAAAATCTGCTACATAGGTTGTAAGCACCTGGGTAGATATTCCATATTTCGCCATGCGCATAGGATCAGTATGACATTTCGCACACAATTCTGGAGAGTTTAACCGAAAGGCGTTTGCCAGGGGGTTGGCGATGTTGTGTACTCCATGACAATCAATACAAGTGGGAACATCTGGATTTGCTTCTCCCATCAGGGCTGAACCATGAACACTGGTAAGGTATTTCTGGTAGATGGCGTTATGGCATTGGGCGCAAGTCTGAGGAATCCAGGCGCGCGCATCAGGTAATAGTTGGCCTGTTTTTGCATCGGTCAATTGTCGAACAGCGTGAGCTGTATGGCAATCCGTACAAACTGCAGCCTCACGTTTGCCATTTGCCATAGCTTTGGCATGGACGCTGTCTTGACTGCGTTCATATTCCCCTGAGTGGCAGCGATAACATGCCGGGTAAAGCTTCAGGCTGGCATCGCGGCGATCGGCGGCGGTGAAAAGTGGGTGAGGGTAATCGCCCACACTGGTGTGACACTGGACACAGGCGTACCCGCTTTTCCCATGGATTGAGCTGGCATATTCCTGGGGATCCACATATAGATTCAGCTCTTCCCCGTCTTCGAGTTTCATCGTCAAGCCTGGTTCCGCATGACATTCCAGGCATGTGTCATTGCCGATGGAGAGTTTCGGGTTAGGTGTAGGGGTGGCTTGCTGCTCGCGCAAGGCAGCCGTAGCGGGCGAAGGGGCCAGGGCGATGATGACCAGCAAAAATATTCCCAGGCCGATAAGGAGTAGGGATTTTTTCAACAACATTATGAGTTCCCTCCTGTTTCGGCGCGGTTGGCTTTTTCGCCGGTCAGGTGTTCGAACTCGTCCGCATGATAAGTGCGCATCTCCTGCTCGCTGAGCCTGCCGGTGAAGATACTCAGGTTTAACCGTTCGATATGCACATGGTAAAAATGCCAGATGACAACGAAAATAGCGGTCACAATGGCCTCGGTACTGTGCGCCATCTTTGCAGCAGGAATCACACTCCCAGGCAGCCAGCGGGTTAATGTTACCGGGAACAACAGGATGAAACCAGTACCCACCATGATGCCAATGCTGATGAAAAGGAACCAATAGGTGACTTTTTGCTCGAAATTATATTTCCCGAAAGACGGTTTATCTTTGCGTAAGAACAATAAGTAACGCAGCATTTTCCCTGCATCGCGTATATCTTGTAGCGTAAGGAAAATATGCCCCGGCAACTTACGGCGGATCAGTAATACGATAGCATTGACTAGATGGAACAACACCTCCAAAGTAAGTACTGTGGCCGCGATGTGGTGGATATCCTGGATACGATGTACTCGTTCGGGCGTGGAGAGCAGCTCCTGACTCCATGAAGCTGAACGGTATTTCTGTGGCAGTCCGGTGATCAACAATACGGCGATGCTCAAGAAGATCACAGTATGTTCCAGGCGTTGGGAGAGCGTGAACCTCCGGAAGGTTCGTTCATGATGAATTTCTGGAGTGGCTGTAGAGGGTTGAGTTCTCATGTTAAATTCCTTCTCACACGGTCCACAGTGACACGGATAACTTGCAGAGCAACATAAACCATACACATCCACAGGATTACTGGCACGAGATAGGTATAAAAAACTTTCGTATAGTATAGAGACGGCGTGCGTTTCAAGCTGACCTCATTATGCCCGGTCCAGGCGCTCGTCCAATTAGGCCCAGCCTTTGGATGACATTTCTGGCAGGTAGCCAGCAAGTTGGCAGAATTTACATGGGAAGCTGGATCATCCGTTTTACGAATATCATGTACCCCATGGCAATCTGAGCACACCGCACTGTCGTGCCAGATGGTGGGCCAGCGGGCTTTGTAAACAGAAAGGTCCACCCCGTGCCAGGAAGTCTTATAGATATCGTATACATTGGCAGGCAGGTTATATTTACCCATCAACTGAGGGTCGGCGTGGCAGCCAGCGCACAATTCGGGTTCTTTTACGCGGAATTGAGCAGTGCGCGGATCCTGGATATTGTGAACCCCGTGGCAATCTATACAAACCGGAACATCCTGGTTATTTTCCTCGAGCAGTGCGGCACCGTGTACACTCTGTTTATATTGATCCACAACTGCAGGATGACATTGTCCGCAGGTTTCAGAAATGTGTGCCCGAGGTTGGTCGGGGGGGCGAATATCGTGTATGCCATGGCAGTCTGTGCACACTGGAGTGTTTTGCTTGCCACTGGCAGCCATTTGTGCGTGGATGCTGTCGAGAGTTTTTTGGTAATTGGCCGGATGGCATTTCTGGCATACCTGATAATAGTCTAATGATAAATCCCTACGCGAGGCATATTCCAGGGGCGGATGGGGATATGTAGTGATGCCGGTATGGCAGGCTTCGCATTCGATCCCTGCTGTGTTGTGAACGGACTGATGCAATGTGTCAGGGGCAATGTAGATCGATAACACTTCTCCACTGGGCAGGGTGATGCTGGCAGATGGGTCGGTATGGCAGCTCAAGCAATACTTTTCGGTTTCCTGCCGCAGTTCGTTGGCTCGAGCAGACTGGGTCTGGAACAGGCTTATGATTAAAATCAAGAAACCGGCAGGGATTAAGGCCAGGAATATGCTACGATTTCCCATGTTCCAGGCCTCCTTTGCCGATTGAATTGTGGTTGTTGCCATGATCCTGCGGGGGTTTTTTATAAGTATCGGAAACCAGGCCAAATTTCCGTAGTAAATACGATATTCCCAGCAAGATAAGTAAAGGCACCAGACAGCGCAGTATGAACAATATAATCACCAGTAATGGACTATCCAGGGAATTACCCATTGCCCGTCCCTCCGCTGTGGTTATATATATCCCTGTTCTGTTACCTTCTCTCTGGGAGATAGGTACAGGAGGAGGGATTTAATGTTCCTTCTTCCCAAATAGCGGGAGGAAGCGAATGCCCAGAGTAAGCATCGTCAAGGCGTAGCCGATCACGCCAATGGCGATACCCCATTCCACCAACGCAGGATGGTAGTTTCCAGTCGGAAGCTTATAAATAGTGCCTGGTGTGTAAGTCAGGGGTACAAATAACCCGCCGACGGTGGTGTTCCAGCGGTGAACAATGATACCCGCGAAAACACAGGCTGCTCCCAATACAAGTCCTGCCGGGTTGCGGTTGAAACGCGAGCTAAGAAACAGCACAGCCGGGATGACAATCCCTAACAATACTTCTCCAACCCAAAAGGAGAAATTGTAGGGGGTCTGCTGGTTGAGTGTAGTCAAAGCAGAATTGACATCCGGTGTCTGTCCGTAATAAGTCGTGGCGGCTAAATCCCAAAATTTGATATATCCGTATACGAGGATCGCCAATCCACAGAAGCGAGCGATCGTGCGCAGGATATCATGGTGTACGACACGCTTACCGGTGATCCATTCGGTGATGAGGGCAATTGCCATCGTCATTGCGGGACCTGCAGCCACTGCAGAGAGTATGAACATGATCGGCATACTTGGCTTGAACCAGATCGGGCGGGCTTTGATGACCCCATAGGTGGCACCCAAAGAGGATTGGTGCAGTAAAGAGATCATTAAGCCAAGGAGCGCGAGAAGAGGGGCTCCTTTGTGCATGAAGTTTGCTATAGTACGCAACCAAGGCCAACGGTCAAAGTATTTAATTTCAAATAACACTGGCCCGAATTCCAACACCATGATGATCAAGTAGATGGTGATGCACATGGTGATTTCCCATAGTACCGAGTGGATGTTCCAGAACACCCAGGGATGCCAAAAACGGTCAGGGCGTCCGATATCCATCACCAGTGTCAGCAGGGCACAGGTATACCCAACAAATCCCACATACACCGCCAGGCGAATGATCGATTGGAAACGTTTCAGCCCGAATAAGTAGACAACCGCCGAGAGGGTGAATGCCCCTGCTCCCAGGGCAATGGAGGACAGGTCGATGGTGATCCACAATCCCCATGGCACGTTGTCGGTCATATTGGTGATCACCAGGCCTTTCCTAAATACTTCCTCTGCGGAGATAATGCCAATTAACAGGCATAATCCCAAGAAACCCATCCAGGCCAGGAATCCGGGGGTTAGTGAAGCAGGCAGGCGAATGAGGTTTTTTTTCGGGGTTGATAGGGCGGTCATCTTACAACCCCTCCTTCGGCGGAATATAATAAACACTCGCCTCAGTACCCAGGTCGTCACGCAGGCGGATGACGGGGTTGGCAGCAACGACCTGGGAGATATGGCTGTTCGGGTCTTTCAAGTTTCCGAAAGTTCGGGCTCCAACTGGGCAGATATTAACGCATGCCGGAGTAGCTTCCCGATCGATGCCGGGCTCTAACCCGCGTTTCAAGCCTTCATCGATGCGGTGGATACAGAAAGTGCATTTTTCAACCACGCCACGCGCACGGCGAGGTACTTCAGCGATCCCCCAGGTTGGGATATATGCATTGATGTCATCACGCGCATCCCAGTTAAATTTCCGCGCATCGTAAGGACAGGCTACCTCACAATACCGGCAGCCAATGCAGCGTTGGTAATCCATCACTACGAGACCGTCCTCGCGGTGGTAGGTAGCTTTCACCGGGCATACTTCCACACAGGGTGCGTTTTGGCAATGCAAGCATGGGCGGGTAAAAAAGAAGGTATTCCCATGAGTAGTTTTCTCCTGGATAACAAGGTTCCAGGGTTTATCTGCTGCCACATCATTCGTGGCAGAGCAAGCCCGTTGACAGTACTCGCAACCGATGCACTTGTCCAGATCGATGACCATACCCCAGTGGTATGTACTACTTGTGCCTTCATGCCCGGGCTCAACGATTTTTTTCTCTACCTGTTCCTGTTGCAGGGTAGAAAATGGAGAGAGCGGCCCAGTCGTTAGTACTTCTGCAGCAATTACTGATCCAACCGCTGCAGCCGCCACGGTCAGAAAGTCACGCCGGGTAAGCTTGACAACGACCTTGGTCTTCTTGGGGCTCATTCCTCAACCTCCACTACCTGGATACGTCTGCTAACCACCCAGGCAGCTACACCGCCCGTGATCAGGCCGATGATGGCACCCTGAGCCAGACCAGTATAAAGGCGCACGGTGCTTTTCGACTCCAGGTTGCTGATGGTTTCTTCTTGCTCCTGTACTTTTTGCTCCAATTCCCCAATATTTTCAGGGCTAAATTGCTGCAACTCACCACTCAATTCAACGATCTTGTTTCGAGTGTGTACTGTGTCCTGATGGCAGCCAATACACGCATCAGATCCGACGGAAAATGTATGCCCGGTGGCGACCAGACCTTGTATGGGATCAGCCGTTCGTGGAGCAGTGTACATATGGCAGTTGCTGCATTCAAGCCCAGCATTAGCGTGTGTGCCGTGAGTAAATGAAGAACCACGCTCTTTATGGCAGTTACTGCATAAATCGGTGACGGTAGGTGCTAACGGATTTTGTGAATGTGGATTATGACAGGCCTCGCATTGCACCGGAGGAGTACTTTGACCATGCTTGCTGGTTCGCCATTCATCTGTTGTCGTCTTGTGGCATGTGCTGCACAGGCTGGCATCCGGGGTGATCGGCATTGGAGAGGCTGGATGTCCGGTCTGGTATGGACCGTGACAGGCTTCGCAGGCTACCCCTTCCTGGACATATTGGCCGGTTTTCGGGTTATAACCAGTGGTGTGGCATTCCAGGCACGCCACAGAGCTGCCCTCAGCGGTCCAATCACGTTGGAAAATGGGAGAGGAGAATGCCTGTGCATGGCGTGTGATCAGCCACTCATCGTGGATATCCTGATGACACTTTGCGCAGGCTTCCGAACCTGCGTACGGAGTCACTTGCAGGGCAAAAACAGCAGGTGGAGCAGATAGGGGTGCGGTCGAATTGGCTGCCGCTGCCGGGTTGACCAGACTGATAGCTGCCCCGATCCCCACGCAGATTGAGAAAATGACCGCGAAAACCAGCCAGGACTTGGTCGTTCCATATTTTCTTTGCTGGTCGTGAAATTTGGGTTTCTTCGTCATCACATTTCTCCATCTCAGGTCCAAATATAATATGCGATGTTGTAAAGGATATTTTTAAATTTCATGGAACTGATGTTGCAGTTGACATTGGGGTAGATTCCAGGGTTGGCATCACCGGTGTGGGTTCGGGACGAACATGGTAATTTGCGGCCCCTTTTAGTAATTGCTCGTCCGTCTTGGGGCTGCCAAGCCCGCCACCGTGGCAGTGACGACAGGCAAAATTCAGGCCGATCTGAGGCAGAGCATGTTGAGTTTGTGTGCCGTCCGCGGCGGTTACCGTTATGAATTGTTCGATCTGGTCCGCATCGATAACCATGCGATGGGTGCGGACATCCCCCAGGAAGTTGAGAGGATCACTGGTTGCCACCATGATCATGCGAGGCATATGACATTCAATGCAGGCAAGCTGCATCCCAACGTGAATTTTGTTTTTCTGGTAACTGGCTTGCTGCCAGTGACAATCTGCACACGTTGTCCGTGTAGTAGGGCGTTGTGACTGCCGTAATTGGACCACCCCCATGTGTGGATCATGACAGTCCACGCAGTCCAGGGTGATATGCTTTCCAGCTGATAGATCCCCAAACGCTTTGGTGTGATCGATCAGCCCGTTTGTGATTACCATCTCGCTATCACGTATGTGGCAGGTTAGGCAAGCCTGGCTACTGCGGTCGACCAGCATACGGATACCCTGTGGATTGGAAGCGTGCAGGCTGCCAGGGCCATGGCAGCGTTCGCACTGGACACCAGGTTCTTTCCAGGTTCCAATAATGCCGGGTAAATCATCCTGGTGAGAATCGGTTGGCCAGGCTGAATATCCGGTGGAGTGGCATACTCCACAATCATTGGGTAGTTTGTCAGTTCCAGGTTTGTAAGAAACCCACCCAGCATCTTTACCTAATAACTTATTGACTATATTCCACTGGTTCAAGTAATCAGTGCTGCCTGACATTCCCGGAGCGTAGGTAATGATATAACCATTTTTATCGACAAAGAGGGCTTTCCAGTTAAAACCACCGATCACATAGCTGATATCGCTCCAGGTATACCCGGAAGGAGGCTCAGATATCCTCGTAAATGGGTAGGTAGGGGATTTACCATCTACTACTTTTACCTGGTTCCAGGGATGGCCGGTTTTATTAACAGCAGCAGAAATTTCCGGGTGGCAGCCAGAGCAGATCTGAGAACCAATATACTCTGCACCGGATGGGGCCGCGGGGCTTTGAGAGACAGGGGCTCCTTCTTTCCCGGCTGGTCCTTGCGGTCCTTCGGGTCCGACTGGTCCCGCTGGACCCGCGACACCAGCTGGCCCTTGCTTGCCAGCGCAGGCAGAAAGCAGCACTACCATGAAGAGCAGGATACAATACGTAATGATCCAGCGAGATTTCATAATGCATTCTCCTCTCAAGCTAGTTTGAGCCATTACAATTGTACCAAAAATTAAGCAAAGATTAGGGTGAAAATCCTATTTGTAGGGTAAACACCCCATAAGAAAATGATATGCTCGTTTTCCGCTGATCTGGTGGCGCCCTTCGAAGATGTCCGTCTCGACCCGTTCAGGGCAGCCAAAAGCATTGTATACTTTCGATCGGGCGATCTCAACCGAGCGTCGCACCGCATCTATAGGAAAAAGCGGGTCGTAAGTGCCAGCTTCGACCAATAGTGGGCGCGGGGCGATCAATCCGACGAGATCGTACATCTCGCCAAATTGTGCCAGTCCTGGTACAAAATTACAGGTGCAATGGCTCATTGCCAGAATACTATCTTTAAACGTGGAGTAATAACCACTGATGACGCAAGCGCGGATGCGTTCATCGATCGCGGTGGAAAAGAATGTATGCATCCCACCGCCCGAGATACCCATAGCGCCCAGTCGCAGGGTATCTGCATCCGTTCGGGTTTCGAGGTAATCGACCAACCGGCGCGCATCATAAACACGCAACCCAAGCACCGATCCGCCCAGGGTAAGGGCTAGTTTTGCGGTGTGGTCACAGGTATCGGGGATGGGCTGCCCAAGGGTGGTGTTCAGGTAACTGAAATCAGTACGGCGTTCGCCAAAGCAAGAAATTTCGGGCGCGGCGACGAGGAAACCTCGACGACACAGGCTGATGCAGCAATCTTTCATGTACCCATCGGGTGTGTCCCGCTCGTTGCCATCTTCCCATATGCCAACGGCTTCCTTCACGCCGTAACCGTGCCCGTGGAAGAATAGCACAGTGGGGTACGGACCCGGGCCTTTTGGTATGAGGATGTACACAGGCATGACAGACTCGCTCCAGGTGTGCAGCAGCCATTTTTCGCGCACATAATCATCCTTGTCTACGCTTTCTATCAACTTAGGGTTGAGTGAAACAGTCTGGAGATCCTGAAACCCGATGACGTCTGCCAGCACTGGGCGCACCCGTTGCTGCCAGGCCTTAGCTTCCTCAGGTGTTTCCGCTTGGAACCG
>Ga0315279_10009626_pt1 | contig 11494 bp, 11 predicted proteins | sample YL17G06_20_MG_FD_203694 | JGI IMG/M metagenome (GOLD analysis project Ga0315279, IMG submission 203694) | Sediment microbial communities from Yellowstone Lake, YNP, Wyoming, USA - YL17G06_20 | ecosystem: Environmental > Aquatic > Freshwater > Lake > Sediment | place: USA: Wyoming | collected...
CCTCGGGGTTGGTCGCATCACAGGCCAGGTGGAAACCGCCTAAACCTTTAATTGCGATAGTTTCGCCGTTTTGGAGAAGCTGTTGAGCCTTTCGAATAGCTTCATCCCTAAATTCAAAAGGCTGATTTCTGACAGTGATGCTTTCCGAGAATGTAGTTTGTGGATCGGCCGCCGGGTATTCGAGCCAAATTTTTGGTCCGCAGATAGGGCAGGCTACCGGCTGGGCGTGAAAACGCCGGTTGGCTGGATCGTGATATTCCTTATCACAATCGGGACAAAGGTGAAACCCAGCCATAGTTGTGTTGGGGCGATCATACGGGATGTCTTCAATGATCGTAAATCGCGGACCGCAATTGGTACAGTTGATGAACGGATATCGGTAACGCCGGTTGGTGGGATCGAAGAGCTCGTGCAAACAATCGGAACAGACACTCACATCGGGTGAAATCGGGATGAAGTCTTCAGGATGGCCGGCGGAGTGGATGATCTCGAAGGTGATATATCCTTGTGAGGGCTGGGAAGTAAATTCGAATGTATCGATTCGCGCCAGCGGGGGTGGATCATACCGCAAGGCATGGATAAAGGTTTCCAGAGCATCAGGATCACCTTCTGCTTCAATATCCACACCGGCCGAAGTATTTTGAACCCAACCAGCCAGTTTATGACGGATTGCCAGGTTGTATACAAACGGCCGGAATCCAACCCCCTGAACAGTGCCAGTGATGTGGATCTTAACGCTCTGAAGGGTGGTCATAAACCAATTGCTCAATCCAGGCAAGCCATGCTTCTAGCCCTTCGCCAGTTTTACACGAAAGGAGGAAGATATCTATTTCTGGGTTGAGAGCTTCTACCCCACGGCGAAAATAATCCATGCGGAAGGGTACATAGGGAAGTAAGTCGATCTTATTGATAACCAGCGTATCTACAATATGGAATGTCCCTGGATATTTATAAGGTTTGTCATCGCCTTCAGGTATTGAGGCGATTAACACACTCATATGCGTGCCTAGAGCAAAGCTGGCAGGGCAAACCAGGTTGCCTACATTTTCTACAATCAGAATATCGATTGGACTCAAGTCGATCTGAGGAAGAGCCTGGGCAAGCATGACTGCATCGAGGTGGCATTCACCCCCCGTGTTGATTTGCACAGCCGCCACTGCTCCTGAGGCCGCGGCGCGGTCTGCATCCAGGCTGGTAGCAATATCGCCATCGATCACTGCAATGTTCAATTTGCTGGATAGTGCTTTAACAGTTGCCTCGATCAACGAAGTTTTCCCTGCGCCGGGAGATGCCATAACATTGAGAGAAAACACCTTCGCTTCATCCAAGCGGGCGCGGTTTTCAGCAGCGAGACGGTCGTTTGCGCTGAGGATTTTTTCGACTACAGATATACGGGTTGGTGTCATAAATCATCCAGACTTGTTATTCTCGATACCTAAACTCAATTATTATAAATTGTACTCGAAATATCCATTTTTCTTCAAGTTTTTTTCAAAGCTATTAATATTCTCATTGTGGTATAATAGTGCAAACACATGAACAGCTATTCAGATGTTTGTGGAAAGCCTAATATGTAGGCATAATATCTTAGGCGACATACCACAGTTCATGTTGTAGAAATATTCCGTGTCTTCAGCATTACCAGCCTGGGAGGTGACTTAATGCATTGCTTTGTTTAAACCCTTCTCAATGCATCAGCCGATGATGCTCAAGCTCGTCGAGAAACAGCGGAGGATGATTTAGGAAATTCCAGAGGAGGTTGGCCATGTCTGAGAAAGACTCGGTAACCCTGAGCGGCATGGCTGAAACGTTGCTCATTCCGCTCTACAACCGGGCGATGGAATCGCAGCGCCCAGACGCTATGATGAAGGACGAGAAAGCCGTGGCGCTCGTGACGCGGATGAGCTACGACTTCGACCAGGTCAGGAAGATCCGGATGGCCGAGGGAAACAAGGTAGCGCGGATCATGCTCACCCGCGAAATGGACCGCTACGCCCGGGACTTCCTCAACCGTCACCCGGAGGCGGTGGTGGTTCACATTGGGTGCGGCCTTGATTCGCGCTTCGAACGGGTGGACAACGGCCGGGTCGAGTGGTACGACCTGGATTTGCCGGACGTCATCGGGCTGCGTCGGAAGTTCATCGGCGATGAAGGGGAACGCTACCATCTGCTGGGTTACTCGGTGCTTGAGGACGCCTGGCTGGAGGCGGTGAAGGTGCATTCTCAGCGCCCCTTCCTGTTCTTGGCCGAAAACGTCTTCGTCTACTTCATGGAAGCGCAGGTCAAATCGTTGGTGCTCAGGCTGCGCGACCATTTCCCCGGTGCGGAGCTGGTCTTCGACGGCTGGACGCCATTCTTCGTCTGGCTGGGTAACCGCCAACTCTCCAGCTCAAAGTTTGCAGGCCTCTTGCGCTGGGGATTCTGGCGCAGCCAGGCGCTCGAAGGCTGGGGCGAGGGCATCCACATGCTCGGCCAGTGGGGCTTCTTCGACCAGCCTGAGCCACGGATGGTCTCCTATCGCTGGATAGCCCTCATCTTTCGCTTGTTCAAACCAATGCGCATTTTCCACTTCCAGCTTGGAAAAGCAGCTGGGTGAAACGCCCTTTTGTTTACATATAAAGGAGACTGGCATGTCCGAAACTACTAATCCAAACCTGAGCGGTGTGGCTGAGACTTTGCTCATCACACTCTATATCCGTGCTATCGAGTCACAACGCCCCGATGCCCTTGTCAAAGACGAGAGAGCCGAGGCGCTGGTTCGCCAGTTGGATCAGGAGTCATTGCAGAAGACGACTACCTTGACTGCCGATTACACCCGGGTCGCGATGATCCTGAAAAGCCGCGAATTCGACCGGTTCGCCCAGGATTTTTTTAACGCTCCATCCAGAAGCGGTTGTGGTTCACATTGGGTGCGGACTCGATTCGCGCTTCGAGCGCGTGGACAATGGCCAGGTGGAGTGGTACGACCTAGATTTGCCGGACGTTATCGAACTACGCCGGAAATTAATTGGCGATGAACGCGATCGCTATCATTTCCTGGCCTACTCGGTGCTCGAGGACGCCTGGATGGAGGAGGTGAACGCACATCGCCAACGTACCTTCCTGTTTTTGGCCGAAGGTATGTTCATGTACTTCGAAGAAGCACAGGTCAAGTCGCTGGTGCTGAGGCTGCGTGACCATTTCCCTGGCGCGGAGCTAGTGTTTGACGCCGTGTCGCCGTTCGAACTCTGGGTGGGCAATCTCCGCCTCGCCATCTCAAAGCTCGGTGCTCGTGCCCACTGGGGACTCAGGCGCGGCCAGGAGCTCGAAGGGTGGGGTGATGGCATCCGCCTGCTCGGCGAGTGGGGATTCTTTGACGACCCGACGCCGCGGCTGGATCGCATGCGATGGATGAACCACATCACACTCCTGGCCAAGGCGCTGCGCATCTACCACTTCCAGCTTGGAAAGACAGCAGGATGAGAAGAGCTTTTATTTGCATGCAAAAAGCAAAACTGTCATTAGTATGATAACAGCCGAGGGTATAGAATCGAGAAGACACGGCAGATCGAACGTCATTAGGTCGATAGAGACCGAATTAGCTAGTGTGGGTTCATGCAGATTATACAGAAAGGGCTGCCTAATGACAAACGAAACATATGTAGGGATCGATGTAAGCAAGCGCTGGTTGGAAGTATGTGTCCACGGTGCAGCAGAGAGCCAAAAGTTCGGGAATGATCCTGACGGATATCGAGTCTTGCTGGGAGAGATGAAAGCCATCCAGCCGCAGTTGATTGTGTTTGAAGCCACCGGTGGGTATGAAAACCGAGCTGCCAAAGCGCTGAGCGAAGCGGGGTTGGCGGTAGCGGTGGCGAACCCGACGCGAGTGCGTCGCTTTGAGGAGGCTTTGGGGATCCTGGCAAAAACAGATAAGCTGGATGCAGAAGTGATCGCCCATTTCGCCAGTATGGTGCGGCCGGCCGCCAATGGGAGGCAAACCCCGCTCGAAGAGCAGCTGGCAGCCTTTGTGGAGCGCCGCAGGCAACTTCGGTCGCATTGGTTGCGGAGAAGAACCGCCTTTCGACCTGCCCGGCTTGTGTGCGGGAAGGCATCGAAGCCCATATCACCTGGATCGAAGAGCAGGTGGATGGCCTAGAAGCCCAGATCCAGACGTGCATCCAGCAGAAACCGGAGTGGCAGGAGCGGGCCGAGATCATCGATAGTGCCCCAGGGGTGGGCCCTGTCACCGCCGCCACCCTTGTGGCTGAGTTGGTAGGGGTTGCGCCTTTCAACAAGGATAGCGGTTCCAAACGAGGTAAACGCCGAATATTCGGCGGACGTTCTGGGGTTCGGCGCACCTTATTCATGGCAGTGCTTAGCGCAGTCAAGCGTAATCCGATTATTCGTGCCTTCTACGAGTCTTTGCTCAAACGTGGCAAGGAAAAGAAGGTCGCACTGGTCGCCTGTATGCGGAAATTATTGGTTTTCATCAATGCGATGGTCCGAAAAGGCGAATTTTGTAGGTGTTCTCCAGCTTGATTTTCTTTTCTTTTACCCTTGATTTTTAACACAGTTGCTGCGAGGCGGTATTCTTCCGCCGGGGCAATCTGCCTGGCATCATGAGATTGCTTCGCTTCACTCGCAATGACGATTCACCCAAAAAGCTGCTCGCACTGTTAGTGGGCCACGCAAAATGATAGCCGTTGCCTGAAAGGAAGCGCTTGACTGACGTAATTTCCCCCGGCCAAAACGAAATAACGCATCTGCCATACTTGAACTCGGCAATGCGTAAGCGATCTATGTCCGGGATATGAGCCGGTTTATCTGCCACGAAATGTATGGCATACACCTGAGACCTCAATGGGCCATTCTTATATAGAGCCTTATAGGCTATGCGTGGCGCGGGTGTGTATTGTTAGCCCAAACTTTTTGCGACCCTTATAGGGTAAGGAGTTGAGGGGCCTTGAGTGCCATACAAGGTGATTATACCACAAAACAGAACGTATGTTCGAGAGTTTTGGGATATTTTTCGCAAGGTGATTGCGAATTACAGCTGGTTTCGATACGGGCAGCAAAGAACGCTGCCCTACTCAACCAGCGGGTTGGTCGAGTAAGGATTTACGGCGTTCTTCCGTAAATCCTGTATCGAGACCATAACCATCATGTGAAACCCGGTCATAGTGCTAGAAGAGTTGACCTGGTTTCAGAGATCTATCATATAAGGAGAAAATAATGTCATCTCAATCGAAACCCCTGGCTACCACTCCCCCTATGGGATGGAACTCCTGGAATATGTTCGGTTGGAATATTCACGAAGATTCTGTCCGCCAAACTGCTGATGCTCTGGCCTCAATGGGTTTCAGAGAACTTGGGTACGAATACATCGTGATTGACGATTGTTGGTCGCGTAAAAGTGGCCGCGACAGCAACGGTGATCTGGTGCCTGATCCTGATAAATTCCCCAATGGTATGAAGGCTCTGGCTGATTATGTTCACAACCTGGGGTTCAAAATAGGCATCTACTCGGATGCAGCCGATCTCACATGCGGCAGCCACCCTGGGAGCTACGGTTTCGAAGATCAAGATGCTAATTTATGGGCTTCCTGGGGCTTCGATTATCTCAAGTATGATTACTGCAACGCTCCCTTCGACCAGGAATCCGCTATTCAACGCTACACGCGGATGGGCGATGCCCTGCGCAACACCGGACGGCAGTTCCTGTTCTCACTCTGCGAGTGGGGTGGTCGCAGTCCTCACTTGTGGGGACGCAAGGTGGGTGGACAGATGTGGCGCGTTTCGGGAGATGTGTTTGACAGCTGGATCAACATCTGGATTGCAGACTGGAAAACTTACGGCACTGGGATTGATGTCTCTCTGGAATATGCAGCTGACCTGGCCGATTACGGCGGTCCTGGCGGTTGGAATGATCTCGATATGTTGATTGTGGGCTTGAAAGGCAAGGGTCTGATTCATGGAGGGGGCATGTCATTCCTTGAGTACCAGACCCACATGTCCATGTGGTGTATGGCGTGCTCTCCACTGATGATCGGCTGCGATGTACGCAAGATGGAAAAAGATACCGCTGACTTGCTTACCAACCGCGAGGTGCTGGTAATCAACCAGGATCCGTTGGGTAAACCGGCTCATCGGGTAAAGCAGTTCGGCTCATGTGAAGTTTGGAAAAAACCCCTGGCCGATGGCACCCTGGCGGTGGCCTTGATCAATCGCGGATCATCTGGCAGCGATATTCTACTCAAGGCTGGGGATATCGGTTTGTTGGATACACCTAAACTTGTTCGTAACCTGTGGGCAGAGCAAGATATTGCCGATTTCAAAGCTGATATCAACTTGCGTGTCCAACCGCACGAAACCATCCTGCTAAAAGTTCAAGCGTAACTATCTACTCATATGGCGTTTAAAAATAGCGAAAAAGACCAGTTCGCCGTTTAGAAAATAACCTGGCATTTGATAGCTTATTTTTTCTTCGGCTTCAGGAGCAGATTCTTTAATCACCGCCCTGATCTTGACCAGATTATGTTGCAAGTCTTCCGGAAATTGCGAGATGTATTCATCTTAGTATTATTAGAGAAATGGTACTCTGGCCAATCTGTATGGATCCCCAGCGGATCCATCGGTTGGCGCCTTATTGGATCCTCATGCCGAACGCTGGGTATGAACAACTTTGTGTACGCCGGTCCATCCACTTGCATTACAAAGCCTTTTTTGATAGAGTATGTAATAGTTCAAGTGAGTGAACTGTGCAAAAAACTGTCACCACTGATTTCAAAATATTCTTACTCGGCGCACCTCGCGTCGAGTGGGGTGAACGTACCCTCGCCATTAAACGTCGCAATGTGCGTGGACTCCTCTATCGGCTAGCATCAAATTTAGAATTTGTCCCCCGCGCAAGCCTCTGCCTCCTTTTCTGGCCAGATGAGTCGGATGCGAATGCTAGGCGTAATTTGACGCATCTGCTGACCCATTTGCGATTAGAGTTACCAGAGCGGAAAATGCTTCTCACAACTGAGGATATGGTTGGTCTGGACGCTCAAGGAGTGTGGTGCGACGAGGTGGCCTTCAGGCATTTAGCCCAAGGTGATCAAAGAGAAAAAGTTGATCTTCGCCAAGCCGTTGAACTTTATCGCGAATCATTTCTCACGGGCTTTTCGCTACCCAATAGTTCTGAATTCGAGCATTGGGCCTCACTGGAACGAAGTTCACTAGAGTCTATATACTTGCGTGCGTTGGAATCCTTGATAGATCGAGAGCTGATCGAGCAAAATTACGAGCAGGCGATTGGCGATACAGTTCGTTACCTGCAAACAGATGATCTCGTGGAGGAAATGCATCGCAAGTTGATGGTTCTATACGCAACAGTTGGAGATCGAAATGCTGCGCTGAGGCAATATGAACGTTGCGTGTCAGCACTGGAACGGGAATTGGGCGTTAGTCCGCTGCCAGATACGCGCGCAATTTATCAATTGTTGATGGATGGACGAGTTCCGGTTTTAGCGGAGCCTAATGAGTCGATTAAGTTTAAGACACCGAGATTGCCTTCTCCAGATTTACCTCTGGTCGGACGCGAGTTGGCATGGCAGAAACTTGAGGATGCGTTGAACCGCGCACGGGCTGGAAAAGGAAGAGTCGTCTTTATTTCCGGTGAAGCAGGGATCGGTAAATCTCGTTTAATGCAGGATTTTATTGCTTGTTATAACTTTGAGGCATGCACGCTCTATGGGGCTTGTTATTCTGGGGGGCAGACGATTCCCTATCTGCCCCTTGTAGAGGCCATCCGATCGGTTAGGCAAAATTTTTCTTTTGCTAACAACCTTCAACCGATCTGGTTAGCAGAAGTTTCCCGTTTACTTCCAGAATTGCGCAACCAATTTCCTGAATTACCTGCCCCATTAGCCTCGGATTTGGAGGATGCTCGTATTCGCCTATTTGATGCTTTGAGCCGGTTTATCATGTCCATAGTTTCTGCCTCCAGAGTAACCGTTCTCTGTGTGGACGATCTACAATGGGGAGATCATACAACCCTAGATTGGTTGTCTTACTTTTGCCGTCAATTACCGCACCAAGAGTGTCGCCTGTTGATCATCGCAACCTATCGGGACGATGCGGCAGAGTCAATCGTAGAATGGTGCCAGATTATGAGTAAGTTAGAAATGGTTTCCGAAATTGAACTTGCCGGGTTGGATGAGCTGGCAATCAGTGAACTGGTGAGGCAAGCGTTTCACCATTTGGCTGTGAATGATCGCCAAGTACAACTCCTAAAACATGCTAGCGGTGGGAATCCTCTTTTCTTAAAGGAGCTGTTGATGGCGCTGGCTGAAAGTGGCAAATCAGGCGACTTTACAGAACTCCCCATTCCTAAGGGATTAAAAGAAGCCATAACGGAGCGCCTGCGACAATTGGATGCAACGACGCGGCAGGTTTTAGAAGCCAGTGCTGTGTTCGGTTCGATCCCAAGTTTCGATGTAATCTATCTGACTGCAGGTCGCAGCGAGATGGAAACTTTGAACAGCCTCGAGCGGCTGTGTGCACATCATATCCTGTTCGAGGAAAAAGAGGGGTATCGTTTCACTCACGATCTGTTCCGCCAGGCTGTAGAGGTCGGTCTCAACCCTGTGCGTCGGCATCTCCTACATCGTCGGGCAGGCCGTTCCCTGGAGAAACTCCAGCCAGCTGCAGTGGGAACGATTGCATATCACTTCGAGGTAGGGGGGGAGATTAACACAGCGTTGCATTACCACGAACTAGCAACCAAAAAAGCACAGGCACTGTTTGCCTGGCAGGAGGCGGTGTTTCATCAAGGACGAATGTTAGATTTGCTGGATAAGATCGATCCCAAATCCGAGGAACTGGATGTTAGCCACAGGCGAGGGATTATCCTGGCTGAAAGAGCGAAACTCCATTTTCTTCAGAACCAGATAACTGAACGAGACGCGGACTTGATGGCACTAACAGATCTGGCCGATGCCAGCGGTGATGAACAACTGCACCTGCTCGCATTGGTGGAAAAGGTTATTGGCTTGAATTACAGTGGACGAAATGCTGAAGCGGTAGTCGCTGCGGAGAAAGGGTTGAGCCTTAGCGAGAGGTTGGAAGACCAATCGTCTCGCCTGTGTTTTTTGGCCCAACTCGGTCTGGCGCGCTATCATATGGGGGAGCCGCGCGCTGCATTAATAGCATTAGAGTCTGCCCGAACATTGAGCGAACAAGAGCATAATTTGGAGATGCGAGGAGATATCTGCCAATTCCTTGGGCATGTACATTTCCACCTGGGCAATAATGCAAAGGCATTGAATTTTCACCTGGAATCGCAGGAGTGCAGCCGGGAGTTGGGTGATCAAACCGGCTTGGTTTGGTGCTCCTTGAATATTGGATTCCTGTATCTGAAACTGGGATGTTGGGCGAAATCTAAAGAATATCTACACCAGGGCTTGTCTCTTACCCGCCAAATTGATATTTCCGAAGCGGAAGGGTTTGCTCTAACACTTTTGGGTCAATGGGAGTTGTACCGTGGGAACTACCTGGTTGCCATCGATTTCTTTCTCCAGGCATTACCCATTCACCAAGCGGCGCAAGCCGAGAACAACCTGGCAGCAACCGAAGAGCCCTTAGGGATGGTTTATTATCAATTGGGTGATTTTGATAAAGCACGAGAATGGCTGGAGCGCGCTGTTAAAAGAGTGCGATCGACAGGTTATCGTCGGCTTCTAGCGACTGGGCTGTTCGATTTAGGGCTGGCAGCAATTGCCTGTAAACAACTGGAAGCTGCGCGTGGCTATCTTGTCGAGTCCATAACGACTTCGCGGGAATGCGAGTGCCGGGAGAACCTTGCCAAAGGATTAGCTGCGATGGCAAGGTTAGAGCGACAGGCAGGTAATCCGGATCTTGCCTTAGATCATGCACAAGAAACTATTCAGTTGGCTCAGGAAAGTGCACTGCCGGTTTGCCAAATGTGGGGAGAAATGGAAGCTGGACAAGTATACCTGGCTATGGGCGAATATTCAAAGGCATTGGAATGTACCAGCATGGCGGTTTCTCTCCTACCGCAGGCGCATGAGGCCTGGATCGGTACTGAACAAGTACATTTCACTCAAGCCAGGTGTCTGTGGGCATCGGGCCAGGAAAAACGCGCTGCTGAACACGTGCGATTAGCAAGCTCGATCATCAAGGGGAAGTCCGAAAAAATCGCCGATCCCAGGCAACGTGAACAGTATCGGGCTGTACTTCGTACTTCCCGGATAGATCTCGATTCCGGATTTCTATGCAATAACTCATTGTTGTAGCTTTTCTGGCCCCACCCATATGTTAACCTGTTGCTTGTGGATAAAAGTGCAGGTAATTTGTTATGAAAGGTTACGCCCATATCATCCCGATGGAGGTTAGATTTCAACTACCCAGATTTCATGTACTATTTTTCCCTGATAACAATGGTGCGGGCTACGATGTCGAAAGCACGTTGGCGCTTTTGGGTATAGGGGATGAACAGTGCGTCAATGACAAGTCCCCCCTCGAGGTAATATGAAATTCGCCTCAAGAATGCTTCCTTAAGCCGCCATACGGCGCCAGAAACCGGCATAATCCATGGGTATTTGGGACATAAACTCCTCAGCCACATCTAGCGTGCTGCCCATACGCCCCAATACATCCTGAAGAGCAGTTCCGTTATCCAGAGCATCCTGGATATGAGCCCGCAGGTCGGCCTCGATGTGTTGGCGTTCCTTGGGGGATGCGGTAATGTTGCGAAGAACTTCGCGTATGTAATTTTCTAAAGCGTTCATCTGGTCCCCTCCGTATTTAGCAAGCAGTTGACTGCGGCGCAAAATTCCTGCCAATCATCAACCAGGGTCTGCATTTGGCGCACTCCGGTCTCGGTCAGGTTATAGTATTTACGCGGAACGCCCCGATCGAGCATTTCCCATTTCGCCTGGATAAATCCGGCTTTTTCTAAGCGGTACAGCACCGGGTAAAGCGTGCCTTCTTTGATCTGGAATTGCCTTCCGCCACGCTTCTCCAAGGTGGAGATCAGCTCATAACCATACATCGGCCGCTCGGAGATCAACTTGAGCAGGATCATTTCTAGCGTGCCTCGCTTTAATTCTCGCTCAATAACGGGTTCTACCATCGGCTGCCTTCCTGTTCTATGTATTTAGCACAACTAAGTATAGTACACAACAAGGCTTCGGGCCTGTCAAGTCCCTAAGTGACGTTCCTCTACCATGTGCCTGCGGCACGTAGAAAATACTGCTTAGCTTTCCGGAATTCGTTTTTCTGTCATTTCCCCTTACCCAATTTTAGGGGAGGATTGTCATAACGTAGGGGATGGAATAGATTGAGCCCCCATGGGATGGGATGAGTATATAACGCGAAAAATTCTATTACCCCTTAGAATAAAATGCTTTTCGAGCTAATTCCTGGCTTGTGTCAAGCCGAAGGCCCTCAAGGGTCATAGAGATGGCTTTCCAATAAGCACAACAGCCAGGATGGCTATGTTGATAATAAT
>Ga0315279_10009628_pt1 | contig 11493 bp, 6 predicted proteins | sample YL17G06_20_MG_FD_203694 | JGI IMG/M metagenome (GOLD analysis project Ga0315279, IMG submission 203694) | Sediment microbial communities from Yellowstone Lake, YNP, Wyoming, USA - YL17G06_20 | ecosystem: Environmental > Aquatic > Freshwater > Lake > Sediment | place: USA: Wyoming | collected...
AATTTTTCCACAATCTCAGGCATTACTGCTTCCAATTCCCGCTCTCGCTCCCTGACGATATCAATTAACTTTTCAGGATTGACGGGATTAAAAAGTTTTTTCCCAGCAACGATTACATAGGAAACGAGGCCCTTTTCTATGAGCCTTTGGATTGCATCATAAGTCGGCCTTCTGTGCAATTTTGCCTTTTCAGCTATCTTTCCTGCAAAACTCGTGCTTAAATCAATCAGGGCAAGATAAACCTTGATTTCATTAATCGTCAAGCCAAGTTTCTCGAGAGCCTGTTGGATCGCCATGCCTAACCCATGGCCTTTAAATATATAAATCTTGTGGTTACTAATAGCACCACACGATTTTATATACTAATCACGTGTCTTACGTTATCAAGGTTCGTTTCATGGGGGACTATTCCCTCATGAGGCGATATTCTCTTAGCACAAATCTGGCACTCGCATAATATTACTACGATAATTCCCTGGATTCTCGCTACATGGTAGGGGAGAGCGACGGAGGGATAATCCTCTTCACTATATAATCGCGCTTTTTGAAATTTGTATCGTTAATCATCAATCCCCATGATTTTTCTCAATAACTGACATTAAAATTATTTTATACTATGGTGGGAAGTAAATATAATCGATATATTTTGTAAACATTTAACGCGAAGTAGACAAAAATGTCCAGTTTACGCTGAAACATAACACATACCCTTAAATTAAAGTTAGCCATGGCAAGATTGAAAAGAAAAGCCATGGCTAACAAGATCGCTGTCAATCTAATTTTCCTTTATGCCTCCTTTTTATTTTCAGTATTTATTCATATCCTGAAAATTTAATCTATTTATCCCAACTTATATCCGCCCAACCTGGTGTAACATCAATGTCTAAACCAGTTATTGGAGTATCCGAATGATATGTTTGGCCTACGTAATTGATCCCCGTATGTACACCTTCCCCGGACGGATAAACTACGGCGTAGATACAATGAACGGCTGTATTCTCCGGCAACGACATTTGCCAACCACCACCGTGAGCTGTAAAAACACTGTCTACTTTTTGACCGGATTCATTGAAGAAAATGACTTTGGCTCCCTGTATTCCAACTTCGTTATGATAAACTGTCCCATACCAGTATGCCCAACTGGTTGCCGCAAGGCAAGCTAAGGTTAAGATCATTCTGCTGATAAACTTCATTTTATTTCTCCTTTTTTTAGAATCCATTATGAGAATTTTATATTCTTTCACGTCCACAAATACCAGTTTCCCTAATATTATAAGAATTGTTTTAAATAAACCATAAATACCTCCTCTAATAAATTATATATATTAATATTAATATTTCAAAGGCCTGTTTTTTTTAATTGTTTACATTTAATTAAATATGATTGACATTTGATTTATTCGATATATAATTAAAAAATTCAATATGGTGTAATAAGAGTCATAAACATTAAATACCGTACTTCGTGATTTTTTTGTGATTATTATTTTTATATTATAATAGTTTAATAATTAAATCTGAAAGGAGCTATGGCTATTTTATTATTTTGTTTATTGTCGCAAACTACGATTTTAAAAAATTATAATTCGGAATATTATGATTATCATCATCTAAATCATACAATTCTTTCGCGAACATTGATACATTTTACGGATTCTTCACAATTTGATTCCGTGGATTGTAGGCTACGAATACATCAAAACCCTCATTTACAATCCAGAGATACTATAAGATCTATAAATTTCCCGATTAAAACCGGCGGCGTTCAATGTCCCAACCGTTTTCTGATTAATCCGCAAAATGATAAAATTTACATTATCGGAACCGATCGACAGAACATCGCAATTTGTGACCTTCAGAATGGCGGATTGCTCGCCACGATTTCAACCAACATCGGAACTATAGCCATCGAATACAGCGATCTAAGTAATAAAATATATTGTATCGTTAATAACTGGTTAACCCCCGGCGATACGAATAAACTGCTAATAATAGATGGAACCACAAATTTTATTATTAAATCTATTCCGCTGTCTGGCGCACCGATTAGTTTAGCTTATAATAATATTAACAATTACATATATGTAAGTTATGAAAATCGCAATTGGATGGATGTTTTTGATTGCTCATCAGACTCGTTAATTGCCCAAATTGACATGAATGGTTATGGGTTAGTCTGGGAAATGATTTTTAATCACCAAAACAACAAAATTTACTGTCCTATTCATACTACTAACGGCAATCGGATTGCAATAATTAATTGTCTCAATAATTCAGTTGTTGCCAATATCCCCATCGCGGGAACCCCCATATATTTTGCTTGTAATTCGATAAGTAATAAGATATATTCATTATGTCAATTTGATAACATGGTCTATATAATAAATGGGAGCAATGACAGTCTTTTAGCAACCAGAACAGTGGGTGATTGGCCCAATGGTATTGCCTATAATCCGGTGATGAATCGCATTTATATCTGTAATGCCAACAGCCAAGATGTCTGTGTTCTTGACGGAGATAATAATGAAATCATCAATACGATTCCTTTGAGCGAGGGCGGCTGGGCAATTGCCTACGATTCACTGGATAATGTCATTGTCGTCGCCGGGATAAATTATTCCTTATCAACCGGCAACGGCGATGCCCTGGTAATTGACTGCCCAACCGATTCAATTAGCGCTTGTATACCGGTTGGAATATGGCCACAATCCGTTAAATGGGATAAAGAAATGAACCGAATATGGATCGGCAATACCGGAACTACGGATAACCCGGGTTATACAATCGAAAGCTGGGTGTACAACAGATCGTCATTTCGTGATCATATCCGAACCGCTATTGGATTTGCTCCTTATGCATCACTGTTTAACTCGACTACCGGCAAGCATTATTCGACCAGTCTTCCCGACGGATATTTAGCGGTTGTCGACATGAATAATCCGGATATAACGATAATGAAGATGGTCGGTATGGGTGGATTTGATTTAATTTTAAATCCGGACAACAACAAAATTTATATTACCCTGTATTATGATAACATGATATCTATTGTGGAGGGCATCAATGATTCGGTAATTAACCGGGTACCTGTCGGCCGCGGACCAATAAATCTTGCGTTAAATCGGACCAACAATAAAATTTATTCAGCAAATATTGATGATAATAATCTTACGGTTATTGACGGGCAGACCAACAATGTGATCAATACGATGTCGGTAGGTGATGGCCCGCGTTACCTGCTTTGGAATCAAATTAATAATAAGCTTTATGTCAGTAACTGCGGTGACAGTTCAATGACGATCCTTGATGCTTATGCCGATACCGTTATTACGACTCTCCCGGTCAGTCGATACCCTTATATTTTAGCACTGAACACCGTAAACAATAAAATATATTGCGTTAATTATTTCGATAGTAAATTGACTGTTGTTGATGGAATAACCGACCAAATACATCGAACCATCAATTTAGGGAACGGTGTTCAACCAAGCCGTCTTGCTTATAATCCAATAAATAATAAAATTTATTGCTTCACGTCGGTTGATTCCATAGTTGTAATAGACGGCATCACGGATTCAATTTTAAGAAAGATCCCGACGCCGGGACCAGTTTTCTCGATGATGTACAATCCGATTAATAACCGGTTATTCTGCGCATATTATCTCTCCTGGTCGGAAGCGATGATGATAATTGACGGTGAAACGGATGGTATTCTATTTAATATGAATTTCTATACGCACATCTGGGTGGCTGGTTTATCTTCGCCGGCAGAAGCCTTAGCTTTTGACTCTCAGAACAATATAATATATTTAAGTCACTGGTTTTCCAGCAAATTGACGGCAATAGATGGCAATACCGGACTCAATGAAATATCTTCGATTAGGCCTGCAGGCAATATTTCACTATTAGTTTATCCTAATCCCTCACGAACATTTATTAATATCGGGTATTTATTAAATAATAGAAACCTGATCGGAAAAATAAAATTGCGTATATACGATGCTTCGGGTCGGTTAGTAAGAAATCTAAAATGCCAGTCATCGTCAAATACTGAAAATATTGTTTGGAATGGCAAAGATGATTTAGAACGACTTGTTCCCAATGGTATATATTTTATCGGATTGTATGATGGGGATATCAGTGTAATGCAAAAAATTATTTATTTAAGATAGATTTTATAACTCAAAAGGTCGGATTTCGAGTCCGACCTTTTGAATTTGGTACACTTTTGGTTCATTTTGGGGCATGTCTTAACGGAATCGGGTGGAATACCCGATAATAGCAAGAGTGCATAGAAAGCCGTTTGGCGAAGATCTAATTGATATGTCGATATTATTAACGATTGTGAAAATCGCTGATTTGGTTCTGGAATCCTTCGCTTTATCTAATTGAACTACGGGTGCAGAGAACAACTGGAATTAGTATACAGGGTGTGACGCTTAGTTAAAGATTATCATCTTATTCCTGATGCTGCGTATCCCCATTTTCTTCCTGACAAAAAACCGACACAGGTACGATTTAGGAATGACTTAATTCCTGACAATTCAGTTGATCTTGAGGTCGAGCAATGGAGGGGTAATCCAACTACAAATATCTTTTAAGGATATGCATATTGTTCTGTTGGATTTAATATACATAAATACCGGATTTGGTTGGCTGCTTGCCTCCCAACATTTACATATCTGGACTTGGTGTTAATTGTCGGTCAACCGGTCAGTTCTGTTTTACATCCGAAAGCCGCGTACATATTGGAGCGCCGTTTTTAATTCGAGGGAGATGTTCTCCAAAAGGCCTTCAAGTTTCCGGGCATTCCGGCTATAAACACGAGATCCCTCGTCGAACTTGAGCAGGTCGCATAGCGGCATTCCCAGGCCCCGGGCAGTTTTGTCCAAGGTTTTTAGACTGGGATTGCAATTTGAGCGTTCGATTTTGCCGATGAGGGTGGGGTGGAGACCGGATTTTTCCGCCAGCGCTTCCTGGGTCATCCGTCGTTCGGTCCGTAAAAACCTGATCCGCTTAGCGAGTTTACCAAGTACGGTTACTGTTTCTTTCATAGATCCTTCCCCTGGTTGGAAAATAATTACCAACCTATATATGAAATTATATGCATTTCTGTTATATCTGACAAGAGCGTATTTTATTCTTGACAATAAACCATATAAGGCATATACTTTATAATCGTAAATAATTGAAGTACCTTACAATGGAGGTTTGGTCTGAAAATGGATGTGGGAAAATGATGGAAAAATGCGACCTTAACGACATCATCGAGTGCCTGACCCGCACGGCCAAGATATTACTCAATCAACCGGACCAGGCCATAAAGGAATTACACCAGATCAGCCGGCAGATCGACTACCAAGTGCCCTATCGTGACGGCCATATGCAACGGGTCTGTTTTTATGTGTTAAAAATCGGAAAACAATTGGGCTTAACCGAAGCGGAACTGGTTATCCTAGAAGCCGCCGCCCTTTTACACGATTTCGGAAAAATTGGAATCAACGAAGCAATCTTGGTCAAACTCAAACCCCTGACGGGCGAAGAAAGGATCGAAATTCAGAAGCATGTCCTGCGGGGATATTACATCCTCCAGGGATTTTCGGAACTAGCCCCGATTTTGGACGGGATTCGGCACCACCATGAGCAGTTCGACGGATCGGGCTATCCTGAACAATTGGCCGGCGAGAATATTTCGCTCCATGGACGGATCATTGCACTCGCCGATGCGTATGATGCCATAACATCGAAACGACCTTACCGAAACGCCAAAACAAAGGAGTATGCAATTAACGAACTCATAAAAAATTCGGGCACGCAATTTGATCCAAAACTTGTGGAAATTTTCATCAAAGTTTTGAAGGATATTGAATAGAAACAATATTATGTGATTAATGAAATTCTTCTTGACATTAACGAGAAAATTAATATAATGAAAATGGAAATGAATATGGTTGATGACTAACCCCCACTAGGGAAACTTGGTGGGGGTTTCTATTTTCTTTTAAAACGCCTTATCCCTGTATATTAATTGTGTCGTTAACAATCATTTAACTCTTATAGTCATTCATTCAGTACAGCCTTGAGTAATTTGGTAATTTTCTCTTTTTATATTCTTAGATCTAGAGGTTTCGTCACTACGGTATTAATTTGATGTTTCTGAACTATAAAATTATTAACTATCTCTTGAAAAACAGCAATCAGAGTATATTAAAACTGTTTATATTTTTAACAATTTAAATGTAAACATATTTTTACTTTATCATTTAACTATTATTAAAACATATGGGGGATTAACATTTTAATCCCCCATTATAAACCTAGATGTGTTATTACTAAGGTAGTGGAAGGTGTAATTCCATAGTCAGATATTGATTCCCGCCACTGAAATACATAGTGGTGTCATCTTCGTACCCAAATCCACCAATACTTGCTGAAGCGCGTACTCTATATTCACCGTCGGGAATATTATAGAACCAGATCCAACCATGTTGGTTTGTATAGCCACTGCCAATAGTAAAAACTTGTACAAGAGCGCCGGCAACTGGTTGACCTTTATAAGTAACAAACACGTCTAGGTTGAACATTGCCATAGCCAGACCACAGAAAGCAACGAGAGTGAGGATGAGTGGTATAAGCTTGATTTTCATTATTCCTCCTGTTTTGAATAAAATATATCTGTAACCATTCGTGCTTTGGCCCCCGTATATCTATGACTCGATTTTATTCAGAATCCGGTTTATCCGGATTAGGACCAAATCAAAATATCAATTAATTATATAATAACTTTAATTGATACTCCGTATCTTTACACTTTTTATAGCTTTATTTTGTTTGTTATACATTTATTTTGTTTAGACTCAACATTTTTATTTCATTATTTCGATAAAAAAGCATATAATTTCTCATGTATTCCTTTAATTTCTGGTGGTTTCGCTTTCTCCATTCTTTCTGGTACTTCATATAATGAGAATGCCTTCTTTTAAACCACTTTTTAAAATAATCAGGATGAGACTGTTTCCATTTTTTCAAATAATCAGGGTGCTCATTAAACCACCGTTTGATCTGATCGCGCATTTTTTCACCATAATTATTGCGGTAATCTCTTTGATAAGTGGTTCTTTGATTATTCACTTTTAATTGAATCCATTGGTTATTTATGAGGTGGCGGCGGGGGTATCGGATCATCGGGTCCGCAGATTGTCGGTGGATTATTAGGTTGCGAGACGGTATTGCTCAATTTATAAGAATAAAAACCCATCAGAAGAGACAATAAAGTTACTATATAAACCATTTTTTTCATGATTTTCTCCTTTAATTACAAGAAACGCAATTATTGTTCCTAACAACACATTCAGATTTATGGTGAAATTTCAGGAGGTTTTAAGGTTATATAGTATATGTAAAATTTTTTAGTGTAGTGATTTATACAACAAAAAACAAACTACTCTTTTTGTTATTTACAAAACTGTCGAAATTTATACAATTGTATTATTATTCATACACATTAGTTCTTTAATAACAGGCTGGCCTACATTTTTATTTAATTAAATTTAGTGTTTTTGTTAATTCTGGGGAATATATTGTATTATTTGGTGGTTTTTGAGGAGCTTATTTTATATTTTTTTATGTAATTATACAATGTACTGCGGGTTATTCCCAAAAGCTTTGCTGCTAGAGATATGTTTCCCCTTGTTGACTGCAAAACGGAAATAATTTTTTCACGATAGTTGTTCTTAATTTTCATCGGTTCTGCCGGATGGACCGTTAACTTCAAATCCTCATTAGCTATAAATTTTCCGCGAGCGAAAATTACCGCTCTTTCAATTGCATTTTGAAGTTCCCGGACATTACCGGGCCAATTATATAACATCATTGTTTTTAAAGCCTTGTTGTCAAATCCTATTATTCCCGGATTTAGTTCTTTCGCATACTTGTTTAAGAAATGGTTAGCTAATATTGGGATATCAGTTGTTCGATCCCTTAAGGGAGAGATGGCAATTGTTAGTACGTTTAACCGGTAATACAAATCAGCCCGGAAGTTACGTTGTTCGATCATTTCCTCCAGGTTGCGGTTAGTCGCGCAGATTAACCGGACGTCCACCTTATGCGTGATGTTCTCACCCAATTGTCTTATCTGTTTATTCTCAACCGCATCCAGGAGTTTCCCTTGGACTAACAATGAAGCATTGGATATTTCATCAAGGAACAGGGTACCTTTTTCCGCATCCATGAATAGCCCTCTTTTATCAGAAATTGCATTGGTAAAAGCGCCCTTTTTATAACCAAATAGTTCTGCTTCAAAGAGAGTGTCGGGAAAAGCGCCGCAATTAATCGAAATAAAACGTCCGCTTTTACGTTTGCTCCGTTGATGAATGAAGCGGGCGACAATACCTTTACCGCTACCGGTTTCTCCGGTAATCATGATTGTCGTGTCGATATTAGCCACCTTTTCAATCGTATCCCGGATATTACGGATAGCTAAAGAATTACCCACTAAGTACTCATCTGCAACCTGGGTGATGAATTCTTTTTTTAACAAAGCGTTTTCTTCTCTAGTTTTTTGAAATATTCTCGATTTTTCGATCGTAGCTGCTAAAAAGTTAGCTACGGTTTTAAGGAATTCCATGTTTTCCTTTGTAAATGGGTGTGATTGATAAGTGCAATCAAGATATATAACGCCAATTGTTAAGCAATTTATCTTTAGGGGTGCGCATATCAAGGACCGGATTTTATTTATTATTACGCTTTTAGAATTCCGAAAACGATTGTCTACAAGCGCATCGGACGAATAGATTATCTCCATTTTATTTTTTGCTTGAGTAACGACGCTTAAAGAGATTTTTTTTGCATCGTCAATGGTTTTTTGATCAACATTTCTGCCGGCAATCATTTTCATGTCATCATTTTCGACAAAGAATAAAATTCCTCTTTCAGCTTTAGTCGTAGAAATGACTATGTCTAAAAGAGCGTCAGCAAAACCATCTTCACCAAGATGAAGATTCATAAGGTCGCTTATTTTATTGAAAACCATTAAGTATTTATTGGAATTATTATTTGATTGTTTCTCCCCCTCCAAGTCTTTTAAGATCATATTTTTAATCTCCTTTATCTTTTTAACTTCGTTTTTAGCTTCCGATTGATTAAAAACCTCCTCAGCGACAATTAAATCATCAACGTAAGAATCGTATAATTCACGATGTTGATTTAGAAAATATATGGCTTCAATTTCCATGCGTATTAATAGTGCCCAGTCGTACAGGCATTCATTCTCCTTAAGGTATGCCAGGTTTTCTTTTATTTCAAAAATCCCGGTATTATTCGTAATAAAGGAACTCAATTTAAACAATCCTTCAGCTAATGCATAATCCCTACCCATATATTTTAATGATTTTAAAACGTCGGATGCATAGCGATTACAATCATCATATTTTTTCACGTTATAGCAAGATTCTGCAGCCTTTAAATAACACTCAACTTTTATCGGACTGTCTATTTCATGGTCATTAAAGTAATCAAAACCGGAATGGATATTGGCGATGACATCATTCTGGTTATCTTCATTGCTAGCTTTGAATGCTTTGTAAAAATAAAATAGCCCTTTATTATTCAATTCGGAAGCCTTTTTATAATATTTTATTTCTTTTCGTTTATCCCCGATTTTATTGCTTATGACGCACAAATTATAAAGTGGTTTTGGTGATGTCGGGCATAATTCCATTGCCTGGTGGTTTATGCCTAAAGCTTTTGAAAAATCACCTTTAATTTCATATATATTTCCCAAATTTACCAACAGACTAGAGATAATATTATTATTGCCTATTTTTTTAAGGTTATTTAATGCTTTTTGCAATACATCAACAGCTTCTTTATATTTACATTGGTTTTTTATTATTAAAGCATAATTTATTAGCGCGCCAGTTAAGGCATTAACGTCATTCGTATTATTCAACGTTTCAATTACCTCCCGGTAAATGTCTCCGGCTTTATTGTAAACGCCTTTTTGCTGATATAACGAAGCGAGAAGATTAAGACAACTTATTCTGTCATTCTGGAGGTTTGATTCATTTGCAATTTTTATTGCGGTTTCAACGTTTCTTATCCCATCATCATAGTCACCTCGGAACCAGCCCAACACACCGGTAAGATAAAAGGCCTTCAATCTGACATCAAGAGAATTTGACGCATCAGCGATCTGCAGTAATTCATCAATTATGGAAACTGCTTTGTTGTAATTCTTCAAGTATATTTGGTTATAAGCTAACCCACCTAAAACCTTACAGAATAATGGATCATTCCGATTTATTGAAGAAATTACACAATTGAAATGAATGGTAGATTCTTCAAATTTCCCCATTGTTTGATACATGTAACCGAGGTTTTCATGCAAATGAGCAGTTTCTTCCGAACCTTGGGCATGGTTAATTGCTTTCTGGTAGTAATTGAGTGCTTCGTCGTTCTGGCCAATTCGATTAAATAACTCACCGATTCTACATAATATTGGAAACGAGTCTTTTTTCTTAGTCCGTTCCATATAAGAAAGGACTATTTTTAAATAACTTATACAACCGATAAAATTGCAATTCTTTTCTTCGATTTCCGCAGCTTTTTGGGCATATATAATTCCTTCATCCCAAGTTTGAGTTGCTTCAACGAAATTAGCCAAATAGCCATAATATTCCGATGACGCGTTTAAAGTATTTTTGATTATTTGATAAAAACGAACATAAAGGTTGTTTTTCCGTTGCTCGTCCATGCTCTTAACAATTAGGTCCTTTATTATTTTATTGACGGGTTCGTACGCGAGACGACCAGCAATACAGGATATTTTTATCAAGACGTTATTTATCAGAAAATCCATTTCTTCAAAAACTCGCATGCCGACTATTTCGAATAAAATTACAGGTTCGACGGGACCGTTAAATAAGGAAATAATTTCTAATATTTCCTTGGCAGCATTATTTAACGAATGGATTTTCCCGGCTATGATTTCCCTGCTTCGTTTTGGGCATGTTACTCCCATGTATTTATCTTCATCAAGAGACCATCGGTTATCTTTATAATACAGAATGTTGTTTTTAATAAGTATGTTAAATGTTTCTTTTATGAAGAGCGGAGTTCCGCCTGTCGTTTTCATTAACCATTCATTAAAAGCGTTCTCTTTTATATCATTATTAAAAACATTCAGGACGAGATCATTTATTTGTTCATCATCGAAATTATTTAATTTAATAATTTCAAAACCCATGTTATCAATGTCCTTGGCAGGTTTTGTGGTAGCAATAATCCCGATTTCAGAATCTTCAAGGCTTAACCCTAAATAACGAAAAAATTTACGATCAGCTTGTTTGAGTAAATGAAAATCATCAATTAGTATATGAAGCGGTTTGTTTTTTTTCTTTACTTTATCTTTAAGGGTACTGATTATTTCTTCGTAAAGGTTAACATCGTTTTTCTCACGACAATTAGATAATTGAAATCCAGAATATGTAGAAA
>Ga0315279_10009629_pt1 | contig 11492 bp, 9 predicted proteins | sample YL17G06_20_MG_FD_203694 | JGI IMG/M metagenome (GOLD analysis project Ga0315279, IMG submission 203694) | Sediment microbial communities from Yellowstone Lake, YNP, Wyoming, USA - YL17G06_20 | ecosystem: Environmental > Aquatic > Freshwater > Lake > Sediment | place: USA: Wyoming | collected...
GTGCTCCCTGCCCGGCGCGGTAGCCAAGTGGTAAGGCAGAGGTCTGCAAAACCTTTATACGCGGGTTCGACTCCCGCCCGCGCCTCCATTCCAAGCCGGAGAATTAACCGAGCACCCATGGTGCGTCGCTCAGCACTACCGCCGAAACCGCCCGGAAATGAAGAGAACAACAGGGGGACGGACTGAAGCCGGACCCTGCAGCCGGACGGCTGCAAAGCGCGCCTTCGGCCCGCGCTTGGTCCCCTGACTGGCGGGACGCCGGCGCTACAGAGCAACTCAGACGCCTTGCGGGGGATGGCCTTTTTCTTCCGAATACTCACGCAGTGCGGCACGCTTGTGCTCCGGCGCCAGGTCATCCCACTCGGTGCGGGGCTTCGGTTCCTCCACCGCCCCTGAGGTCCGGAAGCGCATGGTCACGATCTGCTGCGGCCGGACGGGAACGCGGTATCGCCCGGCGGGGGCGAGCGGCACCCGGCGGCCGCCCGTCATGTCAGTCAGCGCGGCGGCGGTGTGAGGCAGGAGCAGGGCGATCTGCGCCGTCCCGCGAACCCCGAAGGCTTCCACGAACCGGATTTCTATGTCCCGCCCCACGCGCCGCATCGCTTCCACGACCACGTTGCCGGAGGTCTCCAGCCAAGTTGCCGCCGGCGTGGCGCCGCCCAGCGCAATCACCGGGCAATTGTATTCCCAGGCAAGCTGGGGGATGCGCGCGTCTTTCCACTCGGCGTCGTGCGCTGCCAGCGCGTATTCCAACTGGTGGCGCCCGGCGCCGCTCAGCCAAGCATTCGGATATCCGCGGTACTTCTCGACCGCGTTGTAAAGCAGCAGGGTGGCGGTGCGGCCGTCCAGCTCGCGCCCGGTCACGCCCCGGTCGAACAGGCCGACGCCCAGGCCATTGTCCATCTCGTAATGGGACCAACGGACGGCGGGCACGATGTCGCGGTTCCACCCTGACAGGCTCGGGTCGTTCTTTTCCCAGGCGCCGTGCGAGAAGCCGTAGGGAACGCCGCGGCGCACTTCGCTGATGGCCGAAGCCAGCGGGAACTCGGCCAGCGTGACCGTGCTGTCGGGCAGATCATTCAACTCGGTTTCGAAGTCGATGCGCGGGTGCTCGCGGTAGAGGCGGACGGTGCGGGTACACGGGGCGCCGGCCAGCGTGCCTTCCACACGCACGGTGAAAGCCAGCGGCCCTTCCGCCACCTCGATCTTGACCGGGCCGGCGTCGGTGGCCGCCACGCGCAGCCGCTCGCCGCGAGGCCGGAAATGGTCGCCCGGCGACACCGGCCGCGCCGGCTTCTCAATCACCAGCACGTTCCCCGGGCCGCCAAGGATGGGACGGCCGGAGGGCTTCAATCGGAGACTGGCCAGCGCGCCGCTCTTCGGGTCGAGACGCACGCTGTAGAAGCGGGTCTCGATGGAGGCAGGCAGCTTGACTATTCGGGGCGCAGCCGGGGCCTGCGCCGCCCCCGGCCACGATGCCACCCCGCAGGACGGCAGGCGAGGGCGGCACACCACGCGGCCATCGGGCAACAACTCGGCGGGCGCGCCCTCGGGCGCCGCTCCCGCCGGCAGAACCACCGGATCGTCCCGCTCCCAGTTCGCGGGGTTGAACAGCGAGACTCCCTGGCCCGCCCGCGCCAGCGTCTTGCCGGCTTCCTGAAAGGTGAGCGCGGCGGCGCGTTCCACCCATTCGAACCGGTCGCGCGCATCCCAGGAGCGCTGGTGCTCAAACACCATGCCGCCGGCCGCCCCCCAGAGCGTGTTGCGATCCATGTTGAGGAACATTTGCAGCCAGGCGTCGTAAAAGCGCCGGGCGGGATAGGTGTAGTCGCCGCGGAGGCTGGCCGCGGCCGCCAGCGCCTCGGCCGATTGCAGGGCGTGCTCGCACCGGCGGTACCAGCCCTTCACCCGCGGGCATTCGAACCAGAAGGCCAGGAAGTCGTACGGGGTTCCGCCGCGCGCCGCCGGAATCTTGACTTTGCCGGCGCGCAAGGCGGGAAGCAGGGCGTCCAGGTAGCGCGCCATGGTCGTGAACCGCAGCTCGGTTTTGGGAGCAAACTTGCGCCACTGGCGCAGAAACTCGCGCGGATACTCCTTCAGCGGCGGCGGCAGCGTGTAGTCGCCGCTGCCGGCCAGGATGAGGATGGGCGCGCCCGGCGGCGTGGTCTTCCGCCGCGACTCGATGTGGCGCTCGACGGCGGCCAGCCCTTTTTCGTCGAGCGGCTTGGCGGCCGCCATGACCTCCCGCAATTCGCTGTAGTGGCCGGGGCTGATGGCCAGGACCCGGGTGCCGTCCGGCGACTCCAGCCAGTGTACCGCGCTGCCGGTGGGGTTCTTGCGGCAGTAGACGTAGGCTTCCAGGTCCAGCCCGGCGACGATTTGCGGCATTTGCGGGTGCGTGCCGCAGACATCGATGCACCAGCCGCAGCGCGGCCGCACCCCGAACACCGCCTGCTGCCAGCGGATCCCCTCCACCCCCAGCCGCACCAGCGCCTCCCCGCCCGACAGGTTGATGGTGGATTCCAGGAAGAACCCGTTCACCAACTCGACGCGGCCTTCCTTAAGCCTGGCCCTCAACTCCGCGGCGCGCTCCGGGCGGAAGTTCATCATGGCGATGAGGTTGTTGGCTTCCGAGAGCACGAAGGCGTACTCGGCATCGTCGCCCACGCGATCCAGATGATCGAAATAGCTGTTGGCGCAGTAGACGCGCTCCTTCGAGAAGTTCGTCAGCCAGCCGCAACTGGCGGGATGAAAGTTCGGAACTACGAAGACGGCCGGCCCGAGCTGCGCCCAGGCCACAGCGGCGGCGCCGGCGGCCGTCAGGAATTCACGTCGGGTTCTCATGGCATCGTTTCCGTGAAGAAATTCACGCTGCTGCCCGCACGGCTATCCAGCGCGCCCCCCAACGATACCATGCGGGGGCTCCTTATGCAGCGGCCGCCCCCGCCCGCGTTTCCACTCGCCTCCAGATTGCCGCTGAAAGACCGGCGGTACAACGCGGCTTGAATCCCGGTGGGCCGTGTGCTAGGTTGTGGGGAGAACCGGAACAGGGAGGTCTATCTATGGCTTCTAGCCCTCAGGATATTAGGCTTCACCTGATGGCAACTGACGAGCACTTCCGAGAGCTGGCAGATCAACACAAGACCTACGACGACCAGCTCCAACAACTCACCAACCGGGCTTATCTGAGCGACCAAGAAAGAGTGGAGGAGACCAGGCTGAAAAAACTGAAGCTCCGTCTGAAGGATGAGATGGAGCAGATCATCCGCCAGTACAAGAAAGACCACGCTTCGGTAGCGTGACGCGACCGGCACCAGGTGTCAGGTTCCAGGCGGCAGGTGTCAGGTTCAGACGCCTGGCGCCTGACAGCCGGCACCTATTCCCGCCGTTTCTGCTAGAATGAGCGAATTGAACGTGGCTAAAGACGGATTCAGCTATGGCGTGGCGCTGCTGGCCGGCGCGCTGGCGGCCGGGTGGCTGCTGGGCGGATGGTTCGCCCTGCCGCTGCTGGCGCTGGCGCTGTTCGTGATGTACTTCTTCCGCGACCCGGAGCGCCTGGTCCCCGACGAGCCGGGCATCATCGCGGTGGCGCCGGCCGACGGGCGGGTGGTGGAGATCCGCGACGTGGAGCGCGACGGACGCCCCTTCCGCCGCATCAGCATCTTCCTCTCGCTCTTCGACGTTCATATCAATCGCGCCCCGATTGCCGGGGTGATCCGCGACGTGCAATACTGCCCCGGCCGTTTCCTGGTAGCCTCGCGCCCGGAGGCTTCCAGCGAGAACGAATCCAATACGGTTACGGTCGAAGGCCCCGCGGGCACGGTGGTGTTCAAGCAGATTGCCGGCATCCTGGCGCGCCGCATCGTCTTCTGGAAGAAGAAGGGCGACAGCGTGGGCCGGGGCGAGCGGGTCGGGCTCATCAAGTTCGGCTCGCGCGTGGACGTGCTGCTGGATCCGGAGTGGGAACTCATGGTGGCCAAGGGCCGGCACGTGCGGGGCGGCTCGACGATCCTGGCCAGGAGAAACTGACATGGCGACTCCCGTGCGAATCCGGCCGCCCCGCCGCGGCGCTTACATCCTGCCCAGCCTGTTCACGGTGGGGAACATTTTCTGCGGCTATTTCGCGCTGACAGAGGCCTTCAAGGGGGCGGTGGCCCCGGAGGCGGCCGCCCAGCACATGGACGCGGCGGCCAAGGCCATCGGCTTCGCGATCCTGTTCGACGGCTTCGACGGCCGCATCGCCCGCATGACGGGAACCACCAGCGCTTTCGGCCGGGAGTTCGACTCGCTGGCCGATGCCATCACCTTCGGAGTGGCGCCGGCCTTGCTGGCCTTCGTCTGGGGAATCCGCTGGCTCGACCCGGTGAGCGGCGGCGCCATGCTGGAGCACCTGCAGCGCGCCGGATGGTTCCTGGGCTTCCTGTTCGTGATCTGCGGCGCCGCCCGCCTGGCTCGCTTCAATATCACCACCGACCCGGTGCCCGCCAATCCCGGCCAGCCGGGCAGGAAGTATTTTGTCGGCCTGCCCATTCCCGCCGCCGCCGGGCTGGTGGCGGCGGTGGTCCACGTGGTCAATGGCGAGCCGCTGTTCTGGTGGGCCTGGTCGGTGCTGTGGCTGACCATCCTGTTGACAGCCGCGCTGCTCATGGTCAGCCGCTGGCGCTATTACAGCTTCAAGGACATCGATCTGCGGCGCCGGCACCCGCTCTTCCTGGTGGTCAGCATCGCCGGCCTGGTGGCCGCCATCTGGTTCTACTCCGAGCCGGTGCTGCTGTGCATCGCCATGAGCTACGCAGTGTCGGGCGTGGTGACCCGCGCCGGCGGCATCGTCCGGCGCATCTTCCGGCGCCTGCACCCGCGCCCGCTTCCGCCGGAAAGCGACCTGACCGCCGGAGCATGAGTTCAGGCTGGAGACCGGAGACCGGAGGCTGGAGGCCAGACAAGGCAGTTCTCTGCGTTCCCTCCGCGTCTCTGCGGTGATAGCCTGCCGCCACGCGCTTTGAGATGCAGCAAGCTGGACCGCAAGGCTTCACGATCGCGATTGTCGGCGCCTCGACCTTGAAGGGCAAGGAGATCAAAGAGGCGCTGGAACAACGCCGTTTCCCTGTCCGCCGGCTGGTCCTGCTCGATGAGGAAAACATCCGCGGACAATTGACGGAGTTCCAGGGCGAGCCAACCGTCATCCGTTCGCTGGAACGCGACAGCTTCGCGGGAGTGGAATTCGTCTTCCTGGCCGCCTCCCCGGTTTACAGCCGAAACGTGTGGAAGCTGGCCGACCGCGCCGGATGCCGCATCATTGACCTCACCGAGGCGCTGGAACAAGAAGGCGCGCAGATCGTCGGCCCGGCAGCGACCGGAGCGTTGCCGGACTGCAGCGGCCGGCTTTATGCCTCGGCGCACCCGGCCGCGCTGGTGATTGCCTCCCTGCTGCTGCGGATGCAGGCCGCCGGCCTGACGCCCCGCCGCACCATCGTCCATGTGTTCGAGCCGGCCAGCGAGCGCGGCTCGGCCGGCATCCAGGAGCTGCAGCGGCAGACCGTCGCCCTGCTCTCCTTTCACGAAGCCCCGAAAGAGGTCTTCGGCAGCCAGTTGGCGTTCAATCTGCTGGCTGCCTACGGAGAAGAAATCCGGCCGCTGCTGGCCGGCGTCGAGGAACGTGTGGCCCGGCACCTGGCGCGCCTGCTGCCCTCCGGCATCGCGCCCCCCTCGCTGCGCGTGCTGCAGTCGGCCATCTTCCATGGCCATGCGTTCTCCTTTTATCTGGAGCTGGAGCAGCCGCGGGAGGCTGCGGAGGTGGAAGCCGCGTTTGCTGGAACGGGCTATGATCTGCGCCGCGCCGACCAGGAAGCGCCGTCGGCGGTCGGGGCCGCTTCCTCGGAAGAAATCATGGTGGGTGACATCCGGCCCGACAAGAACCACCCGGGCGCCTGGTGGATTTGGGCGGCCGCCGACAACCTGCGCCTGGCGGCGGCAAACGCCGTGCGCATTGCCGAAGAACTCGCAAAATTGAAGACCCCATGAACAGAATCAAAAGTCTAAAGTCCAAAGTCCAAAGTCTGAAGAAAGTTCAAAGTCGCGGCCGATCCCACTTTGGACTTTGGACTTTGAACTTTGGACTTCTGCTCGCGGCGACAGCCGGGTGCGGCTACCACGTCGGCGGGAAGGGCGCGCAGCTTCCTTCCAACATCAAGACCATCGCCATTCCCGCCTTTCGCAATGAGACTCCCCGCTTCAAGGTGGAACAGATCCTTACCCAGGCGGTGGTACGCGAGTTTCTGGCCCGCACGCGTTTCCGGGTGCAGCCGCGGACCCCGGGCAGTGACGCGCTGCTCAGCGGGACCGTGACCCAGTTCTGGACCACTCCGGTGGTGGCGGAGCCCACGGCCGGCCGCACCGTCTCGGTCAGCGTGAACGTCCGGATGCGCGTCCAGCTCACCGACACCCGCACGGGCAAGGTGCTGTACGAAAACCCCGACTATGTCTTCAGCGAGCCTTACGAAATCAGCGGCGACGCGGCCGCCTATTTCGAGGAAAGCGGCCCGGCGGTCGAGCGCCTGAGCCGCGCCTTCGCCGCCAGCCTGGTTTCCTCCATACTTGAGGCCTTCTGATGCAGGTTACGATGGCTGAATTTCTGCGGCGGGCGGCGCGCCGGGATTTCACCGCCGGCTACCTGCTGGCGGGCAACGAGCTGTTCTTCCGCGACAAGGCCCGGCAGGCGCTGCTGGAGTCCCATCTGGAGGGCGACCGCGCGGGGCTGGTGGAGCACGACCTGGCGGAAGTGCCGGTGCGCGACGCGCTGGACGACGCCGCCTCCTTGGGCCTGTTCGCCGGCCGGCGCCTCCTGTGGCTGCGCAATGCCGAGTCGCTGCTGCCGCGCCGCCGAACCACCGGGAGCGACGAAGACGGCTCCGGCGGGCTGCGGACGGCCGGCAAACATTCCGCCCAAGCCATCGCCGACTATTTCAAGCGCCCGCAGCCGGCCAGCATCGTGCTTTTTGAAGCCGTCAGCCTGGACCTGGCCGACCGCGACGACGCCAGAAAAGCCGAGAGCCTGGAAAAGCTCCTTCCGGTCCCCACGATCCGCATCGAGCGGCCCGGGATCGGCGAAGCCGCGCGGCATCTCCGGGACGAAGCGCAAGCGGCCGGTTTCACGCTGGAGCAGGACGCGGCGCCGGAGCTGGTCGAGGCCTGCGGCGGCGACCTGGCCCGCGCCCGCATGGAGCTGGAGAAGCTGATGCTTTACGCCGCCGGGCGCGGCTGCATCACCGCGGCCGATGTCCAGGCACTGGTGCCCGCCGCCAGCACCTTTACGCTGTGGGAGATTTCCGACGCCATCGGCGACCGCGACGCGCCCCGCGCCCTGCGCCTGGTCCGGGACATGCTGCGCGAGAGCGTGCCAGCGCTGCTGGTCACCACGCTGATCGCCGGCCAGGTGCGCAAGCTGCTCAGGTGCAAGGAGGGCGCCAGGGACGTGCATCCCCGGGTCCAGGCCCAGGCCCGCAAGTTCACGGTGAAGGAACTGACCGCGGACATCGAGAAGCTGTTCGAGGCCGACGTGGCCCTGCGCTCCTCGCCTCCCGACGAACGGATCATCCTGGAGCGCCTGGTGATTGAATTGGCGAGAAAAGAATAGCGGCGGCCCTCGGCCCGCCGTCCGCCGCATCGCGCGTTGGATGGCGGCCCGAAGACCGCCGCCTGGCGGGGATGGCCAACCCGTTCCGCTCTCAGGCGGTCCTTCCGGCTTTCGATATCCGGGCCATCAGCCGCGACTTGAAGCGGGCGGCGGTATTGTCCTTGATCACGCCCTCCTTGCGCGACTTGTCCACGATGGAAACCACCTGGGGCAGCAGCGCGCCCGCCTTCTCGGAATCACCGCCGCTGATGGCGCGCCGCAGCTCGCGAATCGCGTGCCGCAGGCGCGTCCGCCGCGTCTGGTTGGCAGCTTCGCGCTTCTGGTTCTGGCGCATCCGCTTCAGCGCCGAAAAATGACTGGCCATGCTCCTCCTGCGATCTCCTGGACCTTCCCAACAAACCACTATTGTATCCGCGGCGCGGCGCGGGTGTAAAGGCGGGAAAGAGCCGACTCGCGGCCTGGCCCAAAAACGAAACGGGCCCCGCTTGCGCGAGGCCCGTCCAAACCTGGCAAAGAGGAAAGCTATTTCTTCTTAGCTTTCTTCTTCGCCGGCTTCTTGGTTGCGCATTTCATCGGCCTTCTTCTCCCTTCCATCACAACGCTCGATCGCATCGTGATGTCGTCTCATGTATAGAGTCTGCTGCAATTGATGTCAAGAAAAAAGTGATGATCGAACGAGAAGGCAGCGCGCATTCGACGCGCAGTGGCACGATCGAGATGAGCGCTCAACGCCATTCGGCGCGCGGCAGCGGCACCATCTCGGTGGTACACGCCTTGCGAAATCCCCGGTAAAATAGGGAAGAAGATGAAAGGGCAGGTGCGGGCAGGCATCGTATTTCTCGCTGCCGTGCTGACGCGGGGCGGCGCGCCGGCGCAGGCGCCCGCGCCGAAACCGGCGGAGCAGACGCCGACCATCCGCGTGGATGTCGATGTGGTCAACGTGCTGTGCACGGTGAAGGACCACAAGGGCCGCTTGATCACCACCCTGGAGAAAAGCGATTTCGAGATCTTCGAGGACGGCCAGAAACAGCAGGTCCGCTATTTTACCCGGGAGACGGCGCTGCCGCTCACCATCGGCCTGCTGGTGGATACCAGCGTGAGCCAGCAGCGGCTGGTGCCCGCCGAGCGGGACGCCAGCGAGGTGTTCTTCCGCCGAGTGCTGGGGGCCAAGGACCTGGCTTTCCTGTTCAACTTCGACACCGACGTAGACTTGCTGCAGGACCTCACCGGCAACCAGGACTTGCTGCGCCGGGCGCTGGACCAATTGCGGGTGAACACCTCCGGGCCGCCGCCCTCGCGCACCACCATTCCGCAAGGCCCGTTCCCGCTTCCCCCGCGCGGCACGCTCCTCTACGATGCCGTGTACCTGGCCGCCACCGAAAAGCTGGCCGGCGAAGTCGGCCGCAAGACCATCGTGCTGATCACCGACGGGCAGGACCAGGGCAGCAGGGTGAAGCTCGGGGAAGCGGTCGAGACGGCCCAGAAAGCCGACGCGATTATTTACGGGATCCTGTTCTTTGACCGGGGCTTCTACGGCCCGCTCGGCTACGCCGGCGACAGCGCCTTGAGGAAAATGGCTGAGGAGACGGGCGGGCGTGTCTTCCGCGTGACTCACGGCAAGGAGCTGGCCAACGCCTTCGACGAAATCTCCCACGAGCTGCGCAGCCAGTACAGCATCGGCTACACTCCCGCCAACCTGCGCCGCGACGGCCGCTTCCGCCAACTGAAGGTTCGAACCGTAGGCGAGAATTTCCGCGTGCAGGCCCGCAAGGGGTACTACGCCCCCACGAATTGAGAGTTAAGAGTTAAGAATTGGACCGAGGCCGCGGCGCCGACCGAGCGGTTGCCGGCCGGAGCACCGCTCCCTTACGGTCGCGGCACAGGTGACGCGGCCCTGTTGCCCGTTAGTAGCTGATGGGAATGTCCACCACGTCGGTAATGGCATTTGAGGTAGATATGGAAAGAGGGACGTTCAAGCCAGAAAGCGCGCTGTAGGGAATGAACACGTTGATCTGGTACAGGCCGGCAAAGCCGGGTGCGCCGCCCGCAAATGCCGGCTTCACCCACACCCAATCGGCGGGGGTGTCGGCCGATCCTTGCACGGATGGGAAGCTCACCCAGATGTTCGAATCCAGGGCCAGCCCGGGCGGCGAAGCGGGATTGGCGGCGCCAGCGGTGGCCAGCGGGCTCAACTCCCCTAACCCCGTCAGGAATATGATGACCGTCTCGCCGTACCTGGCCGGCTTGCTTACCGTCACCGGTGAGTAATCCGCATGCAGGATGACGGCCCGGAACGGGCTCTGGCCGTCGTCATAAAAAAACACGCCCGGACAGGTGGCCGCCAACGGGACACTCACTTCATTTGAGGCCGCTGCGCCGGTCCGCGCCTGAAGACTGACGGAGCTGCCTGTCAGCCCAAACGGAATCTGCATGTTCACCTGCCCCGGGGAGACATAAAACAGCGGCGCCTGGGTGCCGCCCACCGTCACCGTCAACCCGCCCAGCACCCTGGGCAGCGGCAGGCTGGTCGCCGCGCTCCTGTCGGCGGCAAAACCGGTCCCAAACAGCGACACGATGGCGCCGGGGCAGACCGGCGCCGGCACGGGAGCGAATGAGGCGCCGTTGACCACGCCGCTGGGATGGAGGAACACCCCGGTGCCCGACAGCACGGGGGGGCGCGCGGCGAAAAAGATGCCGTACTGATAGCTGGCCTTCCCCACCAGGCCGACCTGCGCCCCCGCCAGCGAAGCCGCCCGCACCGTCGTGCCCAGATTTACGGCGGGGCCCAGCGCCATGTTCTTCAGGTCCTGCGTCAGCTTCGGCGCTAACGCGCCGGCGCCGTCCGTGGATACCTGGTAGGAATTCACGCCGGAGTAGTCCATGCGGGTGTTCAAGACGCGGAGCCGCTCGGAAAGCAGCACGCGGCCGTTGCCCAGGGCGCGAACCGTGCCGCTGCCCGCGCTGAACGTTGCTCCGTCGAACGCGGTCCTGGCGCCGGGCAGTGTCTCGACGGTCAACTCGGCGATGCGATAATCCCCCTCGAAATTGGCGGCTGCCGCGGAAGCGCCATAGTTTCTGACCGCCACAACGACATCGCGGGGGCCGGCCGTGCTCCTGTACCCGATCAGGTAAGCGCCGTCCGGTGAAATGAAAATCTCTCGGTCGCCGGAAACAAGCGTGCTGGTGCTGCCAAACGACGCCGAGCCTGTGCCGTCCGCATTGAGGGCGTAGGTTGCACCGCTGACCGGCTGGCTGGCGTTGGCGCCACCCTGGTCGGTTGTGTGACCCAAAACGGTCAGGCTGGTGAACTGTCCATTGCCGTTCGCCGCCAGCGACAGCAATGCGGACGCCGCGCCACTGTCGGCGAGCCGCAGCGAGGCCGCCGTGTACGCGCCGTTGAGCAGCGCGGCGGTGGCCGTGCCGGCGGGGGCGCGGATGGCGACGAAGAAGTCATAGCTGCTGTCGGCTGCTTCCGTGCTGGCGCCCACGATCAGCAGATCGCCGCAGCCGCCCGGCTGGCTGCCGGCTCCGCTCCCCGCGCATCCCAGCCAGCCGCGCACCTCCAGCGCGCTGCGGATCGGGTTGGCCAATGTGAGGCTCCCGTTGTCGGTCACGCGGTAGACGCCCTGCCCGCTGGCGGCCGTCGCCGCCGCCGTGCCCACCCCGAGTTTCCCGCTGTAGGTGTAAGCGCCCTTGCCGTCGAAGGTGATCGAACCGCCAAGATTGCGCGCCACCACGGGTTGCCCGGCCGGGCTGTCGGCCAGAAGCTGGACGAAGAAATATTTGCCGCTCAGGGCCGCGTTGTCCAACACCTGTGCCCGCACTCCCACGGAAGCGAGGGCCGCGCAACAAAGTGCAG
>Ga0315279_10009630_pt1 | contig 11492 bp, 15 predicted proteins | sample YL17G06_20_MG_FD_203694 | JGI IMG/M metagenome (GOLD analysis project Ga0315279, IMG submission 203694) | Sediment microbial communities from Yellowstone Lake, YNP, Wyoming, USA - YL17G06_20 | ecosystem: Environmental > Aquatic > Freshwater > Lake > Sediment | place: USA: Wyoming | collected...
AGCAGATAGTCTGCGACGCCCTTCAATCTCTCGCTGCTACCGAAACCACCGGTCTTAACGAAGGCAATCAGGCTTACAAAGTTGTTGGCGCCATAAACCTCGTCAAGCAACAGTCGGACACGGTGCTCGTTTTCGTCGCTTATCTGGACAAAGATGCTACCGCTCTCAGCCAGCAGTTCCTTTGCCACGACCAGCCTGTCACGCAGATAGGCAAGATAGGAATGGATACCGAGGCTCCAGGTGTCGCGGTATGCCTTGACCATCTCCAGTTCGCGGGTAAGGTCGGATTCCCTGTCCTTCACGTCGCGTCGTCCGACTTCGGGCTGGAAGTTGCTGGCAAACTTGATGCCGTAGGGCGGGTCGATGTAGATCATCTGGACCTTGCCGGCCAGGTTCTCGCGCCGCGCCAGGGACGACATGACCTGGAGGCTGTCGCCCAGGATCATCCGGTTGGTCCAGTCCACGTCATGGCGGTAGAACTGCACGGCCTCGTGGTACGCCTGCTCCGGGTCGCCGAAAAGCGTGCGGGCCACGTCCTGGCGGCGGGCGACCTTCAAGATGGCCTGGGCGGACACCCGCTCGTGAATGTGCAGGGCCACCGGGTCCACGGTGAGCTTGAAGGCCTGCGTTTCGCGCTTGCTCGCCCACTCCAGCCAAGGCTGCTGGTTGCGGAGGGACTCGGCCAGCAGCCGCGCCTCCTTGTCAGTGAGCTGCCGCCGGCGGGCCTCGGCGAGCAGCTCCGGCAGCTCGTCGGCCTTGCCCGTCGCGTCGAAGCGCAGGACAGGGGGCAGGTGGGGGTTGTACTCGTAGACGGCCTTGGGGACTGCCGGGACGGTGCCTTCGGCGGCGATCTTGGCTGGCGGGTTGTTCTTTCGCTTGGCCTGTTTGTGCCGGTAGTCCGTTATCTCGGTCCTGCTCTTGCCGTTTCGCTTCCTGGCCATGACGATCTCCGCGAGCCTAGCTGTGCATCCCTTCCTCTTGACTGCCCTGTTCGAGTTGGTCCCGCCGGTCGAGGTGAGGCCGGGTCCGCCACTCCACCCCGGTCTGCGCGACGATCCGGCAGTTCGGCATTATCCTGCGCCGAGGGGTGATAGGCAAGAAGCTTGCTGGACCGGTTCTCTGAAGGGTTGTTGAATCCTGTTGACAACCGACCATGACTCCTTGACAATACCGCCTGTTGACAGGGTTAAAGCATGGAAGCAACGTAGGCAACTAAGGAGCCATGTCATGGCCAAGACGCCAAGTCGTCACTACCAACCGTGGACCCGCGGTCAGGTTCGGGATCTCAAGACACTGGCCGACCACAACACGCCGACGCGGGTAATCAGCCTGAAGCTCGGCCGTACTGAGGACGCCATCTACGCCAAGGCGTCCCAGGAGGGGATTCCGCTGAAACCGACGAATCAGTCGCCGTACAACCGACGCAGGAAATAGCAGCCTTTCTCAGGAGCCTGCCATGTCCGATACAGGCAGTACGCCCAAACCGAGCGGACCGCCCCCAGCCGCGCCAAAGCCCGTTGCCCCGCCGTCCAGGCCAGCGCCGACCAACAACCCTGGCACGCGCGATGCGCCAAAGCCTGTCAAGAAATGAAGATTACCGACTGCTGGGAGCAGTACAAGGCGTATACGGAAGACGTCACCAGCCAGAGCCGCAAGCTCGGCTTGGTCGTCGGGGCGGGTTGCTGGTTCTTCAAGACGCCGGACGCATCCTTTCCTTTCTGGATTCTCCTGTCCCTGGTGTCTTTGGTTGCCTTTTTCCTCCTGGATCTGCTGCAAATGATCAGCGCTTCGGTGCTGCTGCGCTGCTGGACGCGGAAGCAAGAGAAGAAGCTGTGGGCTGAGAAGAACACGATTGACGGTGACGTGGAGAAGCCGTGGTGGCTCGACAGGCCGTCGTTCACTTTCTTCTGCTTGAAGTTCGGCGCCTTGCTCGCATCGTTCCTCTTCCTTTCGATTGAGTTCCTGGTGAAGTTGCAGAAGGGCTGACGAAGTCGGGGTTTTGGTTAGCCAGATCACCACTTCTCGGCCGGGCAGTAGTTGGCGGGATCGCTTCGGAAGCGGCCGAAGCAACAGCCGGGGTAGAGGGCAAAGGTGGCCCCGTCGCTACCACCTTCCGCGCGGGCAGGGGGAGGTGAGGTTTACCTCAACCTGACCGCCGCAGCAGGTGGTGACGTTGGGGCAGGCGCGGCTGTCGGGGCAGGCCAGGCAGATTTCTTCGGCGCCGGGCGGGGTCTGAAGCCGCTTTGGCTTTTGTCCCGTCGGAACGGGACGGTCAGGGTGGGACGGGCCTATCGCTATGCGCGGGTCGGGATGGTTGGCGTGGGCGATTGGCGGACGCCCAACCGGGGCGGCACGGGTCGAGCGTCGGCTCAGGTCTGCGCCCGGAGTTCTGCACCTTGAGTCGATTCCGACATGCCCCCCTGGCACGGCAGGCGTGCCGTGACCTGACGGAGACGAAGGCTCGGCGGCGTCGGGTCTCCATCCCCAAGGGCGGCCAAGGGGACAGTCGAAGTCAACCACGTCGCCCGGCACCGCGGCCCAGGTCATAAGGGTTCTGCGCCAGGCCCTGCCGCCTTCCAGGTCGCGGCATTCGCTCGGCAGGAATCTTCCCCGCGCGCATTGCCGGCAGAGTTGGGATTTGGCCAGTGGTTTCATAACGGCTCAATGTCCGCTTGGCCCCCTGGCCGGCTTCATATCGGCTCCAGGACGGCTTGGCCACCCGTGGCGCTGTTGCCCAGGCTGCATCCCGCCTCGTTCCCCAGCACCAGACCTTCCGCGCACCTGTCCCATACGTCGCCTTCGCACCGAAAGGCAATGGCCGTGAAGCAATCCGGATATAGCCCCTCGGTGCAGCCCTCAAAGACGTACTCCAAGACCGGGATGTTGATATTGAGCAGCCTGATCGCCCTGCTGGTCATCGGGATGGAGACGTATGAGCCGGAGCAATCCGGGTCGAGGTGCCACCACCTCACCGTCCCGTAGCTCCCCTCATCAATGCGTTGCCACTCGCAGTTCAACCAGTCGCCCGTCTGGTCGATCTGGAAGGAACCATTGAGGTCGGGCGCATCGATCCAGGCGTATCTCTCGCTAGTGAAGCCGTAACATGGCGCACAGACGGAGATGCCGGAGAACGTTACGGCGTATGAACGCGGGGTGCCGCCGGAACAATAGGGGCATGGACTGCCCGGTGTGTAGGTCTTGCAACAACAAGCCGCGTTGAACGCCACGCCGCCGTTACGCCAGAGAATCCCGCCGTTGTGCCATTGGATCGCGTTGGCCATGGGTCAATCCGGGCACTCCTGCCCGTTGGCGTACCAATCGACCCAGCCACTCTCGCCGCCGGCCGTCGGCAGCCACACGTTGCGGGTCTTCTTCTGAATCTTCCGGTTGGCGTCGTCGACCTGCATGGCCGTGACCACCTCGACCGGCTCACCCAGCATGTAGTAGCAGCCGTCGTCGGCCAGGACGTGAGGAATGATGGCGCTGGTGGGGATCGTGGTGGAATTGGTCATGGAGTAGGATGATTGATCGGGCTTGACGTAGACCGTCCGATTGGCCTCGCCGCTATCGGTCCCGTGTATGTCACACGGGTCCAGGGTGATCGTCGCGCCGCTGGAAAAGGCCGACGTGGGCCTGCCGAAAAGCACCTCCGGGGCCAATCGCCCGCCGCCAAGGCGAACAATCGCCCACTTTTGGCCTGTGCCGGATTCCTTCCAGAGTATCTGCGCCGCCCCGGAAGCCCCGCTCCAGAGATAGCCGCAGGTGTCATTCTGAACGTCGGCGAATTGATGGTTCTCGTCATTGACGTAGACCTTCACCGGACAGACGCCGGCCACGACACCCAGGCCGATTGCCCCAGCCGCCAGCGGCTCCAGCAGTACGACGAACCGGCCTCTATAAGTGGAAATCCACGGCACTGCGCCGCTGAGGACGACGCGGTTGGAGAACTCATCCAGATTATCCATTGGAGAGATGACCGGCCCGTCGATGCCAAGTACCCAGAACCGGTCGGCTGCCTGGGGCGGATCGATATCATTGCGGACCAGGACGATCCCGCTGTCCCGCGCTGCCGGATGAGCCTCCTGGCCCTGGTCATTCCGGCGATCCAGGTAGTCCCGCGCGGTGTCCACGAAGGTGTTATACGCCGCTGCCGGTATGACCAGCGGATCGCCGGGAGAAACCTTCCTGAATGGGTCACCCATCGGCGGGCCCTATATGCTCCCAATCACGCCGAAATCACCTTCTGGGTAGACCTTCTCGACATACGCAGCGACCGGCTTCTTGACGATGGCCTTGGCCGTGGCGTCCTCGCTGTCGGCGTAGCGGACCCAGAGGTACTCCCAGCCCTTCTTGGCGATGCCCGTGATGTCGCCGACGGTAATGCCGGTGCGGTTGGGACTGGCGGCGAAGCGGTAGGTGATATCCACGAAGTCGCTGGCCGTGCTCTCGTCGGCGCTGGCCCCCATGAACAGCACCTCCCCGGCGGCGAACTCGTAGCGGTCGCCGCGGATGGATATCCAGAAGCCCGTGGAATTGACCTTGCCGGTCAGGGCGTACAGGCCCGTCACGTACGCGGCCGTCCATTGGGCCACCGGTATCCGCCGCCGCAACGTGAAGTTGAACACCGCCGTGGCGATGTCCACGCCCTCGACGCTGTCGTGTGTCACGCCGATAGCGCCGCCGAAGTCTGGGGCGGTCTTGCCCGGCGGGGCGTAGCGAGCAACGGTGGCTATCGACTGCGTGATGTGCTGCGTTCCGCCGGTCGTGTCGAAGCTGAAGGTCCACTCCTCAAGCTCCGGCGGCGGGCGCAGGCCGTAGCGGACGGTCGCGTTCCAAAGCCCGTCCGCGGCGGACTCGTCCACCCATTCCGGCTCTATCTGGATGGACTGCCGCACCAGGCCGTTGTAGCTGGTGGCCGTGGAGTTCTGGAGGGTTACCAAAGCCTCCGTGTCGCTGCTGGTGCCCCGCAGCGTGAAGGTCATCTCCACCGAGGCGTTCTCGCCGGTGGTCCAGCGGCGGCTGTCGAGTTTTTCCGTCAGCGTCAGTGGCATGGGTCACACGAACGTCGCGCGGTTGTCCCGCACGTCCTTCCGCAGTCCGTCGATTCCCTTGGCCGTGCGTTCGGTGGCGTTGGCTATGCGGTCATCGGCCCCGCCGGCCTGGAGGCCCAGCAGGTTGGCCGCGTTGAAGGTCCCGGACACTCCGATGGTGGCCTTTTCGACGGCAGCACCGAAGCCGTCCTCCACGTCGGCGAACCTGGACAGCGCGCTATCGATGGAGTCGGCGGCCTGGGAAACGGCTTCGCCTGACGGGGCGGCGGTCTGGGCCTCCAATTTCCCGGCCACCGCGGCGCGGAACTCCGTGTCGTGCTTCTGCCATTTATCCGACAACTGCTTGCCAAGGTCGTCCAGGTGCGAGGCAAGCTCGGCTTCCAGGGGCCCGATCTGCCTTGCGGCGATCTGGGGCAGTTCCTTGATGGTGGACTCGAAGCCCTCCAGCAGGCCGGTCCAGCGGAAGTTCCAGCCCTTGCCTGTGGCGAAGTCCTTGATGGCGATGACGAGGTTCTTCAGATTCGTCCAGATGTTGGCGGCGAAGGTCTTCACACCGTTCCAGATGGTCTGGAAGATGTCCCGCCAGTTTCCGGCGAACCACCGCAGCGTCGCCGGGATGACCTCCGTGAAGAAGTACTGCACCTGGTTGGCGAACTTCACCACGTTGTAGATAGCACCCACGAAGGTGTATTCCAGCAGCGCCCGCCAGTTGCTTACGGCAAACGAGATGGCCGAGAAGGCCCCGATGATCGCGTCCTGGAGCCACGCCAGCACCGGGCCGACGTATCCGCCGACATAATTCCAGGCCGAGACGATCAGGTCGCGGGCCTCGCCCATCGGGCCGGCGACGGCGTCCTTGAGTGTGTCAAACGCCGCCCCGGCAGAGGCGACGAAGGTATTGATAAGCGGGGAGACGGTCGCGACGACCGATTGCCAGGCCGACGAGATGAACTCCACGGCGGCCTGGATGGCCGGGACGATCCTGTCCCGCAATGAGGCCATCTTCTCGGAGAAGGTCTTGCCCGACAGGCCCGCGTATGCCATCGCGGCGGCCACCGCGCCGATGGCGGCTACGGCCAGGGCAAGGGGAGAGGCCAACACGCCGGCGACTGCCGCAACCACGCGCAGGCCCGCACTTGCCGCGCCGACGGCCTTGCCCAGGCCCACCAGCGCCACTCCCGCGGCGGTGACGCCGGCGGCGACCTTGAGCGCCGTGACCACAAGCTCGCGGTTGTTCTGGATGAAGGCATTGGCCTGCACGATCGCGCCGGTCATGTCCTCGGCGAGCTTGCCGAGCACGGGGGCCAGGGACTCGCCAATGGCAAAGCCCGCCCGGCGCGTGACGGCCCAGAGGGTCTTGAGCGAGTCGTGGAACTTCATCGCCCCCGCGGCCGCCTGGGTGGAGATAGTCAAGCCAAGCTCACCGGCCCGCTTGCGGAGGGCCTCTATTCCCGCCGCCCCGCCGGCCATCAGGGGGATGAGTGAAGTTCCCTCGCGGCCGAAGACCTTCATCGCCAGGGCCGCCTTGGCGGCAGGGTCGGCCACCTTGTCCAGCCGGTCTGCCAGCAATTCAAACTGCTTGTCGGGCGACAGATTCGCCAGGTTCGCCGCCGTCAGCCCCAGCCGCGCCAGGGATTCCCGCGCCTCGGCCGATCCGGTGGCGGCGGAATCCAGGAACTTCTGCATCTTGCGGAGGCCCTTGTCCAGGCCGTCCATGTCCACATCGGCCATCGCGGCGGCGTAGCCGAGTTGCGACAGCGCCTCCACAGACGCGCCGGTGCGGGCGCTCATCTTGGCCAGATCGTCGCCGGTGGAGCCGAACATCTTTGCCGCGCCGAGCATGGGCGCAAGCGCCGCCCCGCCGAGAGTAGCCATTTTCATTCCGATGGCCGAGACGCTGGCGCCAAACGCCTTCAGCCGCGCCGCGGCGCGGTTCAGCCCGGCAACGAGCTTGCTGTCGTCGGCGAACAGTTCGACAAACGCCCGCCCGGCACGGATTCCGCTTGCGCTGGACATACTCTCTATCCGTCAGCTAAAGTCCTGGTCATGGACCCAACATTTCAGAAGCACGTCGAAGCGTTACCGCCAGCACTGGATCAGTTGCTAGCCACGGAGCCGAAGAAGGTTACATCATTGCGGAACCGCGTGCCCAAACCGGGCGTTTACCTACTATCGGAAGGCCAAGAACATCTCTGGGTTGGCCGCGCTGGGGACATTGGCAAGCGCCTGAATAACCACCTTGGAGCTTGGCGGCAGGCGGCCTTTGCGTTTCGCCTCGCGCGTGAGGCGACGGGCAAGCTGGATGCCTCATATGATCAAAAAGGGTCACGCGAAGCATTGATGGAAGACCCCATCTTCAAGAACGCCTTTTACGACGCCAGAAACCGTATCAAAAACATGGACGCCCGCTACATCGAGGAGCCCAATCCCATTCGCCAGTGCCTTCTCGAGGTGTACGTTCATGTGGCTCTCGGAACTCGCTACAACGATTTTGCGACTCATTGAGCAACGTCTGCTACTTGTCTGCGCCACCAACCGGCAGGCAGTACCAGCCTTCAGGCAGGTCCATCACGCCGGGGGTGGGTCTGCCTTCGGCGTCCAGTACCCAGACCTTGGCGTTGCGGACCGTCTCTCGCAGGCGCACGGGCTCGCCATCCCGGACGTAGATCGTCCGCGTGGCACAACCCGGCAGCAGCAGTAGCACTGCCGCGATGACAAGCGCCTTGCCCCAGGTGCTCTGCACGCGCTTCCGCAGCCGCTCGCGCAGCGCCGGGTCGGTCTTGCCGTCCTCGGCCGTGGACTGAGGCCGCTGGCGGAACAGGTCGATCAACACGCCGAGCAGCAGTGCAAGCACCGGCCGCAGGGCCTCGAACAGAGCGGCCACGGTCAGCTCTCCACCTGCTCTGCGCCCGTCGAGGCCGACTTCACCTTCGCGCGGCTGGCGCTGTAACCCAGCGTAGCCAGCACGGCCACCACCCCGCCGATGAGCTTGGCGATCCAGCTATCCTGCGGCACGGTGTCCATCACGCCGCTGGCCAGCAGGAAGCCCAACAGCGTCGCCAGCAGGCTCAGCCAGAACTCCGTCGTCTTGTAACCGGGTTTCGTCTCGTTCATGTCAGCTTCCTTTCTGTCTTGCCAGTGAAGACCTTTTCCATCAGTTCCACGTTGCCGCCGTCGATCACCACCACGTTGGCCGCAGCCCTGCGGGCGAACGGGTCGAAGTCGCTCTGCCGGAAGGCCCGGCTGCGCTTCGGGTCGCGGTGGCAGTTGGCCAGAAGCGACATCAGGCTGCTGCTCCGTGCCCAGTCGGCCCGCTGCCTGCCCTCGGCCATCTCGGTCAGTTCACGCATGGTCAGAGGGGCGGGGTCGATCCCGACGATCCCGGCGAGCCGCCAGATGTACCGCCAGAGCCGCTCGGCCGTGAGGCCAGCAATTCGTCGATCCGCTCCTGCATCGCCCGCTGCGGCAGGTCGCTGTCCAGGTACTTGCTGGCCGCCTCGATCCCCATCGCCTCCAGAGCTTTGGCCTTCTCCAGGGCCTTGCGGAGGACGGTCCGGCGGCGGAGCGGGAAAAAATCAACGAGTTCCTCCAGCACCGCCGCAGTGGCCGAGTCGATGGCGTCCCCGGCCAGGCAGCGTCCGAACTGCTCGTCGGTTATCCCGGCTGCGTCGGCTTGGTCCTTGACCAGGCAATAGACGATGTCCGCCAGCAGCACCGGGTCGTCGATAAGCTGCTGAATCAGCGCGCCGCCGACGGCATCGAGCAGGTTGACCCCGCAGGCGTCGCGAACTCTCTTTACCGCCCCGACGTTGATCGTGACGGACCAGCTTCGACCACTGTTGTCTGTAAACGTCTTCATGTGTGCTCCCTGGTGGCGCGGGCGTCACGCCCGCGGTTCCTTGAGCACAGGCGGGACGCCTGTGCTACCTCGTCCGCCGGCGCCTACGACGCTACCTTCACGTATTCATCAAACACGGCCAGCTTCGCCGTCACCGAGACGGTGATGCCTTCCTCCAGCGGCTCGTTGCGCGTGGCGTTGGTGATGGACCAGTCGCCGAGCAGGCCGTGGCTGCCGGCGGTGTCGCGCGGGCCGGTCATCGGGCACAGCCGCACCTGGGAGGAATTGAGGTAGGCGTCCATGATGGCGTCGAAGCAGTCGTCGCCGGGCTTCCACAGCATCTCGAACTCGCAGGTTGCCTCCTTCAGCGTGGCGGCGGTGGCCCGCCAGCCGGAGTTGGCGCGGGTGGTCACGTCGGCCTCGCCGGCCTCCATCGTGAGGGTCAGGTCCTTGACGTTGGACATCTCCACCAGCGCCGAAAGCTCAGCGCCCGGGTCGCCCTGGTAGAGCTTGGCGTTCATGCCGAGAACGAAGGTTTGGGTAGGCATACTCGCTCCTTGTCACTTGACGGAATTCGCCCACAGTGCGGGCAACTTGGGTTTCTCTTGCTCGAAGGCCGGACCCATGAAGGGCCTAGGCCGGTAGGTGGCCATGACGCGATTGCCCTTCCTGTCCTTGCACAGCGCCCGGCCGCCGTATTCCAGCAGCGGCGGCGCCTCCACTTCGCTGCGGAACGGCGTCGGGCCGATCACCACAGACTTCCGGGCCGGGTCGTAGCCGAAGAAGATCAACCGCTTCAGCGTGCCGACATGGCTGCTGGGCGGGCTCCCCGGTTGCGACACCGCCTTCCGCTTGCGGATACTGTGCTTGGCTGTCGTGCGGACAAAGGCCCCGAAGGCGGACAGAACCTTCCGCGTCGCGCGATCGACCGCACTGATCACCGCCTGGCGGTCAAAGAATAGTTGCCTGATCCGCATGTCGATCATGACGACATCACCCTCAACGTCAGCGTCAGCACCGACGTGAACAGCCGCATCTCGCCCAGATGCTCCTGAGAGTAGATGGGCGAGTTCTCCGTCTTGACCCACACGGCATCGCCGAACCGGCCAGTGGAGCGGATAAACTCGGCGACCTCCTGGACCAGCCCCATCAGGGCGTCGATTTCGGCGTTATCCCCTGAGGACAATTTCCTCTGCACGGCCAGGTCGATCTGGATGTCGCTTTGAGCCAATCCGCGCCCGGCGGTGGTCATCTCGACAGACTTCGGTACTACCGTCACGCGCAGGTCCGCCAGTTCTCGCAGGTCATACTCCGGTCGGTAAGCGCGCATGGCGGTGAATTCCTGGCTGAACTGGTGCCCGTTCAGGGCGGCCACCACGGCGTCGGCGATGTCGGCAATGATGCTCACGTGCCCACCCCCACAAGCGGCAGTCTCGATGCGCCGCCGAAGGTCAGTTCCAGGTAAGGCGCCCCGCCATCCAGCACGAAGTGGTGTGTGGAGTCGGGGGGTGTCACGTTCGGCCGGTCGTATGTCTCTTCGATCAACCCAATGTGGAAGTTGGCCGTCGCGGCGTAACGCTCCAAGGGGACGATAGAGGCCCACAGGTCCGCGGTCCCGGTGAAATCAAATAGGTTCATCACTGTGCCGTTGAGGACCTGCTCCATCACGTCGGCGCTGTCGAAATACCAAGCTTCTCCCTCGTCGTCCCAATACATGGTGAAGGAGCAACGCATCGAGCGTATCCACTCCGGATGCTGCGGCCCGACGGAGCGGCGGACACAGAGGCGCACCGAGGTGGGGTTAGCGTAGGCCGACGTGTCGAACTTGATGGGGCAGCGTGAGACGGCCCACCAGGGGGCGTCGTAGCCGGCCCGGACGATGAGCGTGTTGTAGAGGACGCTGCCCCCGGCCAAGCGGGCGGCGGCGAAGCTCTGGGTGCTGGCCGTCCACATCCGCCCGTACAGGCCGCTGGTGACCGTCGGGTCGAGGTTGATGCCATCCCCGGCCTGGAGGGCCTGCTCCTTGGCTTCCGCCAGGTCCAACGTAATGGCGCTCGCGGTGACAGTACAATTGCCGGCGAACTGGGACTTCCAGTCGTGGATGAACAGGCCCACCGGAGCGCCTGCATCCTTGAACCGCCAGCCCGCCAGCGTGGCCTGTACTCCGTCGGTGTAGCTCACCTGGAAGTTGACCACGGCCGGCGCCTTGGCCGGGTCGAGCACCGGCCCGAAGACCAGCCCTGTCTGCCTGCCCGTGATGGCGGCCTTCAGCGCGGCGGGATCAGTCGGCCGAAGCTCAATGGACTCCTTGCCCAGACTCACCCGGTAGCTCTCCGTGGCCGGGTCGTGCTGGACTGCTACGGCCTGCTCAATTGGCATAAGCACGCCGTCCAGGTTCACCCACCGCGGCGCGGCGTACAGGCGTGTGACCCGCCCGTCGGACTCGGCATAGGGACTCACCGGCTGCACGATCACTCCTCGTAGTAGACCACCGCGCCCGACACCTGCTTGGCGGCGGATAGGTAGAGGTTGAGCTTCTTGCCGGTGGCGATCCAGCATCGACAATGCCTGCCCGGAAGGCCGATGGTAACAGCCAGTTCTTC
>Ga0315279_10009631_pt1 | contig 11489 bp, 7 predicted proteins | sample YL17G06_20_MG_FD_203694 | JGI IMG/M metagenome (GOLD analysis project Ga0315279, IMG submission 203694) | Sediment microbial communities from Yellowstone Lake, YNP, Wyoming, USA - YL17G06_20 | ecosystem: Environmental > Aquatic > Freshwater > Lake > Sediment | place: USA: Wyoming | collected...
ATCGCCACCCGTGCCTTGAACTTTGGACTGTACTGTTTCCGCGTCGTCGTCATCGATCCTCCTAGTCTCAACGACTCCGCCGAATCTTAACTTATTGCCTGGTCCAAAATCCGGGGTCCACTATACCCGGCTTAACCATGTCTGATTCCTTAGTCTCAGTGGAAGCGCTTGATAGTTGCCGCTCCTGCCCTGTGGCATCTATACCGTTCGTTACTTCGGCGGAACCGGGCAAATGAGGGATGACTTCGGCTTCCAAAGTTGTGCTAGGCGTGGTCTCGGAGGTCAGCAGCCGAGCTCCAATTGTCTTGATCGGTTTCCCGAGGAACAAGAGGTCAGCGATTTCGGGCAGTTCAACTCTCCGGAGCAATTCCCTTTTCGGCCCTCGTAGTTCCTCGCGAAGCTCCATCAGCAAACGGCCAAGAACATTTGCGCCCACCAGGGTTTCGTTGTTTTTGGGCTTCGCACCCCAGAATTCATCCTTACGGGACTTCTCGACGATTGGGCGATCTCCGGTCGCCAACAGGAGCTCTCCAAACTTCTCCCAGTTCTCCGCTAACTTCACGCGCAAACACCAGCGCATGACTTTAACTCGGATGTTCAGCCAGTCGGGGCGTGAATCCTTGCGGTAGGGTTTGCTTCTCATTTTGGCAGTCATTGGACTGCGCTGACGAATAATAATCTCCTGGACTTTTGGGAGATGGGGAAAGCGACAGGCTTGGTAGAGCGCCTCAGCGTTCCACACTCTCACGCCATTGACTTGGAGGGGAAAACCTGAAGCCATGTTTGAGAGACCACCGAAACGCTCTCTAGTCATGCGAAAGACAACGCATTCGTTTCGCAAATAGGTGCGAGTTTGAACGGTGTTGGCCATCAGTTCGTTTTTCGAGGGAATAACGGATACCAAGGGTCCCCTGCCCAAAGGGCCAGGGGACAATTATTCGGGCAGTTTCTGAAAGTTACAATCAAGGTACCAAATCCCAGGGTTTCGAGAATCATGTTGCCCAGCGGTCTTTGGTAAACAGTCAAGTATGGGCACTGGTCCCTTATACTTACCCCAGCCTTTAGGAGTTCCTGCTCCAGGAGGTTTCGCCCCTCTTCGGAGGAGAAGAACTTGTTCTCGCCAATGCTGCCCGGCTTTCGCAATACGGGCGGATACCTCAAGCTCCGGGCGTAGGCTTTTGTCCGTTCGTCTTCAGGAAGGCATGCAGGGCGGAGGACGTCGGATGAATTGATATAGGTCTTACGGTCCTCGATTGACACACAGCGCCACCACCCAATTTCGATTTTCTTCCCCGTCTGTTCTGCCGCCTTTTTGAGGCCCGTTCCGGCGTAGTACTCCCCTCCTCGATGGAGTGCTATCACGACAATTCGTACCTCAGCTTGTTGTGGTGCACTAGACTGAATCCAGTTTGTGAGATCATTCCGCACCCGGTTGCCGGTAAATATCCCATCATCGATGTAAATGAATGTCTCGGCATCTTTTCCGCACTTGGCAATGGTTAAATCGCATTCTCTTTGGAGCACTTCATCGAACATTGCGAGCATTTCTTGCTGACTGTTTCCCCCTTCTTGGATGTTGAGAAATGATGCCTTTCGCCAAAATGTTCGGGGATTTTCACCCGCGAAGTTCTTGTTCTTGACGAGTGCTGAAAGGAATTCTCTGACTTGGGGCCTTGAGATATATGTCTCTCCTAACACGTGATTCAACTCGGCGAGCATCGGCACTTGAGCATCGTCGTCGAACTGCCGAATCCACGTATCCACATGGTCTGGTGTTGGCGGGGAAATTTCGCCTTCCCTGTAATCGGCGATGGTTTTGGCAATCGATTCCAACAACTTATTGCGCTTGGTCATGATCTAGGCTCCCCGACAATGCCACGCAAGCACAGACTTCGCATATGGCGGCCAGTTTCTGCTCGCTTGCACCACCGGATAATCCACCTCCGCCAGCCGCTTACATTCTCGCTCTTAGCCTTCCTGTTCCGCTTGCGCGGCATTTCCTGCAATCCGGGCGTCTGTCAGGATCGCATAGACATAGGCCGGCCCACGGGTAATGTTATTGATCTCGCCCGGCCCCTTGAGAGGCAGTAGATTGTATGCTTTTTCAAACTCCGATCGTGGCAGGTTCTGTTTCGCCCGGCTCACACGAAGGACTTGACCCTTGACCTCGTAGGTGAACGGGAATCCCTTGACGGTCCTAAACTGCTGTCCCTGACACGCCACGATTCGCAGCCAGATCGAGTTGAAGCTAGGCGTCATCATGGTGTACCGCCACTTGTTGCCATCGCCAACCCGCGTGAGATGTGTCCGTAAGTATGGGAGCGACATTCATCGTGTGGATCTACTTGTCAGCGTAACGCAAACCCTGGAAGTAGTCGTTGGCCGCGTCTGCCAACAGCTTGGCCCTCAACTTCAGGAAATCATCGAATCTCCCCACTGTGAGGAGCTTTCGATCAGTTGGAACCATTTGCTCTTCGAGGTACTCATCCGGTATTTCGTATTTTTCGAGGTAGTGGATAGGCTCCTTGGCGCCAAAGCGGATATTAGTCTTGGGGTCGATTACGGCCATATTGGCCAAGGCATGAATTTTGCTACCCTCCACAGCATTCTTTTCCAAGTATTTCCTTGGGAAGATGTGATGCCAGTCAGGAGTAAAGCCAGACAGCAGATCTTTTCCCTCAAACCCCAGGCGGGTTCCATTCTTCCAATCGTGCCCCTCGCGCTTGTACGCAATGAGGTAGATGAGGAGCAGACGGAAGTATTCGTCCCTGTGGTCGGCGAGAAAATCCTCCGGAGAGAACACAGGGTCAGGAGTGAGATCATCGAACTTTCGAACAGCCTCACTAAAGTCTTTTGACCCCCTAATTAGCTGGACATCCTCGCCGAGAGTGGTGAACGCCGACCCGCTGTATCTTCCTGCCTTTGAGACCTCAAGGAAACAAGCGAAGGCGGGCTTGAACTTGAAATCCTTCTCGAAGTGATCCCTAAGAACGATTAAAGGCAGAAGGGCGTTGTGGGTGGGGAGTATGTCCGAATTGAGGATGCCAACCCCTTGCATGCTTTTGACAATGCTCTCCCACGAATCGCGACACCTCCTCCACGGCTCCTTGAGACTTCCTGATGCCCAGAACTCACCGCGGACCTCTTTGAAGCGCGTCTTTCCTGCACCGATGGCAATAAGAGTCCTGAAAATGAGGTTAGGGTCAAGCTTCCATCCGGCTTCGCCAAGATCCTCAATGAAAGGCAGAAACTCTTTGCTTGCCCAAGTGGGGTTGTGGCGCGCCGCAAGGGCAAGAAACACATCCGCTTCTGTAACTTTCGTCCCTTGGCGGTTAACTCGCGTAAAGATCTCAACAACATCTTCAAGGTCATGGTCAATCGTTATGACCACAACTTCCTGGTCGCGAACTTTCCGGATCCTATCAAGAGCCGACCAGAGGGACGCGAATTTGACTGTGGGTAACTGATGCTTAGCACGCAGTCTATCAACGATCTCACTGAGCTTCTCATCATCCGCGTTCAAGATTTCGCGGACGGGAACCCAATCGGAGTTTGGGTCCCTGCGAATCACTGCGCTGGCGAGAACGAAGTATGGTTCTGTGGTCTGAAAGGGATTAAACCTGACATCGTGATCCTTCAGGGCATCGTTCCAGTCGATCGATTGAGGCCAGAAGTAGGGCTTCCTTCCAAACAGTAGGGCAAGGGCAGTGGTCCTCTGCTGACCGTCGACAACCCAGGAGTCAGGTTGCCTTGTATCCGCTGCAACACGCGGCTCAACTTCTACTGAGCTTCGCCAAAGTAGGAAACTTCCGATAGGGTATTGTCGCCACAACGATTCGGCGAGGTCGCGGACTTTCGGAGGACGCCAAACGAATCCACGCTGGAACTCGGGGATGCTCCACCTGTGATCTACTGCTTGGTCTACAACCTCTCGTGTTTTCATTTGCTGAATTGCCATGTTCAGACTCCCGAATCCTGTTGTAAGTCTCCCAAAGAGAGTGTGAAATGCTGGACCTTGCTAATGGCTCGCCACCCATGTCTTGCCGGATCGACTACGGCAGTAAGCGTGGCGGAAACCGTAGCGCAATCAGTGACTACATAGAGCCAGTAACAATCGCGCCGGTCCTGAGCGACGCGGTGCTCGTTGGGTGTGAGGATGATGTCGCCTTCGGATCCGCCAAGCCCTTTCACCTCGATAAGCCGGAGCTCGCCGCTGCGCGGGTCGAGGCTCGTGAGGTCGTAGCCGAGGTCCTTCTCGTGTACATCGGCAACAGCCCGACCCTGGGCGCGTTCGTATTCCATGGCCACCCGCATGGCGGTCTGTTCGGTTTCAGGGTTCGGTCTCAACCGGCGGATTTCAGGGTGTTCTCGCTCCGGATGCGGCAGAATGAGAGCCGAGGCGATCCGCTCGACACCCTGCAAGGAAAGGGCCTTCTGGCGTTCCAGCTCTTCTCGCCGATGCTCGCGACGCCGGCAGAGCTGGTCGTGCTTGTCAATGGCGATCGCCAGGAGTCCCGCGGCCCCCTCGACACCCCGGTTTTTCTCTTCCTCGAAGCGCCCGATCTCCTGGTCGGCCCGGGCGATCAATTCCGTGAGTGAGATTTCGACATGATGTTGGATCCGTTCGACCTCGGCCACCCGCTCAGCCTTCACTTGTTCAAGAAAAGGAGTCAAGGCCCGCCCCTGGAGAAATGCGGTAGGCTCCGGAAGACTGACGACAGGAGGCAAATCGCCAGTAGGTGGCGAGGGCTGAAGGTCTCCAAGTATGCTTGGTTCGCGCAAGGCAGGCTCGCCGGATTCCGATTGCTCGACGGCGAACAGCCGCTCGTGGATCACATTCCCCAGGCCATCGACCGCCCGAGCTTTGTAGAAGTCGAGTCGTGCCGGATGGTCGTGGCGTAGCGAGTAGAAACATGCACCATCCGCGAACGCGGGCTGCGCCTCTTCGAGCGCGTTGCGACGCAAGGCCTCAAACAGAGGATGGCCGGGCGTCACCCACTCCAAGGTGTGCTCTTCGGCAACCTGGCGATCCGTAGAAAGCCGGGGATAGCGGTTCGTGAGCCGGGGAAGCCGCCACTCTTCCGTTTGCTCGAGTCTACGCAAGCGCTCGGAAGTTGGCCCAGGATCAAAGGTGTGCGGGAGTGTGGCATGCGGGGTCAGGGTGAAAGATGCAAGTGGTGCTGCCTCTCTCATGAACCGCGCGATGGTTTCAGGCACAACGCGGCACTCCTGTGCACGCGCCCGACGCTCCACGAGCATCTCGAGGTTGAGTTTCTTCGTGGCTAAACCTTCCAATGCCGTCTGGCAAATGGCTCGAAAGTGGCCTTCGTTGACATCGCGGAGTAAGCGACTTTCCAGGTCTTGATCGCCCAGCTTGCCTGCATAGTAGTCACGCAGCACACGGTCAATGTGAGCTGCCGGCAGGACCTCGCCAACCACATTGAAGACCGCATCATCGTCCAGGGCGTCGCGGATCTCTTGAAGCTTTTCGAGGAGGCGTTGCAGTACGTGGCCTTCCACGGTGTTCGTGGCCACGAAATTGAAAATTAGGCAGTCATACCGCTGGCCGTAGCGGTGGATGCGGCCCATCCGCTGTTCGAGCCGGTTGGGATTCCAAGGGATGTCGTAGTTGAACATGATGTGACAGCACTGCAGGTTGATGCCCTCGCCGGCAGCTTCAGTTGCGACAAGGATCTGGAACTTGCCGTCCCTAAATTGCTGTTCGGCCCACAGGCGCGTGCCGGATTCGTCCCGCGATCCTGGCTTCATGCTGCCGTGGATGAAACCAACTTGGAAGTCCCAAGACCGTAGGCGCTCGACCAGATAATCGAGCGTGTCTTTGAACTCCGTGAAAATGAGGAGCCGCTGATCGGGCCGGTCGAAGAATCCTTGCTCCTGAAGCAGGCTTTGCAGCTTGGAGAGTTTTGCTTCCTGGCCGGTTTGTTCCACCCCTTCGGCTTTCTCGGCCAGCCGATTCAGATCAGCGATTTCCTCGCGGATTTCTTGCGGATTCCTGGCCAGCGAAATGAGAGCCAAGCGCTCTTCCCACTTTTCATGTTCGGCCTCCTCCATTTCTTCCAGATCTTCGGGGTCGGGAAGCTCAACTTCCTCGGTCAACAGTTGCTGGCCCCGCTTGAGCGCCGTTTCCAGTCTGCTAGCGCGCTTCTCCAATGACCGACGAACAGCGAACGTGCTGGAAGCCAGCCGACGTTGGTACAGGGTCATCAAGAAGCCAACGGCACGTGCCGTGGGATCGTCCTCACGGTCGGCAGCGCGAACGCTCTGCGCCTTCACGAACCGCGTTACCTCACAATAGAGGTCAAACTCAGCACCATCGATCCGGAAGCTGACACTGTGGGGAATCCGTTTGGTGAAGATCTTCTCGGCGACCCACTGGCCATCCGGTTGCCGTTCGGGAAAATAGACCATTGCTTCCTTGATACGACGCAGGTAGAAAGGGGCACGGCGTCGATCCATCGCCTCTCGGATTGAGCGAACGTCGGCGAAGGCGTCCTCGTCGAGTAGTCGCAAGAACAGAGTGAAGTTGAGAGGGTCGCCCTTGTGGGGCGTGGCCGTGAGCAAGAGGCAATGGTCCGTCGTGTCGCGCAGCAACTCGCCCAATTTGTAGCGGAGGCTCTTCTTGTCCTCTGCCGCGGCAGACATGCGGTGGGCTTCGTCCACCACGACCAAGTCCCAATGCGCCTGTCGGAGACTGGGCAGGATATCGTCCCGCTTGGCGAGGTCAAGCGAAGTGATGATTTGGGTGTTCTGCAGCCATTGGTTGAGGCCGTACTGTGAACGCAGCTCAGAGCCTCGCAGGACTGTGAATTGCTCGTCAAACTTGTCTTTCAACTCGCGCTGCCACTGAAACGTCAGGTTGGCGGGACACACGATCAGGGTGCGCTCGACTAGGCCGCGAAGCTTCAGTTCTCGAAGGAGAAGACCTGCCATGATCGTCTTACCGGCGCCCGCGTCATCGGCTAGAAGAAAGCGGACCCGGGCCAACTTGAGCATGTAGTCGTAAACGGCCTCAAGCTGGTGTGGCAGGGGGTCCACGCGGGAGATGGAAAGCCCAAAGTAGGGGTCAAACTCGAAGGCGATCCCCAGAGAGTAGGCCTGAATGCCCAAGCGCAGCAACCCACCATCCGCGCTGAACGTCTGGATGGTTGTGAGCATCTTCAGCGCGTCAAGATCAGCCGATGAAAGCGTGACGCTGCGGAACCTATCAGTCTGTGTCCCCACCAAGCCGAGACGCCACGTGCCGTCCCCAATCTGGAGAGTGGTTTCGACACGCATCGGCTCGTTGAACAGTCTGCCCGTGACGATTTGGCCCGGTTGGGGAGCTACAGACACGGGACCACCTGCTTTAGGGCTTGTCAGTATCGAGGGTAGGCAGCAGCGGTCTTCAAACCTCAGCCCGGAATATTTTAGCACAAACGGGGGTAGCGGCTCCGTTTGTGATTTCCTCGTAATCGGCGCACAGTGCACCAAAAGAAATCCTTTGATGCACCCGTACCGACTCAAAAGATGATTATGCTCTGCTATGACTTGCACGCCTTCAACTCGGGACCCTTTGGCACACCCCACCTTGCTGCCTAATAGCTCGCGAACCTAAGAACGAGGCCCGCTACCGTGGACGCTTCTAAAGTGGCCGCTCTGCGCGCTCAGGGGCAGTCCTGGGCGTCGATCTCTGAGGGCTTGGGCATCGGTAAGGGCACAGCGCAGCGGGCAGTTCTGGCGTTCCCCAAAAACCCCTCCGCGACCGTCGCGGTAAGCGCCTGATTCTGCGGGTGAGGAAAGGGCAGGGCCGGACGGCCCAGAATCAAGCCTTTTCAGCTCTCGTTCAATGCTTCCTTGAAGGTCGGATTCCAGGGATCGCGAGTCACTTCCGATGGTGGCCTGATTCTAGTGCGCGAATTAGACGAACGGCTGGGGTTGGGAGAGCTCATCGAACAGCATTTGACCGACGCTCGCCGCGGCAAGAACACCCAGTTTCCGCTGGCGGATCTATTTCGGCAGTCTGTCTACAGCCGACTGGCCGGCTACGAAGACCTGAACGACGCCGAGCGCCTGAGCCAAGACCCGACCTTCCGGCTGATCGGTTCGGAGAAGATCTGGGACCGGGGTGCGGCCCTGACTTCCCGCTTGCAGTCGTTTGAAGCCGAGATGCTGGCCGGGGAGGACAACTTCGCTGGCCTGGCGCGCATCAACCGCGAACTCATCGGTCGGGTGGAAGCCGTCGATTCTCGCCAACGGGTGGTTCTGGATATGGATTCCACCGAGATCCCGGTCTACGGCCAGCAGGAGCAGAGCGCCTACAACGGTCACTTCGAGTCCGCCTGCTACCACCCGCTGCTGCTGTTCAACCGGGAGGGGGATTGTCTAGCGGCCAAGCTGCGGCCCGGCAACGTCCACAGCGCCGAAGGCTGGGAGGAACTGCTGCTACCCGAGATCGAGCGGCAGCAGAAGCAGGGCAAGCAGGTGGTGTTTCGCGCGGATGCCGCCTTTGCCAAGCCGGAGATCTACGAGGCGCTGGAGGAGCGAGACGTGAAGTACGCCATTCGGATTCCCGCCAACGAGAGCCTGGAACGGGACATTGCGGAGTTGCTGACCCGTCCGGTAGGCAGGCCGAGCCACAAGGCGGTGGTCCGGTACAAGGGCTTCCTCTACCAGGCCGAGAGCTGGAAGAAGGCGCGGCGCGTAGTCGCGAAGGTGGAGTTCCACTTTGGGGAACTCTTCCCTCGGGTGGGATTCATCGTAACCAACCTGGAGACGGACAGCCGGGCGGTGGTGCGGTTCTACAATAAGCGGGGGACGGCCGAGCAATGGATCAAGGAGGGCAAGCAGGCGGTGAAGATGACGCGCTTGAGCTGCCACCGCTTCCGGTGCAACGAGGTCCGCCTCTGGCTGAGTGTGATCGCGTACAACCTCGGTAACCTGTGGCGGCGCTTGGCGCTGCCCCTGCACGTCGGCAACTGGTCGCTGACCAGTCTACAGCAGCGGTTGGTGAAGACCGGCGGCCGGCTGATCAAGCACGCGCGCTACTACTGGCTCCTGCTGGCGGAGGGTCACTTGACGCGGCGGCTTTTCGAGGCGATGCTGCGGCGCATCGAGGCGTTGCCGGTGCCGGCCGGATAGCCGGGGACGCACAGAGAAGCAAAGTTGATTGAAAGACCTGGCGGAGCGGCTGGGGTGTTTCAAGAAGTGGCCTCCGGCGGCGCGGTTTTTGGGTGCCCGAGGCGCTGGGAGATGGCAGGGGCGACCCATACGGCCACGCCGGGACTCTGCCCTCCCGAAACAAGTCATGTGGGGGTTGACGCGGGGGGGAAGGAGTATATATTTGTCTTGAACCGGAGCCAAAATGGAAATTCCAGGTCAGGACCCGAGGAGGTCCGCCATGACCAAGATTCGGTTTCGCGGCTTAGGTCTACTTCTTCTCGCGCTTGCTCTAATCTCGCCAGGAGCACAAGCTCAGAATGCGACACTCCAATCCGATGAAAGCGAGGCGTCACAACTCTTACGCCAGCGCCAGCTCATAGGTGCCGCTCTTAGGCAAGCCAGCGAACAGTTCGATGTGCCCCTTCCGATCCTTCAAGGGATCGCGTTCGTACAATCGCGCTGGACGCAGCTTATTCCGCATGGGCCGTCCGAAATTCCCCCGGCGTACGGCGTGATGGGGTTGCACGACGACGAATTCTTTGGTCACAGCCTCCAGGATGCCGCTGCCTTGGTCGGGGCGGTCCCGGATGAATTACAGGAGGATCCGGTCGTCAACATTCGCGGGGCTGCGGCATTACTGCGCCAGATGGCAACGACCCTGAGGATTACATCCCCCGGCGAGGATGGCAATTTCCGCTCGTGGAAGAAAGTACTGGAGATTTTCAGCGGGATACGTAGACCGCTACTTGCCGAGAACTTTGGCTTCGACGTCTTCCGAATAATCAGAGATGGCTTTCATGGCAGCGGAATCGATATCGATCCCCACGATGCCGTGGACCTGACAATGTTCAGCGAGAAAGTGAGAGCCTTCAAGCGGCTTCGGCCGCTGAACTCCACTGTCGGGGCTGAAAACATGGATTTGAATAACTACACTGCCGCGGGGACTCTCCAGGCGGTGCCGGGATTAAACTTGACCTGGCCAGTAAGCCCGGATAACCGGCTTCACTACATGCAGAACTACCAGGAATATAACCTCATGAGCAATTCTAAGTACCACACCGGGATGGATATCGTCGAAAGCCAGGGGACTCCGCTTGTGGCCGCCGCAAACGGCTCCGTAGTGAAAATCCAATTGAACGACCCCGGACTGCACTGTGGGAACCAGACCACACATTGTGATCATGGATATGGGAATACTGTGATTATCGAGCACGACCAGCCCGGCTTCCCCATGTTTACTCAATACTCTCACCTGAATTCAATTGACTCAGGAGTGCAGTCAAGCTGTGGCTCGCCGGGTGCCACATACAGGATCGTTTGCTCTACAGCCGTTCCAATTGCCGCAGGCCAATCAGTGGGGACGGTCGGAGGCTCGGGCTACGGTAGTCCCACGTACTGGTCCCCTCACCTCCATTTTGAGCTGAAGGATTTCAATACGCTGGGTACTCTGGGGGACGACTCTGGCGAGTTTGGTTACACGCAAGTGCTGCCAGACCTCTGGGGTTTCTCGGACCCGATTCTTAACCTGCACCCCGTGAGCAGCCTTAACAATGTCCCTGCCACCGTGAATAGTTCGGGGGTCAACGCGCGTGTCGGACCTGGAGGGAACGGAGTGTCAAACTACCGGGTCGCAAACACGACGAACACCGGAGATCAATACTTGGCCAACGCAAGTGCGCCCGCTACAACAACTCCCCTGTGCACGAACGGGTGGTATCGGGCCGAGCGCGCAGATGGCACGCTCATCCCCGACGCCGGTGATTCGCCAGGGCAGCTTGTTGACGCCTGGATCTGTAAAGACTATTTGACCGTCGCCCCGACCTTGACCGGCTTCACCATCACGCCGAGCACAGTGACCAGCGGGGGGACGGCGACCCTGGCGTTCACGTTAAGCGGGCCGGCGCCCAGTGGGGGAGCGACGATCAACCTCTCCTCCAGCAACCCCAGCGCCTTCCCGCCGCCCTCCAGCTTTACGATTCAGGCCGGGCAGAGCAGCGGGCAGTTCTCGATGCAGGCGGGCACGGTAACCAGTTCCACTCTGGTGACGGTCACGGCCAGCTACAACAACACCCAGCAGCAGGCGCAGGTGACGGTGAATCCGGCTGTCACGCTACCCACCTTGACGGGCTTCACGATTACGCCCAGCACAGTGACCAGCGGGGCATTTGCGACCCTGGCCTTCACGTTAAGCGGGGCGGCGCCGAGTGGGGGAGCGACGATCAACCTCTCCTCCAGCAACCCCAGCGCCTTCCCGCCGCCCTCCAGCTTTACGATTCAGGCCGGGCAGAGCAGCGGGCAGTTCTCGATGCAGGCGGGCACGGTAACCAGTT
>Ga0315279_10009634_pt1 | contig 11485 bp, 7 predicted proteins | sample YL17G06_20_MG_FD_203694 | JGI IMG/M metagenome (GOLD analysis project Ga0315279, IMG submission 203694) | Sediment microbial communities from Yellowstone Lake, YNP, Wyoming, USA - YL17G06_20 | ecosystem: Environmental > Aquatic > Freshwater > Lake > Sediment | place: USA: Wyoming | collected...
AAGCGCGGGCGGCAGCATCAGATAGGATAAGACGACCGAGAAGATCCAGCGCTAGGCACCTTCCCAAGAATTGACACCATGAAGGACACACTGCTGTGGTTGCTTGCGCTGGAGTGCATAGGGATAGCGGCTTTCCCCATCGCCTTCGTCTTCTTCCGCCATCTGCCTGACCGGGGCTATTCCCTCGTCAAGCCCTTGGGTCTTCTTCTTCTGGCGTATGGGCTCTGGGTCAGCGCTTCTGCTCACGTGCTGCCCAATACCCAACTGTCCATAATTCTTCTCACTCTCTGCTTATTGGCCATCTCCATGGCTGTTCTAACTCGTCATGCAGGGGAAGTCCTAACCTATGTTCGGCACCACTGGCGTCTGATGCTGGTAATCGAGGCCATATTCCTGGCAGTTTTCTTGTTCGCCGCTTACTACTACTCCTATATTCCCTCGATAGGAGAGGGCGAAGAGCCTATGGATTTCGCTTTCCTCAACGGGATCCTACGCAGCAAGTACTTCCCGCCATCTGACCCCTGGCTCTCCGGCTATTCCATCCCTTACTACTACTTCGGCCATCTTATAGTGGCGACCCTGACCAAGCTCACCGGAATCCCCTCAAGCATCACCTTCAACCTGGGAGCAGCCCTTATTGCCGCCCTCGTCGCTGTTGGCGGCTTCGGAATAGTGTACAACCTAGTAGCTATCAGCGGCTCCAAGGGGAGAGCGATCCTCTTTGGGCTTGTTGGCGTCCTATTCTTGGTTGCGCTCAGCAACCTAGAAGGCGTCTTCGAGCTGCTGGCCGCCCACGGCATTGGCTCTCACGGCTTCTACGGCCTACTCGGCATCAACGGCCTCGATGGCCCCAGACCGTCGCACGCCTGGTACCCCACCGAATACTGGTGGTGGGGACGTGCTCAAACACTATCAAGCTCCTGGGATGCCCGCAACTTCCCCTTCGCCGATATCATGCTGGGTGGCTTGCGGGCCGAATATATGGCGCTTCCCCTGGAGTTGCTAGCACTATGCGCGGCACTGAACCTTCTACTTTCACAAGACGTACTCGATCATCGGTTCATAAGAAACCATGCCCTGCAGTTTGTCATGACGGCCTTGATCATAGGGTCTCTGGCGTTTGCGCTTACCTGGAGTTTCCCGGTGTTCGGTTTCTTGCTGGTTGGCACTGTCTTCTTGCGCAATCACTCAAACTACAGACGATTGCACCTGGCTACGCTCGCCAAGAGTCTTGCTTTTGCGCTGCCTGTGTTGGCGCTGTCGATATTACTGTTTCTGCCTGCCTATCCACATCTCCCGGCCGGTACCAGCGGTATCCACTTTCTAGAGGCAGCCTTTCAACCTGGGGCCGGATGGCCCTACCATTCAGCCGTTACTCGTCCCAACCACTTTGTTCTGTATTTCCTTACGATCCTTTGGATACCCGCGTCATTTGCCTTTTTCTGCGCCCGTCGCAACAAAGAAACCCATTTCGACTGGCCGAATCTAGTGGTGGCCTCACTGCCTGTCCTTGTTCTTCTTAGCGTCTGGTCGCTAGGAGTAATGGTGCGACATGAACCCAGTGGTTTGATTGACGAAGTGACGACCCGGGGCGCGGCCTGGATAAGCCCCCTGACACTTGCCTTTCTATTGACCATTTTGGCAGTCGCCTTCGTACGTGCCCTTCGAACGACTTCTAGGAACGAAGAGCAACTAGGCTTGCTGTTTATCCTAATGGCTGCTGTCCTGGGGATTGCCCTTCTTCTAGGCGCTGAATTCTTCTGGATAAAGGTACAGGATGCTTGGGAAAACCGGCACCCCACTACCTTCAAGCTTAGCCTTCGTGCTTGGGTGCTCCTGGCTGTTGCCGGGGCTTATGGCCTCTACTATGTTGTATCCAAATGGCGGCTTCGTAGCACGATGGCGAGGATAGGCAGTTCTGTTTGGCTGGTGTTTACCCTCATTGTCGTAGTTGCTGGCTTGGTTTACCCTGTGATCTCAATTGCAGCTCGTACTAACGGCTTCTCCGGCTATCGCTCCCTTGATGGCCTTGTCTGGATGAAAGCCTCCGAGCGCGACGAGTACGACGCTATCCTGTGGCTTAATAACCACGTTTCTGGCAACCCCGTAATCTTGGAGGCAGTCGGACCCGAATATGGCCCCTCAGGTCGCATATCCGCTAGCACCGGCCTACCCACCGTTGTGGCCTGGCCAGGACAAACACATGAGCCTGCCTGGCGCGGCTCCTGGGAGCCGCTGGCCGGCCGCCAGGAGGCTGTCGAGCGCCTGTACATCACCACTGATCTTGCCGAAGCCCGGGCCATCATCGAGCAATACGACGTAACGTACGTATACGTTGGCCCCCTGGAGCGACAACAGTATGATGGGCCCGGTCTGTCCAAGTTCGCCAGCTTCATGGACGTTGTGTTCCAAAACCAAGAAGTGACGATCTACAAGATGCGGAAAGACGACCTAGAGACGCGAACGCGTTAGCGCGGGCACCGGAACGGCCATTGCAGCCCGGGCCTAGGGTGCCCTGATGGACGGCTCAGCCTCGTGTGGCATTTGATATATCGTCACCGCATCGTTCTGGAAGACTACCGTCATAAACTGCTCGAATTTGGATAGTCCCTGCTCCCCGTACTTGTCCCGCTCGAAGCGCCCGACGTAGACGTACTCTACGTTGAAATCCTCCAGTGTCGCCTTCGCTTCGCCAATGTCCAACGTCTTGTAGATCTTCTCTACTGCCTCCGCCCGCCCCTCAAGAGGTCGCTTCGAACCCCTCCAGGTATACTCATGCCCTGGCCATGACAGTATAGTGGGAAGCCCCGTTCGTGCCGAGACGCGCCCCTGGTCGGCGTTATAGTCATCACCCACCGCCTCCAGAACCACCGCAGAGCCTTTGACGTTCTCTCCCAGCCAGTCAATTGCCTTCCCCTCGTCCGGATTGAAGTGGTTCGATAGAGCCAGGCCATCCAGAGTCCGCGAATTGTGGAATTCGTTGGTGCGCCAGAGAGTCGCCGGCACCGGATAGACCAGCGCAGCCAGGAGGATCAGCAAAGTTGCCATGCCCCAGCCAACCCTTCGGACCAAGGAAAGCGCCGACCCGACCCGCCAACTGGACAGGATATAGTGCAAGCCGAACGCTGTCCCTATGCTCAGGAAAATCCAGGCCTGGTAGCCCAGTCTGAACAAGGTGTTGAAGCGCGTGCCGTACGGATCCTGGACCCAAAAGAGTTCGATTCCCAATAGAAGCAGAAACGCAGTCCCTGACATGGCCAGAGCGAAAAGCAAGCTCTTCCGGTCTTCTTGCACCTCGTCGTCCACAGCCCGTCGAATGTAGGCCAGCGTCGCGAGTGTTAAGAGAGAAACGAGCATGAGCATGGTCACCCAACCGGCCGCCCGCGTCGCGATTTCTTCCCCGAATCCGGAAAGGCCGCGGCGACCGAGCACAAGCACTGACCATATGGCCAAGGGCAGGAGAGCAGGCACCATAGCCAGCGATACCCTTGAGAGACTGAGCCGCCACCTCGCTATGGAGACTACGAAGAAGGCCAGCGCCAGCCAAGTGAATGGCAACCAAGCGTAGATGAAGTGGTGAGGCTGGGTAATGGTCGTCTCCAGAGGTGCCCATGGAGTGGTATAGACCGCCTCGAGGGGTTGCACGCCCTCGCTCACTGGGTGCAGCCCCAGGTAGAAAGGCAGGAAGGCCACAACAGCGATTAGCGACACCGGCAAGGCAAAACCGACCGCTCGCCTCACCACCGCCAGGTTCAAGCGCCCTTCCCTCAGGAAGTTCCAACCCAGTGCTAGTACCATCAACAGGAAGAGAAAGGCAGGAAAGTCCCATAGCTCTACAAATCCGATTGCCCCAATGACCACAGCAGTGACGACAAGTCTCAGGGGATGAAGGCGCCAGAACCGCCCATTCAGCGAGTAGTCAGAACGCCAGAGGTCGAGGAGGAGAGCGAGAGCCAGAAGATTGAAGGGTATGGCCATCCAGTGGGCATGGAGGTCTCCGCTCAAGAAGCTAAAGAACGGGAACTCCCGCAAATCTCGGTACGCTATCTGCACCGCTCGTCCAATCCACCACCATTCGGTGGGAAACCACTTGCTGGAATGGACTGGTCCTTCCAGACCATAGACGCCCAGGAGCCCATAGAAGCGGCTGGAGCCTATGCCATGGGCCGCCATGAGCTCGAACATCCCCTCCATATTGCTCAGTACCAGCAGGAACAGTGCCGCCACAAGACCAAATCCGAATGCTCGCCTCACCGTCCCCCGACCTACGATAAGGTTGTACACTAGTCCGAACGCACCCGTGGCAGCCAACGCCGCTATCAGGGCCTTTGCCAGGGAAAAGGTGATCTTGGATGGGATACCCACCAACTTCGTTAGGGTTGCCACATTCAGGTGGCCGAAGTAATACCAATTGATGGATTCACCAGAAAGCCAGGGATCATGGGGTGGGAAGTAGTCGCTGCGCAGAATGCCATTGATGAAAGAGAAGTCGGCCACCTTTTCTCCGAAGGTGATCTCCGGGGTATAGGATATTAGAAGAGCGGCAAAAGCAAAGGCACCCGTGAACAGGGCTTCTGTGAAAATGACATAGTCAGCCTGACTTCTGAGAAAGCTCGCTATCTGGATACGGTCAATCGCTACCACGAATAGCGAAGCCAGGAACATTAGAGCCAAGAGCGCAATTATCGTCCCTCGGCTATTGGTGAAGAGATGGATACTGCCGCCTATCCACAGCGTGTATGACAGGAACGTTAGGCCAAATACCTTGGAAAAAGCATACCCTCTGTCGGGACAAAACCGGAAAAAACGGAACGCCAGCGGGAAGGCCGCTAGGCCCACCAGCTCAATCGCTAGCCACCAGATAAACGCCTCAGGCATGGCCTGCAACGTTCTTTACGGGATCTTAGGTGAAATCATCTCTCATTTCCGGACGAAGCGAGAGGCCGCGTCTTGCGCGGTCAACGAACCGGCACCGTTGCCCTCAAGAGGTCCTCAGGCCATCCCGGGATGACCATGGAGAAGGAGGAATTCGTGTTCCTGTTCAGTCTATCTCCTGCCGACCCTTGGCCTGCCGAAATATGAATTGCGCGTCCCAAAGCCAGTTCCAGGTGAACCCCGCCAGTACTCCGAACGGCACCGCGATGTAGTGATGGAAACTGAACCTGAGTACCAAGACATTTATCACCGCTGTCATGATCACCGCTGTGGACACCAATGCTTTCGCGTTAAACTGCATAAATCGCAACCAAAGGGGTTTGTAAGCTACCTGCCTGTCCCGAAAAGTCCAATGAGTATGAGCTGTGAACGCCCCGATTATTGAAAGCTCCGCCGCCACGAGCGTCGCTATTAGCAGCCGCACATCCTCATGCCTGAAAGAGCCAAGCCTGAAACTGGTCCCCTTCCGTGGTAAGAACCACAGAACCGACCCGTCATAGGTCGCAAACACGACGAGCTGGTAAATCAGATAGCCAACCACCCCTACAACAATGAATCTTCCCAGAGTGCGAAAGCCCGGAAGTCTTGCCGTAAGGTCTCCCAAGATAGACGTGCGCAAGCTCTGTGCCACCCTCGTGGTCCGCACTGCTCCTCTCCGCCGCACCTGCCCGTCCCCCAGTTGCGCGAAAACGACCTCCCTTGCTATGGCTCCCTGCCCTACTCTTTGACGCTATTTTTCCGGCTTCACTGACACGCAGGCAATCGATGACCCTATGGGTAGGTTTGTATGGGATAGCAGCCTTGCCTCATACTCCACGACACGCGCCAATATCCGGTTCAATGGTGGGGGCACCAACGCATAGTCCATCTTCAGACTGGGCGCCTTCCTTGAAGACAACTGACCCGTCTTTATCATCAGAAACAGGGGGACGAACAACGGCATGTTTATATAGGTCGCCCTAATGACCTTGAATCCTGCTCTTGACACCTTGGACCTAAACTGCTCGAGGCTGTACCTGCGTTTGTGATGCAATTGCTCGTCGCGCCGGCTCCACAGAAAGTTGAAGGCGGGTACCGTGGCAATAAGCGTCCCGCCTCTTCTGCACACTCGGTACGTCTCTGCCAGAGCGCTCATATCGTCATCGACGTGCTCCAGCACATCTATGCTAATCACGAGATCAAATCTTTCGTCCCGGTAGGGCAATGCAGAAGCATCCCCCAATGTGACCGAATCCAAACCTCGTTCATGGCAGTAGCTAACGGCGGCCTTGGAGATATCTACACCATGCACCGCCCCAAACCTGGCCAGCTCCTCTAGGATAGGCCCTGGACCGCAGCCGATATCCAGGATGACAGCAGACACCCTATTCTTGCCGTACTGACTCCACAGACTCGTGACGAGCGCTCTTCGTCCGAGTATCCACCACCATCTATCCTGGTTAGAAACGTCATATACGTAGTCCTCCATCGTCCCTCGCTCTCCCTAAGCTCTGTCGAAACTCGTCGCCTCTGGCGACCTAGTGAGGAACACTGGCTACCAAATTCTAACCCCCGCTCTGCGGCCTGGTCAATCCACTGTACTCCTTCGCTACCTCCCGTACGCTTCCTCCCTTCCGATAAGGTGCGAACCGTGAGGTCGCTGAAGGAAAGCCAGAGGGCAGTGCCGGGACTGCAATTGCTCCTGTGGACGGAGTGCTACTGGATAAGAAACCTCAGGGGGATGCGCTCCAACACCATCTTCCGGCTAGCGTTCCAGGCGCCGTCCCTGCTGGTCATCAGCGGTACCCTTACCCTATACTACCTGACGTCGCACTGACGTGGCCGGAAAGGCATAACCAGGCTAAAGGCGGAGGTGGTGCACCTGAACAAGGAGGAGGTTATCATTCCATGATCGAAGCCATAACCTGGTGGCTGGCTGTAGAGCTGATAGGCCTAGCGGCCTTCCCTTTGGCCTTCGTCTTCTTCCGCTTCCTGCCTGACCGCGGCTACACCTTCTCCAAGGTCCTGGGCCTGCTGCTTCTGGGATACGCCCTCTGGATAGGAGGCATGGCGGGCATCATCCCCAACAGCCGCTGGTCGATCATCCTCATCCTGGCCCTCATGGCTGGCGCTTCCTTACTGGTCGTCAGCCGCCACCGTGACGAAGTAGTGAGCTTCGTCAAGGCTCGCCGGAGCCTTATCCTGTTTGCAGAGGCCCTGTTCAGCGCCGCCTTCTTCATCGCCCTCTTTCTGCGCTCCTACAGCCCCGACATCTCCTGGAACCTCGCCGAGAACCACATGGATTTTGCCTTCGTAAACGCCATCCTACGCAGTGAACACTTCCCTCCCAAAGACCCTTGGCTCTCCGGCCACTCCCTCTCCTACTACTACTTTGGCCACCTGGTCGCGGCCACGCTAATCAAGCTAGTGGCCGTGCCTTCCCGCATCGGTTACAACGTGGCCTTGGCCTCAGTTGCCGCCTTGGCGGTGAGTGGTGCCTTCGGGCTGGTATACAACTTGATCGCCGCCGCTGGTGCCCTAAGGCGAGCCCTGATATTTGGCTTCTTGGCCGCCGTTTTTCTGGTCGTCCTGAGCAATTTGGTGGGACTATTCTACCTCTTGGCCGCCCACAACATTGGCTCGGAGCGCTTCTACGGCATGGTAGACATAGCAGGACTGGACGGCCCTACCGGCAGCACAAAGTGGTTCCCCACCGGCTGGTGGTGGCCCCTAGGGGCACCATCCTTCGCGTATGGCGGGCCTGACAGGCCCTTTCCCTTCTACGAGTTTCTCGTAGGAGACCTGCACTCCGCCCTCTACGTCCTGCCCTTTGCCCTGATGGCCATGGCCATAGCCCTCAACCTGTGGCTATCGCCGGAGCCGCTGAGCGGCGGTTTCTGGCGAGCGCACCCTCTGCTCCTCGCTCTTGCCGGTCTGGCCATCGGCGTCCTCGCCTTCACCCACGCTTGGGAGGTGCTCACCCTCTTGTTTCTGTTGGCAGTATTGGTTCTAGGGCGGAACTACCTGTCTGGTGGTCGCCTCGGCTTGAGCGCCATGCTGCATACAGTGGCCTTCGTCGTTCCTATGGTCGCCTTGGCGGTCATCTTCTTTCTACCTTTCTATCTGACATTTCACCCGGCGGGCGGCGGGATACGCCTCCTTGAGATAGCCACCAACACTAGCTGGCTACCGCGAGAGGCGTGGCTCACCCAGCCTCATCACCTCCTGTACATGTGGCTCCCCTTCTTGTGGTTGACCGGCTCCTTGGCTGTCGTCTGCCTCAAGGGATGGCAGCCCCGCAGGTCAACTGTTCTTGTCGCGGTCATGGCCAGCCTCGCCCCTCTGCTATTGTGGGCCGCCGCCTTAGGGATTCGACGCGGCCCGGTAGGCTTCGTCAAAGAGGTAGGCGAGCGGAGCTTTGACTGGGTGACCTTGCTGATCCTGCTGACCCTGCTGGTCTTGGTGATCCTCGCTTTGGCCAGACGGACAGCCCTAGTGCGGCAGGAACAGGGGGACCAAGGCGCTGTTTTTGCCCTGACCGTTGCCGGCATAGCCATCCTGCTCCTGATAGGTCCGGAACTCTTCTGGGTGCATGACCCTTACAGTACGCGGTTCAATACCGTGGCCAGGCTGGGCTCACAGGCTTGGACCCTATTCAGCATTAGCGGCGCCTTCGCCATCTACTACATTGCGTCACAGTGGCGACCGCAGAAGGCCAAAGCCATGCTCGGTCGATTTGGCTGGGGCGCTATCACTGCCATCGTGCTGCTAACGGGGCTGGTCTACCCGGTTACTGCTACCTTCTGGCGGACCAACGACTTCAACAACCATCGCGATCTCAATGGCCTGGCTCTCGTCAGATCCTTCGAGCGGCCCGAGTACGACGCCATCCTCTGGCTATGGGACAACGTGAAGGGCACGCCAGTGATCCTGGAGGCTGTAGGCGCCGAGTTCACTCCCGCTGGCCGCATCTCATCTCGGACGGGGTTGCCCACTGTGTTGGCCTGGCCGGGCCTGGGCCATGAGTATCTGTGGCACGGATCGTGGGAGCCCCAGGGCGGTAAGGCCAACTCCGGCGGGTGGTGCCCGTCTGTGAGATGCCTCGACGTGGAGCGGGCCTACAGGACTACGGACGTTGTTGAGGCTAGAGCCGTTCTAGAGCAATATGAAGTGGAGTACGTCTACGTCGGGCCCCTGGAGCGACAGCAGTACGGCGAGGTCACCACGGCCAAGTTTGCCTACTTCATGGACGTTGCCTACCAGAACGAGGGTGTTATCATTTATCGCATGCCGGAGGAGGGACCGAGTGTTCAGGCGCCCTGAGGCCGTGAGGCGATGACGCCAGCTATCGAAGGCCAGGACCCGGGTTCGGCGGCACCGCCTCGTCCGGCCAGACCGCCAGACGCGCCGGCGGCGCCGCTCTGGGAGATGCCCACCCTCTCGATAAGCCTGGAAACCGTCGTCTGGCTGGCCATCATCGGCCTGGCCGCTGCGTTGCGCCTGGCGCGACTGGAGCACCTTCCCCTGACCGTCGACGAGTCGGTGCGAGCCCTGGCCTCCTGGCAGACGTCCGAGGGCGATGTCCCCGGCAACTGGACCGGCGACATGACCCAGGCCGTCACCGCCTACCTGTTCGCTGTCTTCGGTGCCGGCGACTTGCTGGCCCGCCTGCTGCCCGCCCTCCTGGGCTGCCTGGCGGTGGCGTTGTTCTGGCCCCTGGCCCGCCACGTGGGCGGGGCCGCCCTGCTGGCCGCTGTCCTGGTGGCCTTCTCACCGCTGCTGGTGCACGTCTCGCGCAGCGGCCTGCCCTACGCCGCCGGGGCCGCTCTCTCGCTGGCCATGGTGGCGGCGTTCTTCACCTTCGTGAAGACGCGCTCGCCCGTCAGCCTCTTTGCCTTGGCCTTAGCCACCGGCCTCGCCCTGGCCAGCGACCCCATCGCCACCTCAACTGCCATCCTCTTGCTCGTCTTCCTGGCGCTGGAGGCTACCACCTCCCGCTCGCCGGCCATCGGCGAGGCCCTGGCCGAGGTGCGTCGGAGCCCGGCCCTGGCCTTTAGCGCCCTGCTGATCTTCCTGGGCGGCCTGGAGCTGGGGGTGACCCGCTTCGGCACCGACATCAACCGCTTGAGCCTCCCTGGCCTGCGCCTCTGGATAGACATGTTCGACCTGCCCCGCGACAGCTTGCCCTGGCACTTCCACCCCGGCCTGCTTATCAGCTACGAGGCGCCCGTCTTCATCCTGGGGACGGTGGGTTATCTGTGGGTGCTCTACCGCTGGCTGACGACAGGCGCCGACGGCGTGCCCCTTTTTCAGCGCTTCCTCGTCGTCTGGGCCAGCGGGGCGGCGCTGATCATTGCTGTCATCACCCGCCGCGAGGCGGAGCAGCTCGTCCTGCTGCTCCTACCGCTGGCCCTCCTCGCGGGCTGCTGGCTGGAAGCACTGCTGGCCGAACTGAACCTGGCCTCGCTGGTGCGGTCGCTGCCGTTCCTGACGCCCGCCCTGTTCGCGGTGGGCTACGCCACCCTGGAGCTCACCGAGTGGGCCCGCGACCGCGATGTCAACCGGTCCGCGCTGATCCTGGTGGCGGGCGGCGGCATTGCCTTGCTCTGGCTCGCCTGGAACTCCTTGGGCCGTCGGGCCATCAGCGGCTACTTAGTCCTGGTCTCGCTCGTCTCCTTGGTGTTTCTGGTGCATGGCGCCACGTCCGTCGCCTACGGACGGGGGAGCGAGTTCCTGGCCGACCAGCGCCTGGACCGCCAACTGCCGCGTCTGGAAAAGCAGCTCGCCGCCCATGGCGGCGAGCAGGGCGCCGTCGCTGCCGACATGTCCTTCCTGCCGGCGCTGGGCTGGTACCTGCGGGACGTGCCAGGCCTCGTGTTCGTCTCCGCGCCTCCGGCGGAAGCAAAGGCTTTTCTTGGCGTAGCGGGGCAGCCAGCGCCTGCCGGCTATCGTATTGACAGAACATGGCCCATCGCCCAGGGGTGGGTGCCCCGTACTGTCGACCCGCTGGACTGGTGGCGGTGGCTGGTTTACCGCGAGCCCTTCGGTAGCCTAACATCTACTGAAGCGGACCTACTGGTGAAGGGACCGTGACCGAATCGCCCTTGACGGCCGCAACAGCAGCTCCCCAGGCAAGCCCCCTGGCCCGCCTGGCAGCCTTCCGCCTGCGGCTGGACTGGGAAGTGGCTCTCTACCTCCTGTTCATCGCCGGCGGCGGCGCCCTCCGCTTCTGGGACCTGGATGCCCGCGCCTTCCACCACGACGAGAGCCTGCACGCCGAGTACGCCTACTACCTCTTCAACGGCGCTGGCTACGAGCACATGCCCATGATGCACGGCCCCTTCCAGTTCTTCGGCCGCGCCTTCTTCTACGTCCTCTTCGGTGTCAGCAACTATTCGGCGCGGATGCTGGACGCCTTTGCCGGCACTGCCCTTATCGGCATGCCCTTCCTGTTGCGCAACCGCCTGGGGCGCACCGGGGCGCTGGCGGCGACCGCCTTCCTCGCCCTCTCGCCGACGATGCTCTACTTCAGCCGCTTCGCCCGCGAAGATATCCACGTCGGCGTGTGGAC
>Ga0315279_10009635_pt1 | contig 11485 bp, 10 predicted proteins | sample YL17G06_20_MG_FD_203694 | JGI IMG/M metagenome (GOLD analysis project Ga0315279, IMG submission 203694) | Sediment microbial communities from Yellowstone Lake, YNP, Wyoming, USA - YL17G06_20 | ecosystem: Environmental > Aquatic > Freshwater > Lake > Sediment | place: USA: Wyoming | collected...
CAACTGTCAGGGATAGGAGGCGAAAGCTATGCCAGGGACGATAGGAGCAAGCCGCCAACTTTTACCGTCTATAAGGGGGATAAAAAAATCGCCTCAGGCACATTCGAGTATGGCTGAGGCAACATCTGTCGGTACTCGTGGCGAGTACCTTTAACAGCATTCGGTGAATTTAAGATTATCGCTTCTGCTGATATAGGCGAGCTGGGGCCGAAAGATAGTGATGCGGCAGTTTACGAGTGGAAATGGTATTATAGTACTCCAGCCCTGGCGCTGTGGGTGTTGCTGCTTCTGGCAATAGTGCTGGTTAAAGCCAACCGTAATCCCCATGCGTTGCTTGTCCTTGTGCCTTTGTTGATAGTGAACCTGTTATGGTCGATCTTCAAGAAAGCGGTGGGTTTTCCGTCCGCACAAGTAGAGATGTTTAATATGCTATTTTATTCTCTAACGGTTGGTATTGCCATCCTGTGGCTATTGGCACATAAGCTTGGCAATCGCAGCCGCTTTGTTACATTTCTTCTGGCTTTGACTATAATGGCAGTTGTTGGTCTTGCAGGTGCTATATCTTACGCCGGACTGGAATTATCCCAGCAAACTGTAAGCGTTTTGCTCCTATTGGCCATCCTGGTATTTGCAATGCTGCTTGGTTTTGTCCTGACGGGCTGGTGGTGCCGAAAGCACTACAGCGGCTTACGGTTTATGTTATATCTGGCCTTATGGACTGTATCTGCCGCTCTTGTGGGTATGCTGGTGGTTTACTCAATTGTATTTAGCGTCCAGCGGTTTTTTGTCCCGATTTCTACAGTATTACTTATTGTTCCGGTAGTAGGCGCGGCTTATGGTGTCTTTTTGTATGCGGTGGTGCTGCCGTATATGATTTTGGCGCTGCGCAGTTCGTTTTTCCGCAAGCGATTTTATGCGTGCCTGCGACTAAAATCGATGCCAATAGGCCCTGTTCCTCAGACAAGTCCTCCGCAGCAGACTTAGGAAAGGAAATCGGCAAAGCCCCGTTAGAGGCGGTTTGATTTACGTAAATGATACTACCTCCACGCGGACCTCTAACGGGGCAAAGCTTATAAAAAATTTGGAGCTTCTGCGTGACCGCTGCGTCTTAATTCATATAGCGGAGCCTACTCTGCCGTAGTCCCGCCCACGGTTGCGACTGAAAAACCAGCCGGAGCCAGAAAAGCGGCACCGATTACAGCAGTTGTGGCCACAGTCCTTTTGATGGCCGGGCTTGCAGCGGCGAGACGTGGTTCCTGGCCATCCTGAACGGCCCGGCGGCGAGGACTGTGAACATCCTGCCCTCTTTCCTTGGTAAGGATGATTACCGCGCGATGCTCATTCGCGACAACAAGGATAATGCCGCCGCGGTGGAAATCGAGAACACGACCCTGAAGAGCAGCGATTCGCTCGCGGTCGAGATGCCTGCCGGCGGCGGTTTCATCGCAAGGTTCTCCAGGAATTGAAACAAACACTCCTGAACCACCCGAAGCAAAGACAGATGAAAGAAACCAACATACAAGGAGATTACCATGAAAAGACCGATGTTGATGGGTGCAGTGCTCGCCTTTGCTTCATTCTCGCTATTGGCGACCACCGCTCGCGCCGACGAGGGCATGTGGCTCTACAACGACCCGCCGCGTCAGCTCCTTAAGGACAGATACGGCTTCGAGCCGACCGAGGCGTGGCTCGAACACATCCAGAAGTCTTCTGTGCGTTTCAACAGCGGCGGCTCGGGCTCGTTCGTTTCCGAAGATGGCCTGGTGCTCTCCAACCATCACGTCGGCGCGGATGCGCTTCAGAAGTTCGGTGACAAAGACCACAACTACCTGCGTGACGGCTTCCACGCCCGCACGCTCGCCGAGGAGAAGCACTGCCTCGACCTCGAACTCAACGTGCTCATGAGCATTGAGGACGTGACCGACCGCGTGAACGCTACATTGAAACCGGATATGTCGGCTGAGCAGGCATTCCTCGCACGCCGCGCGGCAATGGCCGATATCGAGAAGGAATCGCTCGACCAGACCGGGCTCCGCAGCGACGTCGTCACCCTCTACCAGGGCGGCCGCTATCACCTCTACCGCTTCAAGAAGTATATCGACGTTCGTCTGGTCTTTGCGCCTGAGCAGCAGATTGCCTTTTTCGGCGGCGACCCCGACAACTTCGAGTATCCTCGCTACGACCTCGACATCTGCCTGTTCCGCGCCTACGAGAACGGCAAACCCCCCAGGGTCCGGCATTACCTCAAGTGGAGCGCAGGCGGCGCGGGTGAGAATGAACTCGTTTTTGTCTCCGGTCATCCGGGCCGCACCAGCCGGCTCTTCACTGTGGCCGAACTCGATTATCTGCGCGACGTGCGCCTGCCCAGCTCGCTGAAGTGGGTAAAGAACCTCGAGGTCCTCCTGACCGCTTACAGCGCCCGCAGCGAGGAAAACGCCCGCCGCGCCAAGGACGACCTCTTCGGCGCCCAGAATAGCCGCAAGGCTTACGATGGCGAGTTCGCCGGCATTCTCGACCCCAACCTGTTCGCACAAAAGAAGGCCGCCGAACAGAAGCTCCGCGAAGCCGTCGCCGCCAATCCCGATCTCAAGGACGCCGTCGGCGCGTGGGGCCGGATTGCCGAGGCGCAGAAGGTCATCGCCGAGAACGCCGTCCGCTATAACCTCCTGGAAGGCGCGCAAGGCTTCAACAGCGACCTGTTTGACATCGCCCGCACGTTGCTACGCGCGGCGGACGAGCGGCCCAAGCCGAACGCCGAGCGCCTGCGTGAGTTCGGCGAGGCCGGACGCGAGTCGCTGGAGTTCGAACTCTTCTCCGAGAAGCCAATCTACGACGATTTCGAGCAGTTAAAGCTGGCGGATTCACTGTCGTGGCTGGCAATGCACCTGGGGTACACGGATGCGATGGTGCAGAAGGTTCTCGCCGGCAAGCTGCCGCGCCAGCGCGCGGCGGAACTGGTGCAGGGCACGAAGGTTAAATCCGTGGCCGTGCGCAAGCAGCTCTACGATGGCGGCAAGGCCGCGGTGGACGCCGCCAACGACCCAATGGTCGAAGTGGCGCGGCTCGTGGACGCCGATGCGCGGGCCGTTCGCAATATCATAGAGACGCAAAGCGAGGCCAAACAGCAGGCCCACTCGCACATCGCCAAAGCCCGCTTCGCCCTCGAAGGCACGAGCAATTATCCGGATGCCACGTTCACGCTGCGATTGGCCTTCGGCACCGTGAAGGGCTACGAGGAGAACGGCCGGCATATTCTCTTTCAGACAACCCTGGCCGGCCTTTACCGGCGCGCGGCGGGGCAGCAGCACAAACCGCCTTTCGACCTGCCCACCCGCTGGCTCAAGCGCAAGGGACGGCTCGACCTGAACACGCCTTTTAACTTCGTCAGCACGGCCGACATCATCGGCGGTAACTCCGGCAGCCCCGTCATCAACCGCAACGGCGAGTTCGTGGGCATCATCTTCGACGGCAATATCCAGTCGCTTGTGCTCGACTTCCGCTACACCGACGAACAGGCCCGCGCCGTGTCCGTCCACTCACGGGCCATCATCGAGGCGCTGCGCAAGGTTTACGATGCGAAGGAGCTCGCGGACGAACTGCTCGGCAAGAAGAGAAAGAGATAAGGCGCCTCAGGTGGCAGCGGCCGCCGGCAGCTCTTTGCAGGACATTCGAATCAAAGTCGGTTTTGAGGTCAAGTGAAGAATGAAGAAATGGCTGGCAGCGTCCCTTGACAAGACGATAAAATTGTAGTGCGGGCTTGGAGCCCACCAATTGAGGTTATCCATTAAGCCGCAGGATGGGCAACGTGGTTGCCTATGTGGTTTGTTGAACCGAACCAGCGGCTGAGCACGGACGACGCATACGCGGCGCCCCCCTAAGCTGGAACGTTAGGAGACAATAAAAATACTATGATTCCTGATAGACTTATCCAACAAAAGCAAATTGAAGACTCTATTAAACAAGAGCTTGATCAAACATTATCATCCCGGACCGAACGCTACCTCAAAGTGAAACCTCATGGGATCATTCCTTGTACACGATTTGCACCTGCGTCTGCTGAATGCACCCTCCTTTTTAGAGATGGCTATTTCTACGGATGCATCGCTCTGACTCAAGCGGTTGCAGAAGCCGTTGCACGCTTCCTCTGCCAGAAGAATTCCTGTAAAACTGAAAAGAAGTTCGAAAACAATGTTGATAAACTTCACACTCGGAATTTTATTTCTAAAAAGATAAAAGATGCATTTCTCAAGATATGGGATAAAAGAGACGATTATCACCATTTAAACTCTGGCGTAGCAACTGACCGCAAGACATTGGAAGAGATAGCTTATGAGAAAATCTTACTTCTTAAAGAAATTGAGGCCGAAATATACAAATTTTCCATTACGCCGGATGGAAAATTGATCCCAGCAAATAGAAAATATTGGGACTTGCAAGAAAATGGGGCAATACCAGTTTTCCTAAAACTTGAATAGCCCTCCGATAATAGGGACAGCCAGCTATTGATGGCTGGGGACAGTGCACAGAACACGGTGACTGTCGTCAATAAACTAATAAAATGTGGAGCGAAAAAGGAGATAACAGATGAGACGAAAGATAACAGCCATTGTCGTTGCGTTCCTGACCGGTACCATTTTCATCGGGTGTGCCAGTCAGCAGGAGCTTGCTTTCAAATCGGTCGAAGGCAAGAACCACTCCGCCGTCATACCTGCACAGCGGGCCGACCAGTGGTGGGGCCCGCGCCATAACGCGGTCAATGAACGGCTGAAACAGGGGAATGTCGATTTGCTCTTTATTGGCGATTCTATCACCCACGGCTGGGAAAACACCGGCAAGGAATCCTGGGACACCTATTATGCACCTCGCAACGCGGTCAATATGGGTTTCAGCGGGGACCGTACACAGCACGTGTTGTGGCGGCTGGATAATTCAAATCTGGAAGGTCTGTCTCCCAAGCTTGCGATTATTATGATTGGCACGAACAATTCAAACGGGAACGACAACACAGCCGAAGAAATTGCCGACGGAATCATCGCCGTATGTCACAGGCTGCGTACCAAACTTCCCAGGACCAGAATACTTCTGCTGGCGATATTCCCACGCAACGCCGAGCCCTCGGCCCAGCGTCAGAAAAATGCTCAAGCCAGCCTGCTGGCTTCAAGGGCCGCCGACGGCAAAATGATTTATTACCTTGATATCAATAGTAAATTCCTGACAAAGGACGGCCTGTTGACCACGGACATTATGCCGGACTACCTGCACCCCAACAAGGCCGGCTACAAAATATGGGCCGAGGCCATAGCGCCCAAAGTCGCCAAACTTATGGGCAAGCGCAAATAGTTAGAGAATGCACAAAATGCGACGGTCCGCAAAAGATGGTGCTAATAACTACCTGAAACTTATTGCGCTTATTTTTGCATTGCCTTGGCGGCTCGCTCAAATATGCTTCCAAAATTGAGAGCACCCGGGCCGCAGCGCGTGCACTCCAGGCAGCGGATGCATCGCAGGTCGTTGGGGCTTTTCTCGGGTTCTATGTCATATTCGCAGAGCTTGTGACACAGTTCGCACTTAGTACATTGGCCAAGCTCAAAGCGGATAAAGAAGGCCGAGATTCGATTGAATAGCGAAAATATCCCGCCGAGCGGGCACAATATCCTGCACCACGGCCTTCTTGCAAAGAAAATCACCACGAGAAACAGGACAAGGATTGTCAATTTAAGTGCGTTCGGCCAGGCAATTTGTTGACCTGCAAGGGCCTGCTGCACCATATCCGGGACGGCCTTTTCGAGCGCCCCGGCGGGACAAACCCGGCAGATAAAAAGGCGGTGGCCTTCACCGAAAAAGTAGGGGACAGCCAACACAGTGGCAATAAGCACTACATAGCGAAAGTGCCCCGTCCATTTGGGCAGACTGAATTTGGGGGTCGGGGCTTTGGCGGCCAAATCCTGTAAAAGGCCAAAGGGGCACGCCCAGCCACACAATAGCGCACCAAACAGAACGCCAACAGCAACAAGAAGTCCGACCGCTATAAAAGGGAAGATATGAATCGCAGTAAATTGAGCGATGACGCCGATTGGGCAGGCGAAAGTTGCCAGCGGGCAGGCGTAACAGTGAAAAACCGGGCCGCACATATTGTGCAAACGCAGCCCCAGCGGGTCGAGCCAGACCAGAAGAAAACCCGTCTGGACCCACGTTCGCCAGGGAAGGAGCCTTGCGGCAAGATTAGCCAGTTTGGTTTCCTTGACCATGGCCACCATGGTCTCCTTTAATGGCCTCAGGTAGGGCAGGCTTTGGGGACCTCGCCTGTGTATGTCTGCCTGAGCCGGCCGGATGTGTCTCGCTCCACGCCGCCTATTGAGACCTCCTTAATAAGAGCGGGTTCGGACTTAGTGAGTGCCGCCGAATCATCCTTCTGGGCCAGGACGTTTGTAGAATGAAAACCGACGCCGTAAATGAACAGGGCCGCCGCGAACAGGCCCAGCAGGCAAAACACAATAATTTTCGTTTTTCCTGTCACCATAAAATCCCCAGTCATAAATGAAACGTCTTCGTTTTATTTTACTATCGGCAAATACAAGGCGTTTAGTTCGGCCTAAATCACTGCGCAAAAATGGCGGAGGCGAATGGGAATCGAACCCACCCGGGACCTTTTAGACCCCGCGCTGGTTTTGAAGACCAGGAGCACCACCAGGCGCCAGTCACCTCCGCAACAATTTCAACTTTTCCACATTATACCAGTTTTCTATACAAACCCAAACACCTAACAGCTTCGGGCAAACCATCTCCGCACACAATACATCAGGAGTTTTTAAGTTGTTCATAGAAGACCATAGCAGGTGAGCCGGCGAAGCTGATGCCCATCCAGGCGGCCTCATCGATTTCGCCCTGCGTGAAGCCCTTATCCCTTGCATTTTTAAGGTGCATCTTCAAGCAGGGTTCGCACCGCATCGCAACCGATAAGGCAATAGCAATGGCCTGCTTTGTATAGGCGTCCAGGCCGTGAGGGGCACTTACAGAACCGAGGAATTCCTTGAACCTGGCCTGAATCTCGGCTATTTCGGAATCCCTGCCGGCGCCCGTGCCGGTTGAGTCAACTGCATCCACACAGCAAGGAACTTCCTGCGCCTGCGGCGACGGGATAGACGGCATTTGCACAGACTTCTTCGCCGGCTCGGCAAATTCCAGTGCAGGAACCTTGCGGCTGCCGGTAGCGCGAATATGAACAAGGCCCGGACCTTTTTTAAGGACCCGGCCAATTATTGCGGCGTCGGCAATTCCTTCTTTGTGCAAAGCTCTAAGGAAATCATCGGCGTTGTTTTTCGCAATTGCAACCAGAAGACCGCCGGAAGTCTGCGCATCGTAGCTTATATCAACCATTTCCTGCGGCAGCGAATCGGCCGCCCTCACCCGCTCACTGCAGGACTCCTTGTTCCGCTCAACAGCGCCCGGCAGCACCCCCGCCGCAGCTAACCGGAGCACGCCGGGCAGTAGCGGAATATCATCCCAGACTATCTCGACATCGACGCTGCTCGATAAGGCCATCTCTGCCAGATGGCCCATCAGACCAAAGCCTGTTATATCGGTGCAGGCGTGTGCGCCAAATTTGACCATAAGCTCGGAGGCCTTTTTATTTAGCGCGGTCATCGAGCGAGCCGCCGCCTCGATGTCGGCGGTATCGGCCAGGCCAATCTGTGCGGCAAAGGCGACAATCCCCGTGCCGAGCGGTTTTGTCAGGATAAGGATGTCACCCCCTCGTGCGGCGGCGTTTGTTACCACCTTGTCTTTATCTATCAGCCCTGTGACGGCAAAGCCGGCCTTGATTTCGCTGTCGTCAATGCTGTGGCCGCCGATAATCGCAACGCCCGCTTCTTTCATTTTGTCGATGCCGCCGCAGAGAATCTGATACATAACTTTGTCGGGAACCCTGCGGGCAGGAAACCCGATTACGGAAAGCGCCGTCAGGGGCGTTCCGCCCATCGCGTAGATGTCACTTACCGAGTTGGCCGCCGCCACCTGTCCGAACACATAGGGGTCATCAACAGACGGCGTGAAGACATCCACGGTCTGCACGAGCGCCTTGCCGTCGCCCATATCATAGATACCGGCATCATCCCCCGCCGGCACACCGACCAATACGCGGGGGTCGTCAATGACAGGCAGACCTTTGAGGACCTGCTTCAGAAACGCCTGGTCTATCTTGGATGCGCAGCCCGGCTTTCCCACCCCGCCAAAGACGTCGTGGCGGGTCAACTGCACTTCGCCCGTGGGGGCTTCGAGCCGCTCGCCGGCGCACAGGCATATATCCTTTCCCTTCAAAAGGTCGCAGGGGCAGGGTTTCCTGGGGTCGCATATACAATGTCCGAGCCGTATGGAACGCTGCATAACGCGTTTTCTTCTTTCCGTGTTCTTTGCCATATTATCCTCACAAATATACTATCCAATCCAAATTGTCCGGCAGACACCACGCCCGCACTATGTCACTTCCGGTCGCAGGCGAGAATCGCCGCGCCGAGTGCGCCGGTCATCTGAGGGTCGGGGGACACAATGACACCGGCGCCGAGAACGGACTCCAGCGCAGTCTCCATTCCTGAAACCATTGCAACGCCGCCGGTGAACACAAGCGGCAAATCGATATTGCGACCCGCCAGTGCGGTAACACGCGAGGCAATCGCCGCCTGCACGCCGGCAATGATGTCTTCTCTTGCCGTCCCGGAGGCGAGAAGGCCAATAATTTCCGTCTCCGCAAACACAGCACACATACTGCTGATCGCAGCGGGATTTCGGCTTTTTGCGGACAGCTCACCGAGCAAATGAATATCGACGCCGAGCCGCCTGGCGACAATTTCAAGGAATCGCCCCGTGCCGGCAGCACAGCGGTCGTTCATAGCAAAGTCGCGCACCCTGCCGGACTTATCCAGCCGAATGAGCTTACTGTCTTCTCCGCCGATATCGATGACCGTCATAGCATCCGGCACAAGGTGACGCACTCCGACCGCGTGACAGGTAATCTCGGTTATCGTGGTATCGGCGATGGCGACTGCGTTTCTTCCATAACCGGTAGCCACGATTCCGGCGACATCTTTTCTGCAGATGCCGCCGCTTTTAAGAAGTTTTTGAAAAAGTTTCTGCGCGAGTTTATCCTGCTCAACACCCTGGTCGGTAACCGCTTTTGCCACGACCTTTCGGGTGTCGGCATCCAGCAGGACAACTTTTATCGTTCTTGAGCCGGCGTCTATTCCTGCACAAATCATTTTTTTCTGCGCTCCCTGACGGTCTCCACAAGCGCCTCCAGGCGCGTTCGCAGCATCGGGCGTATTGAATCGGTCAGCGGCGGTATCTCAAGCTCCACCACCGGAATATCGAGCTTGTCGCGGACGATTTCGCCGATGACCTGACCTTCCAGCGCACAGTGACTTGCACCGGGGATACGAGAAATGACAAGCGCCTCGGCGCCGAAGGTGCGGATGTCGGCGCATATACGGGCTGCGCGGTCCGCAGATGAGCCTGCCATCGGGTCGGCAAGAGCCATTTGCGCAAGGGCCTCGGTCGGCGGTATATCCTGCAGGATTGCATCGAGCGCGTGGGTGAAAAGATATTCGGTGCCGCAAATTCTGCCGCCGCACTGCTCCAGAAGATTCATCACCTGCAAATCGGCCACCGGATTGACCCAGAAGATGCGGGCGGCATCGGGCGAAAGAAAACCGGTGCCTTTCTTTATGCGGGCCGTCGCTTCATCAAGCAAACCCTTCAAGACCATAATGGCTTCATTCTGGTCCGAGCAAAAATGTATCGCGAGCATCTCCGCGACAAGCATCTCGAGGGCGGGCAGAGGGCACAGGGCAGCGGTAAAGACAAGCCTCCTCAGCTCGGCAAGATACGCGCGGACCAGATTCGCCCGCTTGATGCCCGCGGAAAGCTTTTCATCAGCCAAGCGCTCGCCGGCCAGCTCTTCCAGGGCGGTTTTTACGCGCAGCAATTCGGACTTAACAAATTCGACCTGCGACTTTGGCGCCGAAAATCCTCCCGGCAGATTCACGCCCGGCTCATCCGGCTCCGGGCGCCGGCGATGAGGAATTTCCCACCACAAAATTGCATAACCAAGACTGTTCAATCTTTGGGCTATGGCGGAAAAATCATCACAGGTTGCGCCGACACTGCAAATAAGCAGCTCCGGAATTGGAAAATGCACACCTGTAACAAATGCCCCTAACATCGCTCGAACCGGGCAAAAGGATTCATCTATGCCGAGCTTGTCGGCGACGCTCAATAGGCCCGAGTTCAGCTCCATCAAGCACGGAATCCACCATGCCCCATCCGGATAAAAGGCCGTGAGATTATCAAACGAGTATGCCATCACCGGGATAGTGCCCAGGTCCTTCATAGCGCCGACCAGTTTCCTGCCCTCGGCGCGGGCCTTATGGAGGCGGTCCTCCTCCGTGAGCAAAAAATTCCACAGCCGCAGCACCGCCGCGGAATTATCATAAAGCAGCTTCAAAAGCCGCGTGTCACCATCCTCGATATGCCGGCTGATTGGCCCGCCATAGCTCGGCTCATCCAACCCTGCCTCGTGCAGTTGTTCATATCGCCGGTCCCACTCCTGAAGCGATATTTGTCTGGGAAACTCAGTCACTGTAACGTCTCCAGAAATGAGCGAATCCGGTTTGGCGCTCGCTGCCGGTGCGTTTCTCTGCCGCCGCCAACGTCGATGTCGAGAAGGGGCAGACCGACCCAGTCCCTCATCCGGCAAAGTTCGGCGTGCCAGGTGTCGCACCACACATAGCGGCGGAAAATGACCCCGCGAGCCCGCCAATGACGTCGTGGCGGGCCGGCAAGCTCATTCTTAAACCATTTGTAAAGCTCGCTATTCGGCCTGCGGGATGCATCCGGGATGCCGTCGAAATAGGCCCTCGCAAGCTCAATCAATGGCTCATCGCGGACTCTGCGGCGGTCAAACGGCACAGGCATCCTACGCTCGCCGGTCTCGGTCGCATCCAGAATTATTCGCCCGCCAAATTGTTCCACGATGTCGAATATATCAAGGTCCTGCCTCACCAGCGGCCCTCCGATAATCGCCAAAGGCACGCCCGTGACTGACGCTCTATCGCCGGATGTGGCTCGCGGAACATTAGAAGGGCCATCACAGCCAAACCCTGCAATCGCCTCCGCATACCGCCTGGCAGATAGATATCCTCTGGCTGCACGGATTGATGCGCGAGCGGCGTCATACTCAAGCATCACTTCGCTCAGGGCCCGGTCTGAGGGTGATTTGCCGCCAAGGCGGACAAGGAATCGGCCAAGCCGTATAAGCTCATCCACATATAACCTCTGTGCGTTCACGCTTTGCCAGGTGTGCGGCACGTTCATAAGAAAGGCCGCAAGCTTGCATTTACGCACAAGAATATCGAAACCCCTGCGCATCTGGTCACACAAAGTTGTCACTATAACCCCGCAGGCGCTTTTGTCTGTCAACACTTCGTTGACAAAA
>Ga0315279_10009636_pt1 | contig 11485 bp, 8 predicted proteins | sample YL17G06_20_MG_FD_203694 | JGI IMG/M metagenome (GOLD analysis project Ga0315279, IMG submission 203694) | Sediment microbial communities from Yellowstone Lake, YNP, Wyoming, USA - YL17G06_20 | ecosystem: Environmental > Aquatic > Freshwater > Lake > Sediment | place: USA: Wyoming | collected...
TCAAATGCCCTGAACAATTGCTCGTGTCGAAACAAAGCGGTAAACAGCTTCTTGTCAAGAAGTGTGACCACAGAACCTCATATTACATGCAAAGGGCACGAAGAGCTCATTCTTCCTGCTGCCTTTATAACGCAGAAGATTTTTCTATTGACCCTAGATAAATTAGTAGCAGGCGAGCCTAATGAGTCGATTTGCTCTCTCCTATCTGTACCGTCTTTGTTCCGTTAGCTCGCCTCATTCGATATGGTCTAAACCTAGGACGTGGAGCATGCTTCAGTCACATCGAATTGGGGTCTCGGCGGAAAGCAAGATCTGCAGAGCAATGCCCGAATTCCTATATGTTCCAAATGAGCTTGACAAGCTACGCTCTTCCCGCCTTTGCGAAAGAACTCAAAAACCGGGGTTCCTCTGTTCTAGGAATCACATATCCTTTGTTTAGGGCGGGTAGGTTTTTTGCACCCTGAAATTTCAGACCATTCTGAGGCAAAAAGGGTGGCTTTTGTAGACTTATGCTCCGGAGCAGGCGGCCTAAGCCTGGGGTTCCAGAAAGCAGGCTTCAGGATAGCTGTAGCGGTCGAGTATAACGCCTGTGTTGCTGAAACCTATCGGACCAATTTTCCCTATGCTACGCTTATCCAAGATAGAATAGAGAACATCACAGGAGAAAGACTATTGGATGAAGCTTCGCAACGATCGTTTAAGAAGCTGGTCTTGGCCGGAGGACTACCTTGTCAGCCCTTCTCCCAAGCTAACCATCACAAGAAAGGTATCGATCACCCTTCAGCTTCAACAGTAGATCACTTCGTCAGGCTAGTGGAAGAGGTGAAGCCTGAAGCTTTTCTGTTCGAGAACGTGACGAGCTTTCGATCGATAAACAAAGGGAAGTCCATGCATCAATTCCTGAAAAAGCTCAAGAAATTGGGCTATAGAGTTTCCTTTGCATCACTGAAATCAGAAGATTTCGAGGTCCCTCAACTCAGAAGAAGGCTATTTGTGGGTGGCATCAGAAACGATTGCCAGCGAGGCTTTGATATTGGCGCTACGAAACGAGGGAGAACAAGGCTAACTGTCGGAGATGCTATTTCAGATTTGCCTTTTCTCCAAAAAGGAGGTGGTGGCTCTGATGTAATGGATTACCCAAACGAAAAAAAGCTTACGAGCTATCAGAGGAAAATGAGAAGTGGCTCTCAGGTGTTGCATAATCACTGGAGTTCCAAGAACAGCCCAGAAGTCGTGGAAACCATCGGTTACATAGCCCCCGGTAAGAGCCTGAAGACATCCTGGGACAGCCTTCCTCAAGAGATCAGAAGTAGATACAAGAACTCGGACAACATACATTACAACATATACAAGAGACTGATTTGGAACGGCTTTTCTCCAACTATAGTTCACCCCAGGCGGGCGATGTTGCTGCATCCGCATCAAGATAGAATAATCACCGTAAGGGAAGCAGCTAGGCTTCAAGGCTTTCCAGACAGGTTCAGATTTCTTAGCGGTATAGACAGTCAATATCAGCAAGTTGCTAACGCTGTCCCGCCAAGTGTTGCGGAATCTGTTGCCCACTTGTATTCAATTTATCTGAAGTGCAGGGAGTATCAATGGGTCGGACGACCCCTCAAAGAAATCGCCATGTCGCCTAGCTACGCCCCGGCTGTTCCTTGATGAGCAACTGGAGAGATATGAATTGAAGCAAAAAGAAAGTGAGTTCGTTTCAAGACTTCTGAGGTGGCAAGCCCACAATGATGCTGACTTTCCTTGGAGAAGAACAAAAGATCCTTACAAGATTTTAGTTTCTGAACTTCTCCTTAGGAAGACAACGAGGAAGCAAGTCAGTCAGATTTACGACACTTTTTTCTCGAAGTTTCCGACAATTGAAGCCCTTGCTTCGTCGGAGGAGAAGGTTATAAAGAAAGCAATTGTGACGCTAGGGATGGAACACAAACGTGCTCCTGCCCTCAAGAAGGTGGCCCAGACTATTATTGATAGCCACGGTGGAAAAATCCCGACCAGGAGCGGACAGCTGATGGGTCTTCCCTATGTCGGACGATACACATCCAATGCTCTTTTGTGTCTAGCCTATGGTCAGGACTATCCGCTTCTTGACACTAATGTAGTTCGGGTCATCACGCGTGTTTTTTCACTCAAATCTTCCAAGAATCGTCCAAGAGAAGACCCTCAAATGTGGGATTTCGTTTCTTCATTGATCCCATCAAAGAAAGCTAGAGATTTTAACCTTGCAGTACTGGATATTGCGTTTTCCATTTGTCGCGCAGATAACCCCGATTGCCAAGCCTGCCCATTGCTGGACATCTGTGACTATGGAATTGCAGGGATCAAGGGGCTGAGATAAATTCGTCATCGACACATATTGGAAACTGGCATTCAGTTGACTAGACATATGTCTCATGGATTTCCAAGTTTTTTGAACTAGCACATTAGTTCAGATGTGTCAGGAAAATCCACAGTGGCAGCAGGTTTAACGAGGACTTTACGGGGGTACTAATTCATAAAGGTTAAAAATCGCTAAAAGGATATGATATGGAATGAAAGCCGTAATTCTCATTTCATGTTAGGCACGGTTATCGTGATAACAGTGACGGATCAACACCTCTCCATTGAAATAGAACTGGAACGAATAGCCACTACTGATAATAACGTGAGGAGCCTCTGGGCCAAATACATTACGATGAAAGACTATCTTGCTACGCAATACTATCCATGGATACAAGCAAATTGTCCATACTTCACAGATCACGGGCAGCTACATATTGAATCTACTATAGAAACAGCCAGCCAAATACTTTTGCCATCTCCCAAAAATCTTGAAAAATTGCATGCTCTCGATTTTTATCTCCTATTATGTGCCATCATTTGGCATGATGCTGGCAACGTATATAATCGATCGTCGCATGCGATGCAAGTCTCACAAATGGTCCAAGAGATTAACAAGGAGATTTTCTACAGTCCTACTATACTCAGATTGGTTACAGAATTAGTCAAAGCGCACAAAGGTGAAGACGGCCTTGAGGTCCCGTCACGAGAGCAAGACTGTGTAATAGGCACGAAAACCTGTACTGTATATCCGAGAGCGTTAGCAGCGGTCCTTCGATTCGCAGATGAAATCTCTGAAAACAGATCACGAATAAGTCCAGCACTGCTAACTGAAGGAAAGGTACCTAAGGAAAACAAGATATATTGGGAGTATGCTAACTGTGTTGTTGGCTCGAGAGCTGATCCCCTTAGGGAACGTATAGTTGTAACTGTTGAAATTGAAGCTGATAGAGCAACGGAGAAGTACCCATGTCCCGAAGAGTGCATGCGATATTCGGGAAGAGACGGGTCAATCAGTCTCATCGAGTATGCGATTAGTCGATTACAGAAAATGAACAACGAAAGAGCATACTGTGCCCGGGAATTCGGGATGTACACATCGATCAGAGAAATTGAGGTCAGGTTAATGCTTACGCACCGCGGTGAACGTGTTAAAGAATATACGAACGAGTTCGTGGTGCATGATTCAGGTTTACATGACTATACTTATCCGAAGATTGAGTTCTTTGGAGATTTCTTCAAGCATCATCCTCACTGGAACCCGAACAAGATAATGGAGTGGAGCATGAAATGAGTACTGGTTGTCCTCCCAAAGCATTCGTCTCGAAGATTGCCCTAAACCCTTTCATCGTAGAAAGCCCTGAAAAGCTTCAAGCAAAAGATTTGAAAGATCTATTCGTGGAAAAATATACCCAAATAGAATTTCTCAAGGAGCGGAAACACACATTCCTTTGGGGTTCGCGAGGCTCGGGCAAGAGTATGATGCTGCGGTATTTAGAACCTCAATGTCAGGCACTCGTGCATGGCAGTGTAGAAAAGTTTCTTGAGAAAGAGAATTTCATCGCGGTCTATTGTCCTTGCAAAGAAGGCCAAATCAATAAAACAGATTTGAGACTCTTGAATGAAGACGCAACGTCGATAATCACAGAACACATCCTCATTTCGTATGTCGTTGATCAGCTAATCGCTTGTATTCCAACGCAATTTCCAGAGCCATTCTTCGACGCTGAAACGAGCCTTTGTCTTGCTGAAGGAATTATGAAGTTTTTTGATCGGGCTTCAGTAGTGTCTTCGGTAGAGGATGTTAATCAGACTACTGATTTTCGTAAGGAACCATTAGTTTGGCTCAGAGAGTTTTTTGCAGCAGACAGCCGGAAACTTGCGAAATTTCTTAGAGACAGCTCACTGAGTGGCAGCCACGTGAAGTATGAGGGCGCAACTACCGGATATCACGATTTTCTTTTGCCATGCCTTAAAAACTTCCAAAAGATTTCAAAGTTGAACTTGCCTATCTATGTAATGTTGGACGATGCTGATAGGCTTTCGAAGATCCAACAAAGAATCATAAATACTTGGATTGCCAATCGAGATCAAGCTACTGTTTGTTTCAAGATTTCCGCACAACAAAACGGATATTCCACGTTTCTTACGCGAAGTGGAGGGTTGATAGAACAGCCACATGACTATTCAGAGATCGATGTTGATGAGTTATATACCAGTTCCAAATCTGATTATGAAGAGAAAATCAGATTAATCGCGCAACGAAGACTCGAGCTATCTACGCTAAAAACAAAGAACATTCTTGAGGTTCTTCCGGAAAATCCTGTAGAACATAAATTATACGAAAGAATCAGGGACGAAACTGCCAGTGAATGGGATCAAAAGAACCGTCCGGGGCGCAAAGAGGATTATATAACCCGGTACGGCAAGGCCCGCCTGTTTCAATATCTGAAAGCTCACAAGACACGTAAAAGCTATGCTGGGTTCCACAATTTAGTTCATCTCTCATCCGGCGTGGTCAGGGATTTTCTTGAACCGTGCTATATCATGTTTGACAAATACCGCACCACTGTGAAGGACCCCAGTTCAATCCTGTCTATTCCTCCTGGATTTCAGGACGATATCATATTCAAATATTCAGAAGAGTTCCTTCTTGACAGACCCGACCGGATTAAGAAAGACCTGCCCGTTGAGCGATGGAGTTTGGTAGATAAACTGGCAACTTTGATTGAGTCGTTAGGCAAACTGTTTTATGAACGACTTCATGATCCAGAAGCGAGAGAGGCACGTTTATTCTCCTTCACGGTTCGTGGGAACACTCCCGCCGAAATCCAAGAGGTGTTGAACCTAGGATTAGAATACCGCTATTTTCAGAGGAGAACTTACAGCTCAAAAGAAGGGGGTGGACGGGAGAAGTGGTACGTTTTGCATAGGCGATTGTGTCCAGTGTTTAAGCTTGATCCAACTGGCTTCGAAGGGAGAATTTCTTTAACATCAGACCTTTTGAAAATTGCATGCGAGAATCCAGCCCAATTTGTTCGACTTAGATTGAAGCATGCTGAAGAAGCTGAAGGAAAAGGGCTTGATTTCTACCTTGAAAAAGGGGATTAAAGTGACAGAAAAGCGGTTAGACTTCATTAAAACGGAAGGGGGTCTCTCCCCGATTGGAAAAACTTCAGACGATCTGCTATTTGTTTGTGCAAGCTTCGAGCCCCGCACGACGACAGCAACGGAATGTCTGGGGAAGAGCTATAGAGCCAAGAATGGTCTTCTTTATTACAACAACTCCGAAGCCAGTTCAGACATTGTTAAAACTAATCTTGAGAAGTTAAGAAGACTTCTCGAGCTGAAATGCGACAGAGTAAGAACAATAGAAGGCAGCGTGAACGATCCAGTAAAACAATTCAAAGCCATTAAGGATGCGGTTCTGGACATAAGAGCATCAAATTCTTTTCGGGCAATAACTATTGATAGTACGACATTTAATCGTGAAGCTCTTCTAGTAGCAATGGCACTCATCAGGACCAACCATTCATCTGCAATGACTCGTGTACTTTATGTTTCACCATTTAAACATGGTGATTGGCTGAGCCGAGGATTTCGCGAGGTTAGATCAATTATCGGTTTTCCTGGAATCCAAAGAGCAGATCAACCCACTATGCTCATTGTGCTTTCAGGTTTCGAGCCTGACCGGGTGACAAAAATAGTTGAAGAACATGGGCCAGATAAAGTACTTCTTGGATTTGGAAACCCTCCCACGCAGCAGAGTTTCCTTGAGAGAAACATAGAAGAGCAAAGGAAGATAGTCTTTTCAAAACAAGATGTTGAGAGATTCGAATTTCCTGCTAATAGTATCAAGGCATGTCATGACTGTTTAGAATCACTCTTGAAAGACAGGCTTCCTTCACATAACGTCATTATGGCTCCTATGAGCACAAAACTATCCACTCTCGGGGCATTTCTTACTGTAGAAGCTCACCCTGAAATACAGTTGACCTACTGTGTACCGGGCGAATATAATACACAAAACTATTCTCAAGGCGCAACAAGTGTCTTTGTAGAGATGATCTCTCCTAAAACTTAAAAATCAGTTGAACGACATTAATCGGCAGATGCCGACTTCACATACAGGTGCTCGGAGCCAGCTATTAAAATTAGAGAACCTCTTTTTAAATCGCGGAAACGAGACTTCAGCTTCTTATAAACCAATTCTTGTATTCTTGCTGCAAGATAAAGATTCGGAATGTATGCTCCGCTGTTTGATTCTATCTTAAGATCAGGATTTACTGTCGCTAGATGATGTGATCGGAATTCTACTTTTAGGATGAGTTCACTGTTCCTGATAAAAAAATGCATGTTCGTGAAGCATGGGGGGTCATTCAAGTCAAAGTCGATGCGGGGATCCCACAAAGATCCATACGCTCTTCTCGTATTCGGATCTTTAACGAGCCTCTTGACGATTTCACTAATTTGGTTTGTGCTATTATCAAAACTAAGGATTCGCTCGCCATACACGTACTCAAAACCTGAGACCTTTTCAGTGCTAAGCTGTTCATTGACATACTTTTCAAGCAGCGATTTGTCAAATAGTTCTGGTTTGGTCCAAGGTTTTCGAATTATTATTTTCACGAAAAGGCATTCTAGTGTTAGTGTACCTCTTTCATCGACAACTGATACTCCATTTTTCGATACGTGATCGATCGTTCCCAACCATGCATCATCTATCGTCTTAAAAACCAACGCATTCGTGTTGCCTCCTAGGAATGCGTCAGCAGTAGCAGTAATATACTGAGCCGGAACTTCAGGGAAACCTATCAGAACCGGGTTTCCCCAAGCCCCTTTGTCACAAACTATGCGTTGGATGCCTTTGAAACTAAACTTATAAGGATCTTTGGGCCAATCGTGCGAATGCTTCAAGACCCTCTCAATTGTTTCGAAATTGGCACCTCGCATGTCAATGATCTCCACTTTTTTTCGAATAGTATCAATAAGATCTCTTGGTACATCGGGGACCTTTGGTTGCCCTATCATCTTAGAGGGCTTGGCTATCTCTCCTTCTTTGTCCACACCATGTAACCATATGTCAACAATTGCAGTGCCTACTAAGTGCCCATTATCAATATCTTTTGGCTGGCGATTTTTGTTCGGAGTAGCAGCCGCCGATACAATCAAATACCTAACGTTCGGGTTAAGAGCTAGATTTTTGAAAACATATTTCAAGCCTAAAACTGTTCGAATAGGACTAACTATAGCACAATGCGGTTGGGTTCTTTTTATGAAATTAATCCAATCATTTGGTATCCTGTCTTCATTCCATGTCCATATTATTCCGCATGCCGAAGGACTGAAGTAGTTTCCTTCATAGAAAGTCGATTTATCATAAACGTCATAAGGAGGAGTAGTCGCAGTGAGAACCTCGTCAACTTTCTTGTAGAAGTTGATCTTAAAATACTGGCCAAAGAAAGTCGATTGCCCAAAATATATGTTGTTTCTCAGGCGTTCATATTTCTTTTTCATCCTATTCTCATCTTTTTCTTAAGAGTATTCTATTACTAGGTACGCTTATTTGTCTTCACGCATCTGGTCCTGAGCATCAATTCGGTCCAGATAATCTTCAAGACCGACTTCACGCGGAGCAATTTGCCAGTAATTATAATGCTTTTGGGGAAATTGCGCAAAGAAAAGTTCAGCAGACAAATGTGAATATTGAGAATCTGTTGAAAGTAACGTTAGTAACATTCGGTATGATTCTTGGTGCCGAAACAGTTTCCGGCATCATAGATGAGCTGACTCGCCAAAGTAAATAAACTGACAAAGAGCTTTTCACGCTGAGCTAGAATGGTTTGTCCACAAGTCTATTTTCATAAGTCACGAACTGTGAGTCCGTCACTCTCACGGTTTCAAAAAGAATACCTCGCGAACTGAGCGAGTTCGGATTGGCCGTTATGCATCGCACCAGCGTAAAGCTACTATGAGCGCCTTCTACACAATGTCGCTCTCCACCCTTCTGTAATTCGTATTTTTCTGAAGCTTCTTTAGGAAAAGCCGTTTCTAATAGTCGATCACTTGCTCCGCCAATGTAGCATTCACATCCCGAAATGTAACTTTCCAAACATTCAAGCATAGTTTGCGCAACTCACCCAGCATAGGTGATATTGAAAGCTTAGTATTGATGACTGGACAGGGTATGCGTCTGCCCGGATAATGTGGTGAGACAACGGCTAAATAGCGAAATCAATTACAGGGCTTCACATGAGATACAGACTAATCGATGTGGAAGCACATTTCAGGTATGGTTCTCTCGGTACAACCGATGGCAGCTTGACATGTTTAGATATCAAGAAGTGGTATCAGAATTTGGGAGGAAGGATTACTCCTTATACCTATATCGAATTCGAAACATACTTTCCGGGCAAGCCTTATCGGAAGACTGATTTGACTGATGATATGCCGGAAAACTATCTCTGTGAAGGAAGCGGATCTGCGGTGATCTATCGGCCTAACGGTCAAGTGGATGTCATTTCAGTCTCAGTGTACAAAGACATACGTGGGGATCAACTTGCCGTGGACCATCATAACCTCTATCTTCAGTATCAGATTAATGGAAAGAAGGACCACACCAACAAGATTCCTAACAGGCATATACCGTTGCAAAACGGCGTCATCATCAAGCCTTTTATTAACAGCGCTGAGATCAAGGAAAAGACAGCGATAGTGCAAGCCTGAATAGTCCTTGCGCATTCAGACCTTAATAACGCCAGTGTGCATGACCTGTGAAAGACACATAGAGAAAAATCAGGGCGCATGTTTGAGCACACTGGCATCTGAGCTAGGCACGCCTTCAATGGTTCTGCAAACCTTTGAATGCTCATCTGCCATTGGCATACAACGGGTGCTTAGACGACTTTACGTTTAAATTAAAGGAACAAGTATAAATGCTCGTTGACCACTCCGAGAGGGAAAGCAACGGAAAAAACCAAAGAAACTACGGATAGAAAATACCTAGACGGTCGGATGCTCGCCCTTCTGGTAAAAGAATTGAGTGACAAAAGCGGATTCGAATTTGAGAGATTTGTTACTGGGCTTCTCACGAAGAAGTATGGACCAACAAAATGGCCACCAAAGAATGGTTCTGACGGGAAAATTGATTTTGCATCGGAGGACTCCTTGTTTCAGATATATGGTTCCGAAAAAAAGAGAGGGTCAATTCAAAGCGTGAGAAGGAAACTATCTGAAGTTAAGAATATGAAGGAGACTGCAAAAGAGAGTAAATTGACAGCATCAAACGTTGTCTTGCTGACCAATATTCACCCAGACAGAAAAATGGCAAAGCTGATCCTCAATTCTCGGAGGGATGGAATCCAGATCAAGGATGTCTATGAAACAGCAGAGGTTCTATTTGACATATACTATCCCTTTGATCAACTTGCGCTATACTGGAGAAAAAAATGTGACACTTTCAACAAAGAAAACTGGCCTTATGACATTGATGAAAGGACGTTTGTTGAGAACTTTGATTTCCTCTATGGAAAGGTTCCTTCCATGTGCGCCAGATTTGACAACAAAGAAGGGTGTCTGTCATTTGTTTCCAAATCAATCTTATATGGACCTGTCATTTGCGCAGGATATTATGGAATGGGAAAAACCGTCATTTCAAAGATGCTGTTCAAAAAATGGGACAGCTCACAATCATCAATCTATCCGGTTTATGTTGCTTTGACGCACAGGCGCTTGAAAGACTTTTGCGACGAGGAATTAGACAGGCAGATAGCAAGAGAAGTCAAATCTCAGGTTTTCGAACACAGCCTACACAATAAGGATGGAGGATTGGTTGAAGTATTTGATGAAGAATCATTCACAAAGAGCATCCATAGAATGATTGAGAATAGGAAAATACTTCTGATATTTGATGGAATCGATGAATCAGTAAGCGAAAGGGAAGAATTGGTGGGCTTTTTGAGTTTTATTTTCAAGAAGAATTTTCTCGTTTTTCTAACATGCCGACTTGAATATCGCCCTTTCTTTGACTCATACCAAGCTCTTAGAGCGGATACGAAATCTCACACATACATTGAATTATGTGAGTGGGAAATGCCTCAATGGAACGTATATGTCCACGGTTTGTTTTCCATGTATTCGTCAAAAAGAGAATTAATCTCATTATTCAGCAAGAAATTGAGAACAGGAATCTACTTAACGCTGCCAGGGAGACCCTTGTTTTTGAAAATGCTCTCTGATTTGGAGATAAATAATGAAACTGGAATTTCGATATCGTCCGAATTGACTTCCAACCTAGCAGAGATATACTTCAAGTTCATAAAATGGAAGATAAGAGATGATTACAATAGGAAAGGAGGTCTTGTTTACGACTTCGACTTGAACGAATTCGAAAGGGAGTGCTTCGACCTGCTGAGGGAAGTCGCCTTTCTGGAGTACCAGTCGACTCTTGGAAAGAAAGAAAGCCAAGTAACTCTGAAATCTATCCTTAGGATTTGTGCTGACAAGAAATTCGTTGAACTCTCAGAGGAATATGTTAGCAAGATTTTACTGAAGTCTAGCCTATTTGCAATACTTCGGAGGATAAGCGATGATGCTTTCATATTCTCTCATAAATCATTTATGGAATATTTGGTTGCTTTCAGTCTAGCATATTGCCTCTTTCCTGAAGACGTCAATCCTAGCAATGCAACTTGTGATGAGATATGGCATTGCTTTCAGACACACGAAATAAGTCGGCATTTTGTAAATGAAGTTGAACGTATTCAAGTTACCATGAAACTAACTTCCGAAAGGAGTAAGGAGTTCATATTGAATGCATTCAATAGAGTCGTGGATGAGCAGCTTAGAGGGAACTTGATGAATTATGATGAAAGATTTCAAGAAATCTTGTATTATATCGGGAAACTAAAGATAAGATCTCCGGGGCTTGTCAAAGTATTGCAGAAAATAGTATCAAACAGGGATCAGTATAACCCAGTCTACTTCAGATCGGCTAGCTTGGCTCTTTCACGAATTATGGGAGAGGAGTATTGTGAGAGATACGTGCTTCATTTAATAGACGATCTAAAGGACAAAAAGAATGATTTCAGGTTAAACCAAGATATACAGATAAGGTACTATGGAGGGGCCACGCTGAGAAGGATTTTGAAAGAGG
>Ga0315279_10009637_pt1 | contig 11484 bp, 4 predicted proteins | sample YL17G06_20_MG_FD_203694 | JGI IMG/M metagenome (GOLD analysis project Ga0315279, IMG submission 203694) | Sediment microbial communities from Yellowstone Lake, YNP, Wyoming, USA - YL17G06_20 | ecosystem: Environmental > Aquatic > Freshwater > Lake > Sediment | place: USA: Wyoming | collected...
CCGCCTTCGCTGGCATGGATAGTGAGCCAGCTACGGCGAGGCAGCCTTCGCATGATGCTTCGGCTTGCCAAGCCATAGCTCGCCGAAGGCGAGCGAAGGCTGGACATCGGACACCGGACGACAGCGTAAGTTCCGGATGCGACACCGGACACCGGACTTCGGACACCGGACGACAGCGTAAGTTCTGAGCCCCCAGGAGGTCTCATATGACAAACCGTCGGTTCCTGCGCGGCGGGTGGGCCGCGCTGCTGTGCCTGCTGATCGTCGCCGGCTTCGCCGCCGTCATGATCGCGCAGGGTCAGGCGGGCCCCCCGGGCCCGACCGATCCGCAGCAGCGCCTGAAGTGGTTCGACGAGCACCAGGCGATGAAGGGACGGTCGCCCTTCAAGGACATGAAGTGGCAGTTCGTGGGGCCGACCAACGTCAGCGGCCGCGTCATCGACGTCGCCGTGGTGACGCCGCGTGGCAAGTACTACACGATCTACGCCGCGTCGGCGACCGGCGGGCTGTGGAAGACGGAGAACGACGGCACGAGCTGGGAAGCCATCTGGGACCAGGGCCCCAGCGCCTCGATCGGTGATGTCACGCTCGCGCCCTCCAACCAGAACATCGTCTGGATCGGCACCGGCGAAGCGAACATCTTCCGCAGCTCCAACGCCGGCATCGGCGTGTACAAGTCGGTGGACGCCGGGAAGACCTGGCAGCACATGGGCCTCGCCGGCACCTACACGGTCCCGCGCATCGTCATTCATCCGAAGAACCCCGACATCGTCTACGTGGCGGCGTCGGGCCACGAATGGACCGAGAACGAGGAGCGCGGCGTCTTCAAGACGATCGACGGCGGCAAGACGTGGCAGAAGGCGCTCTCCGTGAACGCGAAGACCGGCGCCATCGACCTCGTGATGGACCCGGTGGATCCGAACACGCTATACGCCGCCACCTGGCAGCGCACGCGGCTGAAGTGGAGCGATCCGCGCACCTTCGCCGACTACACGGGCAGCGGCATCTACAAGACGACGGATGCGGGCAAGACGTGGACGCCGATCAACCAGGGCCTGCCCGAGCCGAAGTTCCGCGGCCGCATCGGCCTGGACGTCGCGCGCTCGAAGCCGAACGTGCTCTACGCGTTCCTCGACAACTACGAGATCGGGCGCCCGCCGAGGGAGGGCGCGACGGACTCGTACGGCCGCCCGGCGGCGGGATCGATCAAGGGCGCGGAGATCTACCGCTCGGACGACAAGGGGAAGACCTGGCGCAAGGTGAGCGAGCCGGATTTGCCGGCGCCCGAACGTACGCCAGGGGCATCCGGGCAGCGGCCGGCGGGCACACCGGCCGCCCCGGTGCGCACCAGGATGGAGAGCGCGTCGGGCACCTACGGCTGGGTGTTCGGCCAGGTGCGCGTCGACCCGAACGACGAGAACACGGTCTACTTCATGGGCCTCGGCCTGAACCGGTCCACGGACGGCGGGAAGACGTTCACGCCGGTGCGCGGCATGCACGGCGACCTGCACGCGCTCTGGATCGATCCGGCCAACTCGAACTTCATGGTGAACGGCAACGACGGCGGCCTGGTCGTCACCTACGACAAGGGGAGGACCTGGAAGAGCTTCACGACCGCCCCGAGTCAGCTTCCCCTCTGTCAGTTCTTCAACGTGTCCTACGACATGTCCACGCCGTTCTACGTCTACGGCTCGATGCAGGACCACGGCAGCTACCGCGGTGTCGTGAACCTGGCGCGTGGTCGCGACAACATCCCCGCGGTCGCGTTCACCGGCTCGGTCGGCGGCGAAGGCTCCACGCACGCGGTGAACACCGTGGACAACGCGACGGTGTACGCGTCCAGCTTCTACGGCAACCTCGATCGAGCTGACATGTCGAAGGCCGACGAAGCAGGCCAGGGAGGCCGCGGCAGCCGCTTCCCGACCAAGAACGTCGCGCCCAAGCCCGAGAAGGGCGAGCTGCCGCTGCGCGGACAGTGGATGGCGCCCACCATCCTCTCGTTGCACAACCAGGACATCGTCTACCACGGCATGCAGTTCCTCTTCCGGTCGATGTACCGCGGCGACGCGTGGGACCGCATCAGTGCGGATCTGACCTACAACGACAAGAGCACGATGGGTGACATCCCCTATCACACGCTCTACGCGCTGTCGGAATCGCCGAGGAAGTTCGGCCTGATCTACGCCGGCACCGACGATGGCCGGGCGCACGCCACGAAGGACGGCGGCAGGACGTGGACCGAAATCACCAGGGGGCTCGCGGGTGCGGCCGGCGGTCCCAACGCGGGCAGGTGGGTGTCGCGCATCGTCGCGTCGCAATACGACGAGGCCACCGTCTACCTGACCCAGAACGGCAAGCGCGACGACGACTTCGCGCCCTACGTCTGGAAGTCGACCGACTACGGCGCCACCTGGAAGAGCGTCGTGGGCAACATCCCGCTGGGCCCGGTGAACGTCATCCGCGAGGATCCGACCAGCGCGAGAATTCTCTATGTCGGGACGGACACCGGCGTGTACGTCAGCCTCGACGGCGGCGTGTCCTGGGAGGTGCTGGGCGCGAACCTGCCGTCCGTGTACGTGCACGATCTCATCGTCCACCCGCGCGACAAGGTGATCGTCATCGCGACGCACGGCCGCGGCATGTGGGCGATCGATGCAGTGCCGGTGGAGAGCTTCAAGAAAGGAACGAACTGACGCTGACAGTAGTCAGTAGACGGTAGGCGGTAGACGGTAGACAGCAGCCCGCCACCCGAGCAGGAAGGGGTCGGGAGAGGAATACTCCCGACCCCTTCTCGTTGCTGTTAGAAACCGACCTGCCCGACCTGCCCGACCTGCCCGACCTGCCCGACCTGCCCGACCTGCCCTACTTCTTCATGTTCGCCAGCGCGAACGCCCACTCGTCGGCCAGCTCCGCGATGCGGCTGTCCGTCGTCCGGCCTCCGTGCGAGCCCTGCGCCTCGATGCGGATCAGCACCGGGCGGCCGCAGCCCTGCGCCGCCTGCAGCGTCGCCGTGAACTTGAAGGAATGGCCCGGCACGACCCGGTCGTCATGATCGGCCGTCGTCACGAGCGTCGCCGGATAGCAGGTGCCCGCCTTGATGTTGTGCAGCGGCGAATACTCGAAGAGGTACGCGAACGCGTCCTTGTCGTCCGACGACCCGTACTCGGTGGCCCATGCCTTGCCGCCGCTGAACCGGTTGTAGCGCAGCATGTCCATCACGCCCACGGCGGGCAGCGACACGGCGAACAGGTCCGGCCGCTGCTCCATGACGGCGCCCACCAGCAGGCCGCCGTTCGATCCGCCCATGATGCCCAGCGTCGCCGGCGACGCGTACTTCTCGCGTACGAGGTACTCGGCCGCCCCGATGAAATCGTCGAAGACGTTCTGCTTCTTCTCCTTCATCCCGGCCTCGTGCCACGCCTCGCCGTACTCGCTGCCGCCGCGCATGTTCGCGGTCGCCCACACCCCGCCGCGTTCGAGCCACGCCGGGACGTCGGGCCGGAAGGCCGGCAGCGTCGCGATGTCGAACCCGCCGTAGCCGTACAGCATCGTCGGGTTCGCCCCGTCTTTCTTCAGCCCCTTCTTGTGGGTGATGAACATCGGCACGCGCGTCCCGTCCTTCGACGGGTAGAACACGCGCTCGCTCTCGTACTGCGTCGGGTCGAAGGTGAGCTTCGGCTGCTCGAACGCGGTGCTCTTCCCCGACGCGATGTCGAAGCTGAAGACCGTCGTCGGATAGAGCGGCGAGGTGAAGCTGTAGAACACCTCCGGGCGATCGAACCGCCCGACGGGGCCGGACACGGTCCCGAGTCCCGGCGTCTTCAACGTTCCGGCGGGCCGGCCGTCGAGCTCGTAGAAGGTCACGACCGTCGCAACGTCCTGGAGCGCGTTGACGGCGACCTTCCCGGCGATCAGGCCGACCCCCTGGATGGCGTTCTTCCCCTCCGGCACGATCGTCTTCCAGTTCTTCACGTCCGGTGTCGCGATCGGCACGGCGACCACCTTCTTGTTGGGCGTGTCGCGGTCGGTCGTCAGGTACAGCGTGGCGTTGACGACGCCGAGGGGATCGTAGCCGGCGGTGTGGCCCGGGTAGAGCGGCACGATCGGCGCGTCAATTTTCGGCGCGAGCGGGTCGCCGAGGTCCTTCACGAACAGCTCGTTCTTGTTGCTCGTACCCTTGTTGGTCACGAAGAACAGGTACCGGCAGGTTTCATCGAGCGACGCGTCGATGAAGAGCGTCGGTTCCTCGGGGCGTTCGTAGATCAGCTTGTCGGCCGACTGCGGCGTGCCAAGAACGTGGTAGTAGATGCGCTTGTCGTGAACGGGAGCCCGCAGCGGGTCCCCGACCGGTTCAGGATACCGGCCGTAGAAGAAGCCCTTGCCGTCCCTGGTCCACGCGAGGCCGCTGAATTTCACCCACTTGATCTCGTCGGACAGTTGGGTGCGGTCCGGAAGCGTGCGCACGTGCCACACCGACCAGTCCGAGCCGCCTTCCGACGCGCCGTACGCGAAGTACTTCCCGTCCGGGGACGGCACCACGCCCGCCAGCATCGTCTTGACGTCTTCGCGCGGCCATTCGACGTTCGGATCGATGACGAGGGTTTCCGGCCCGGTGAGCGAGGTCCGCGCGTAGATGACGGACTGTTTCTGCACGCCCGAATTGCGGCTGTAGAACCATCGCCCGCCCTCGTAGTACGGGGCGGAGACCTTCGGGTAATCCCATAATTCGCGGATCTTCTTCCGGAACTCGTCGCGAACGGGAAGCGCGCTGAAGTAGCCGGAGGTCACCGCGTTCTCGGCCTGGATCCAGCTTCTCAGATCGGCCGAGGCCTCGGGCGCGTCTTCCATCCAACGGTACGGATCGGCCACCTTCGTGCCGTGGTAGTCGTCCACGACATCGCCCTTGCGCGGCTGCGGGTATTTGAGCGGCTCTTTCTGCGCCTTGACGGCGACCAGCGTCCACGCGGCGACGGCGAGCACGCACAGGACGGCTGCAATGGCATGATGCCGGCGGTTCATGAACGTTCCTCCAGATGCGGGGGCGGCGGGCAGCAGGATCTTCAGGAGTCTAGCACGGGGTGAGGCTGGCCCCGGTTGGGGTCCACCGGCCGCGTGGCGCTCGGAGGAGACATCTTCGCCCCCCCTTGCCAAGCGCTTCGCATACGCCGATAATCAATGTACAACTCCCCGGCGAAAGCCGGTCGGGCGGTCTATATGGCCGCCTTTTTCGTTTTCCCCCGTGAACGCTTCCCGCCGGACGATCGTCTACGTAGACGGGTTCAACCTCTACTACGGCGCCCTCAAGGGTACCGCCTACAAGTGGCTCGACCTCGAGGCGCTGTTCCGTCGTCTCCGGTCCGATGACGATCTCGTCAGGATTCGGTACTTCACCGCACTGGTCGAGTACGGCGCCCACCGGCAGCGGCAGGCGTGTTACCTGGGCGCCCTCGCTGCTTCCCCACTCGTAGAGATCATCCTGGGTCGGTTCAAGCTCAAGGAGGTGAAGTGCACGTACGCGAAGTGCGAGTTGCCGGGGCAGCGTGTCTTCACGATGCCCGAGGAGAAGCGGACCGATGTCAACATCGCCACGCACATGGTGGACGACGCATACCAGGATCGGTGTGACCAATTCGTGTTGGTGAGTGGTGATTCGGATCTCGTCGCACCCCTGCGGCTCATCCGCGAGCGCTTTCCGTCGAAGCGGATAGTTCTGTACGTGCCCGCTCGTGCGAGAGTGCGCTCCTACGCCGTTGAACTTCGGTCGACGGCGGACAAACACCGTGAGTTGCCCCTGAACCTCCTGCCACTGTGCCAGCTGCCGGCATCGGTTCCGGATGGTTCGGGCGGCCGCATCACGAAGCCGCCTGAGTAATAGCCCCACCCTACGGCCGCAGACCCAGGTCCTCCGCCGTGAACGCTGCCTCGCACGCCTTCGCGTACAACGCGTCCAAGCGGTCGTGAAGGAGGAGCACGGCGGCCAGCCGCTGAACCATCGAACGGAAGTGTCTGGCCTCCGTAAGCGTCAGAGGGGCCCCGCCTCGGCGGTTTTGCTGTCGGTACCCGAGCCATTTCTTCAGGACGGGGTAGCCTCCCATTTCGTACTGCCAGACGCGCTCGGGTACCTTGGCAACCATCACGGCGTCGTTGAGGAAGAGGTCGCCGGTTCGCTCGCCGAGCGCTGGATGCTGCACCTCGTTGCCCGCATACGCACGGGCGATCCACTTGCCCGGGGCGGCTCCGAAGTACGAGACCGCAAGTCCCAAGTCAGTCTCGAGAATCGGACCTCCTCCGACCTTGCGTAGCGCGCCGAGCGTCCGGAGTCCGCCGGCTCCAATAGCAGTATCCGCGACGAGTTCCGCATCAGCACACGGATCGAGAAGCGTGGCTATCTGGTCGCCCACCGACGCCAGATCCTCGAACACACGCGCATCCGTGGGAATAGGCAGATGGGCCCAATCTTGAGCCAGCGCGTCCGCGTGGTCCTGTTCGTACTGCGGCGAGTGCATGATCGCCAGCGCAAGGCGGAACAGCCGGCCCACCAGCGCCTTTGCGCTGGCACCCGTCAGGTCCCCCGAAATGGTCCACGCGTCCTTCAGCTTCGCCCACGCAGCATGTGCGAGATTGGCCGTCCGGTCTGACACAAGGGTGCCGGAGACCGATTCCCTCGGGAAGCAGACGGAGCCCCGGTCGTGCACGTGGAGATCGACTAGGGTCCGCGTGAGCAGCGGCCTCGTCTCCGACACCTGACGCGGTTGCGGAACGGTCACGAAGAACTCGTTGCCGGCGAGATTGTCCCAGAACTCGGGGCGCTTCTCGTTCAGCAGCTTTCCCCTCGGTTCGTAGTACAGCCACCGCAGATCTAGTGGAAACAGAAGGTAAGGCACCGCGCGCGCGTCGTCGAAGGTGGTGTTCGCACGGAGGTCTTTCCACACGGCCTCCGGGCTGTACCTAGCTCGAACAGTTGCGAGCACGGGGGACATCGACGCCACTACCGTGAAGTCCGGAGCGCCAAAGTACGCCTTCATCCGCTCCGCAAGCGCGTTCCGATCATGGTCAACAATACTCCCATCCAGGCCGCGATTTGGGTTGACGCCTTGGAACGTCGTGGGAAACAGCTCGTCCAGTGCCGGCCACGCCTCGAAGCCCGCATTCACGTCCTTTGGCGACAGCATCCAGCGCGTACCAGCGGTCGGGTGGATCAACTCGTACTCGCGCGGTCCTTCAGGGAGTGCCGCGGCCTCTTCGCGCCTTGGGGCCGGCCAGTCCGGCATGTTCACGGCCGCCAACAGCGATCGCCGTTTCGCTTTCGCGCCGCCCCAGAAGTCTCGATAGCGACTCATCGTTTGGCCGTCTGCAGGCCGCGTCGATCTGCGCTTGAGGAACGTGGAGATGCACACGCCAACCTGGATGCCGCTGGGATTCTGTTCGCTTGTAAAGACGCTTTGGTCAGCTTGCCCTCCGCCCGGGAGACCGTCAGGAATCACCTTCCCCGTTCGGTACTTGTCGCCGTTCAGGTTGTCGATCCAGACCTCGTCGAAGTGGGTCAGGATCGACTCTCGCATGATGGGATGCGAGCGACCGGTCAGATAAGACGAATTCGAGATGAACGAGACAATCCCCTGCTCGGCGACGTCCCCAATTCGCTTCTCGGCGAGCCTGAAGAAGCGGATGTATAGGTCGTCCAGCAACTGTTTGCGCACGCCCCAGCGAGCATACAACTCGCTCTCGCCGTCCTGCACCAGCACCGGCCGGCCCCCAAGCATGACCGTCTTCCCGCTCCTGTCCTTCTTCTCCCTGCGCCTGATCCCCTTGTAGTGATCAACGAGATCGGCCTCTTCAGCCATCGCAGTGCCCGCGAAGCGGTTGTACGGAGGATTGCCGAGGACCACGATGATGCGTGCGGTCCTCTTGACCGACTGGGCCGAGTCGTGTTCGTCCTGCAGTTCGGGGAAGTTCAACTTCACCTGCTCGGTTCCTTCCCAACCGGTGAGTGCGTTGGTCAGGAAGACCGCCGGACGCGTGTCGGAGGCCGGTGTCACACCGAGGTCCGAGAGGAGCAGATACAACTGCAGCTGAGCAATCACGAATGGCGCGGTGAGGATCTCGAACCCGAGCACGCGCTTCGAGATCGCCTGGAGCAGCTCGGTTGCCAGCAGCGAGTCGTCTCCGCGCGCAAGTATCTCTTCGGCAATGAGCCGCACGACCTCGAGCAGGTATGCGCCGGTCCCGCAACACGGATCGAGCACGACCACTCGCTCGTCTGCAAACCCGTGCCGACAGCCAAGCGTCTGGAGCAGCCCGTGCACTTTGCGGACCTGGTACCGGACGATCTCAGGAGGCGTGTACCAGACGCCCAACTGCTTGCGCAGGTCAGGGTCGAACGCCTCCAGAAAGGGCTCGTAGAAATACGTGATAGCTGCGGCGGGGCCTGCGTCGTCGCCTTCGGCGGTCTGCAGCCCGGCGTACGTGAAGCCTGTGAAGAAAAGCTGGCGATCGACGCGATTCAACGTGGCGGCAGCGCGGTCGAGGTGCGGAGCCAGGTGCAGTTCGGCCAACCGCGTGGGATGCCGGAACTCGTAGAAGAGCTCGCGCAGGAACGGGATCCTCAAGTAGACGTCCACGCGGTCCCAGGTGAACGTTGATTGGTCGTCGGCACGATGCCACAGCGTCCACGCCGCGAACAACGCGTAGAACGCCGTCTGCACCAGCGACGACCGGAAAAAGTCGCTACCCTCCTTGTCCTCGAAGCTGAGACCCAGCGCGACTCGATAGTCCTCGAGCAGTCCTTTCACCGAATCGAACTTGTCCGGCAGATCTGATTTGGCTCGGCGCGCCTGCCTTGCCAGGATGCGAGCCAGCGACGAGGGGTGCCCGATTGGCGCAAACTCCGTGACGGCGCGCTCCAGCAGGTTTGCGAGCGCCTCGACGCTCGCCTCCGCAATTCGCAGGGCCCTCGGCCGTACGACATCCGGCCAGAGATCCACGGTATCGAGGAGCTCCCGGTCGGACGGGGAGACGGAAGCTCTGGGATCGCGTCGATAGGCCGGCTTGCAGGCAAGGAGACCGACCGAGCGCACGTTGCACAGGAGTACAACGCCAGTCTGCGCAAGGTAGCGGCCGATCTGGTCGTTGCGGTCGGTCGAGATCGCCAAGTCCTTCAAATCCACGTCGGGCGTCTTGACTTCGCCCATTACGACCAGGAAGTCGCCCTGGTCGTATACCGCGACATCTGGACGGTCGACCCCACCCGCTCCCTGCCTCGCTTCGCTCGTCCCAGTGCGGACTTGAAACGGCAGATTCCGCTCCGCCAGCAACCCTTTCCACAGATCGCGAATTGCCGGGTAATACGTTTCCTCGGTTGTCGAACCGTCGGCGATGAGTGCGGTGACCTCGCGCGCATACGCAGTGCCGAAAGGTTGGCGCACCAGTTCCTCCGATGGGCGAAGTACGTGCCGTGAATGTCACACCCGGCGCCGGACACGCGCATGATAGCGCGCGGTGAAGAGTTGTGGCCGGAGAATCCGAGACGCGCGCCAATCCCCGCGGGGGAAGGAACCTCGAGTCGAGCTCCGGGTCCCAATGGCAGGCGGCGATTCCGGATCGTGTAACGCGCCGGAGCGGCCGTGGCACCGCACGAGCCATTGGAGGCTGCCGGCGTGGAGAGCCGGAAAACGGCGCGAGGGGCGGTGTTTTCCCCGGCAGCCGACAGGCTCGACAGCGATCTCGTGAGCCATTGGCGGCTGCCGGACGCTCGAAGGCCGGAAAACGCCGTGCCGAGCGACGTTTTCCCCGGCAACCGACTGGCTCGGAAGGTGCCGCGGCTGCTCCAGCGCCCGCACGACTCCGAATCATGAGCTCTTGGGTTATGCCGAATGTGACCCGATCATCGCGTGGCGCTCCCAACCGGTATGATGTGGGCAGCCACGGAGGGCACCAACGTGAACACCAGGCAGAAGGCGTACACGGCGCTCGTCGCCGGCCTCACCGTCCTCGTGTCCGCCCTGCTGGTCCTGATCTGGACCGTACGCGCGGCCGGACGCCCCGCCCCCGACGCGGTCACCGCCACGCTCGCGCAGCCTGCGCCCGCGGACGCCGCCCACCCCACCCTCGGCACCCAGGGGATGGTCAGCAGCGCGAATGCGCTCGCCTCGCAGGCGGGCATCGACATCCTGCGCGCCGGCGGCAATGCCTTTGACGCGGCCATCGCCGTGGCCGCCACGCTCAACGTGGTCGAACCCGAGAACTCGGGCATCGGCGGCTACGGCACCATCGTGGTGTACGACGCGAGGAAACGCGAGGCGCGCTTCCTGAATCCGAGCGGCCGCATCCCGGTAGGAGTCGACTCGGACGCGTTCCGCTCCCCGACGCCGAACTTCGGGGAGAACCGGAGAGGGGCGAAGGCGGTCTCGACGCCGGGCAACCTGCACGCCTGGGAGGCGCTGTCGAAGACGTACGGCCGCCTGCCCTGGGACCGCGTGCTCGCACCCGCCATCCGCCTGGCCGAGGACGGACTGGTCCTGAGCGAGGCGAGCGCGCGGACGATTGGCGGGGCGTTCGCGTCGTTCCCGGCGCACGCGCGCGCCATCTACGGGGTCGACGGCCGGGCGCTGAAGGCCGGCGAGCGGCTGGTGCAGAAGGACCTGGCGCGCTCGCTGCGGCTGATCAGCACGCAGGGTGCGCCCGCGGTGTACGGCGGCCCGCTTGGCGAGGCCATCGACCGCGCCATGCGCCAGGCTGGTGGCTTCCTGTCGATGAAGGACCTCCAGGCCGACCGCGCCGAGTGGTGGGCGCCGATCCGGATCACCTACCGCGGGTTCGACGTCGTGACGGCGTCGCCGCCGGCCAACACGTTCGATTTCCTGGTGCGGCTCGGCATGATGAGCCGCTTCGATCCCGTCGCGCTCGGGCACAACACCACCGCGTACCTGCACCGGTTCGCCGAGGTGACCAAGCACGGATTCTGGGTGCGGCTGCGCTACGCAGGCGATCCGGACGTGAATCCGCCGCCGTTGGCGATGCTGCTCTCGGAGAAGTACTGGACCGAGCAGGTCGCGCGCATCGACCCGAAGCGGGCGAGCGCGTTCGCATACCCTGGCGTCGCCCCGGATCGGCACACCACCCATTTCGTCGTCGCCGACCAGTGGGGCAACGTCGTCTCGGCCACCCAGACGCTCGGCAACACGTTCGGCAGCCGGATCATGCCGGAAGGCACGGGCATCTGGCTGAACAACTCGCTGGCCTATTGCACGTTCGAGCCGAAGGGCAACCCCATGGATGCGCATCCCGGGCGCCGGAAGCTGTCGGGCGATTGTCCCACGCTCGTCTTGCGGGACGGCCGTCCGTGGATGGCCATCGGTACGCCGGGCGGGCACACGATCGGCCAGACGGTGCCGCAGATCCTCATGAACGCGATCGACTTCAAGATGGACATCGCGCAGGCGATTGCCGCGCCCCGAATCAGCTTCGTCGAACCGGACTCGCTGG
>Ga0315279_10009638_pt1 | contig 11484 bp, 22 predicted proteins | sample YL17G06_20_MG_FD_203694 | JGI IMG/M metagenome (GOLD analysis project Ga0315279, IMG submission 203694) | Sediment microbial communities from Yellowstone Lake, YNP, Wyoming, USA - YL17G06_20 | ecosystem: Environmental > Aquatic > Freshwater > Lake > Sediment | place: USA: Wyoming | collected...
GTGAACGACGTCATTTACAGATTCCGGGAAAACGAGCTACTAGGAATAACGATACCAAGCTTCAGGTTGAGAACAAGCCGAAGGAAAGAATAGAACCGGACCGTTCGGCGATTCCTTTGATATTCAACGTAGCTTGACTCTGACGTGTTGCTCCTTCGCTTCCGCGACGACTTGGGTCAAGAAGCTGCAAGCTCCACTCAGAACTCTCGGTGTGAGGTGTGCAGCTGGCATGAGGAAAGGGGGCTGAGTGTAGAGTGTGCAGTACAGTTAAGTATGCAACCGATATCGATTGTATACAGCGATAAGTATGACACTCCGCCCTTTGGCAACAAGAGTTCCGAGGGAGATTGAGCAAGAGATCCGAGAAGTCACGGATTACATGGATGTGGGGAAAGCTCAGGCCGTTCGAATAATTCTGGAGATTGGAATCTCTGAGTGGAGAAAGAGAACTGCCCTCGAGCTTCTGCGGGATGGAAAAGTGACCTTTGCGAAAGCCGCCAAATTTGCCAAGCTAGACCTCTGGGAATTCGCTGAGGTTGTCAGAGATAGGAAGATCGAGTGGGTAAAGATATCGACCGGAGAATTGGATGAGGAAGTGAGAAAGGTCACAAAGGATACGGACGGATGAAGCCTCTCATCTTCGACGCCACTCCCCTCATCTACCTCGCGCGAATTGGACTGGCGAACCTGCTCGAAACGATACCTGCGCCGAAATTTGCTTCGCGATCAGTGTTCACTGAAGTCGTGGAACATGGAAGGGCAAAGGGTCACGCTGATGCACTGGTTTTGGGACATCTTTTCGAGGTCAAAGCGATTAGCATCGTGGATCCTTCAGACAAGGGGATCCTAAGGACGTTGAGAAAAGTCCGTGGTCTTGAAGAACCAGATGCGGAGACTTTGGCCGTTGCCAAAGAACGCGACTACAGAGCAGTTGTCGATGACCTCTTGGCCCGCAGGGTTGCAAGAACCTATGGCATCGACTTTGTTGGTACACCTTTCATACTCCTTCTAGCAACTAAGAGTCGGCTGCTCGCGAAGCAGGATGCCCTGCGAACCGTCGATGACATGATCGAAGCTGGCTGGAGATGCAGCCCGGAGCTTTATCGCGAACTCACCAGAACAATACAAACCACTAACTAGCCCGACCCCGCCCCATGAACCGCGGCCAGGGCGAGTTTTGCGTGCGCCTAAGCTGGTCTGGTAAACGAAAATAGACTTTGATGCAATGGCACAGGAACCCGCAGATGAGGGTAATCCTGAAAGTCGAAGGGAGCGAGTTAGCTCGAAAGCGCATCAGCCGAAGAGTTAACAGAACCTTGAGCGGCGAGGTCTCGAAACGACTGGAAAACCTTAAGCGGGAGCCCAACGCAACAAGTGTGCAATTGGTGAAAAGTATGAACTTGACGATCCGAGACCTGAACGAGTCAGTCTTCAGGAGGTTCAAGGCTAGAGCGGTGGAGGAGGGAATGAAGCTCGGAGAAGCCCTAACGCAAGCAATGGATATCTGGATTAAGCAGAGTACAGACAAGCCAGAGAGAAGCCTTCTCGACCTGGAAACTTTCGACTGGGGGAAGGGCGCAGAGAAGGTCAGCGCGAAGATTGATGAAATCATGTACGGGTGAAACTGGTGATCCTTCTTGACTCCAGCCTCATAGTCGCCTACTCGAACGAAGCCGATGAGAATCACGCCAAAGCCAAGCAAGTCATAGAGGACGTGGCCAAGGAGAGATATGGAACCCCGGTCATCACGGACTATGTGTTCGATGAGGTCGTTACTGTTATGCTCGCTAGGACCAGGAGCCTCGCACGAGCAACGAAGCTGGGTGAAACGCTTCTTGAAGCTACTCAACTAGTCAGGATTGATGAAGACCTGTTCGACGCGGCCTGGGTGATCTTCAGGCAGCAACGAAAAAACAAGTTCAGCTTCACTGATTGCACAAGCATAGCTATGTGCAGGGCTAACGGAATATCGAACATGGCAACGTTCGACGGGGACTTCGCCGAACTCGATGATGTGAACGCCATCGGCCCATGAGCCCTCCCACGCCTGCCAGCCATGTCTCAGAAGACCATCAACCACAATGCTTCCAATGAACCCACCACCAGTGACTACACCACGCTAAGGGGCCGAGTAGGGCGTGTTGAGAACTGATGTCCTCCGATGAGTTGACCACCATCGCCTGCGATAATAACCGAAACGACTGCGATGATACAGGTCTTACTCCTGCCACGGGTGCTCGACGCCGTGAAAGCGGAGGGGTTGCAAAAAGCAGTGAAAAAAGAATAAGATTACCAAGGTCAGGCGCTCGGCGTGGTCTCCGATCGAATGGGGTTGAGGTATGTTCCACAGCGTGGACAATAGTTGCCATTGGCAATTGATCTTGGAGGCCGATGAGGCGGAACCCCATAGTCTTGGCCGAAATCGCAAGAAAGTACCGTCGACGCATCGAGATAGCGAAGGTTCTATTTCAGAACCTGAAGGAATTCTTCCCGCGTGATTTTAGCTTCTGCTAAAATCCAATTCAGAAGGTTGACAGGCACCATGTCGTACACCGGAATAGTCAACCGCCTTCCATCTGAATGACGCAGGAAAACGTGACTACCGTGCTGCCTAATGACCTGAAAACCAAGCTCTCGAAAGACTTTGAGCAGTTCCTTCCCAGAAATCTTCCTGGGAAGTTTGGACATTACAGTTCAACTTCTACGAGTTTCTTTCCCTTGAGTTCTTCTTCGAGCGCATCCAAATGCAGGCTTATTGCGGCTCTGACATTCTTCAATGCCTCTTTCTCAGTCTTACCTTGACTGAACACGCTCATCTCTAAACATCTTGCAGCAAAAAGCCCAGTCTCCGCGTCTTTCTCGACATATACGTGAAATCGCCTGTTGGACATAGGCTCGCGTACTGCGCTCCTAGTACAAATGGATTACCACAATTTGCTCCGCAACCATCCGCCGTTCATCCAACAACCACACCATGACCCACCCCAAATACTACCCCAAAAGCAGTGAAAAAAGAACAAGATTCCCAAGGTCAGGCACTAACCGCGGTCTCCGCCCCCAACAGGCCTAAGGCGCATTCCACAACGCGGGCAATAGTTGTCTATTGGCTGAATGTCTTTGTCATAGCCGCAGAACCCACAACGGACTCCGTTGGCATTGCGTCTTTGCCTGCCCACATCGCGATTCAAGTGCAGCCATTGGATGCGGACGTCTTCTTCTCATATCTAGTCCCGGATGATCTGTCGATACATTCCGAACGAATTTTGGATAGAGCAGATAAGGGTCTGTTGAAGCTCCATGCGGCGTCCGAGATTTATGATGATTTGGTCACTGCGCTGAGAAGCAATAACACGCCTATGAAAGTTGTAATTGAATTCCTAGGTGACCTTCGGATGATCCGACACGAGGTCCTACCAACGACTCTGGATGTCGCGGCATGAGCCTTGAGATTGTACAGTCGCTATGGTCGCCCACGGAAGTTGCATTATTTTGATTCATTCCATGTCTCGACCGCGAAGGCTTACGACCTTCCGCTGATCACAAGCGACCGGTTTGTCCTCCAGAATTCTCAGGCTTTGGGAGTCTCCGCGCTAGATTTACGCAAGATTTAGCAACCTAGAATTCCAACTATCATAGGCGATTCCGCAAAGAACCCTGAATTACAGGACCCCGAGAAGACCCAAGCGATTTTGCTTTGCGGGAGCCCTGTGCAACAAGCATTATGTCTTTCCCCCCGGAGCGCAACCGACCTGACACCAGAATCCTTGCCATTTCATTTCCGGGGGTTAGCCGCGTACCGGAAGAGAATGTTATTGAGTGGCAAGCCGAAAGTGACAATGAATTGTCTTGACTCCTGCTGAGCCTCCGATGCCTCGGAGGATCTTGGTTACTGGTGCGGCTGGTTTCATCGGTAGCCATCTGACGGACAGGTTGGTAGATCTGGGTTTGGAGATTGTGGGCTTCGACAACCTATCCGTAGGGCGCCTAACCAACCTTGCTCATGTGACTGAAAACCCGCATTTTCATTTCTTGAAGGGCGACCTAATGGATCCCGAAGCCGTCCGGGGGGTGGTGGGGGAGTGCGATTTCATCTACCACTTAGCGGCAGACCCCGAAGTGAGAACAGGCGCGGAGAACCCCAAGAAGCACATCGACCAGAACCTTCTCGCCACATACAACCTGCTGGAAGCACTGCGGGAGCGTGGGACTCCAACTCGGATGGTGTTTGCTTCAACCTCAACCGTGTACGGGGAGCCATCCATCATTCCTACTCCCGAGAGTTACGGCCCTCTCCTCCCGATTTCAACGTACGGCGCAACGAAACTTGCTTGTGAAGCGTTGGCTTCAGCCTACACTGAGCTTCTCGGACTCAGGGTCTTGATTTTGCGTCTAGCCAATGTGGTGGGACCGCGTTCCAGACATGGTGTGATTTATGATTTCATCAATAAACTAAGAGCTAACGATCGGGAGCTTGAGATCTTGGGGGATGGAAAGCAAACGAAATCCTACCTGCACATCGATGACTGCATCGATGCCCATATCTTGGCTCTTGATGACAAGTTATGGTCGAACCGGACGGATGTCTACAACGTCGGATCGGATGATAGAATCGATGTTCTATCGATCGCTCGAATCGTAGCGGAAACCCTGAACCTAAACGATGTGAAGTTCAAGCTCTCCAAGCGCACAGGCGAAAGGGCATGGCCGGGGGACGTGGCGACCATGCAGCTCGACTCTTCGAAGATCAGGAACCGGGGTTGGAAAAGCAAATTGAACAGCGAAGGTACGATCCGAAAAACAGGGAAACAGTTGAAGGAAGAATTACAAAACCTGCAGTGAACATCAAACCCTACTCTTGTGGAGCTTGTGGTTTCCGAATTTCCCCGTTGAGAAGTCGTTTAGGACGAGTATTCGAGAGCTTCGATCCACTGTTCGATCAATGATGTGGCTGCGGATGAATCCTGCTCCGCCGGTCAATAATGTTTGAAACATCGGTCGACTGACAAAAATACCATTTGTTTGATGGGGCGAAATGAACCCCATTCTCTTCCACTGACCGTCAGGCTCATTGATCCTTTTCTAGCTTTTCGGTTAACATAGTGTCGATGCAAAACCGGGAGCGAACAGTATTCGAACTGCGATGAGTTATGGATTTGCTAAGTTTTTTCTTTCCATGTGGTTTTTATATTGAAACTGAAAGAAGCATGGACCTTCATGGGGTTCAAGTTCGTCATGCTTCATCTAGAAGAGAGCCAGGAACAGTTCGGGAATAGGACACGAGTCGAAATATTGGGAAGTATTTTGAAGGTTGCGGGCAGCGGAACGCTCAAGACGCACATCATGTATAAGGCGAATTTGAGCCACAGGCAACTCGAAAAGTACCTAGGGTTTCTAGAAGATAAGGGCCTGCTTATGAGATTCGTGGACGAGGAACTTGGCACAAAGATGTTCAAGGTCACGGAGAAAGGAATCGAATTCCTGAAAGAGTATACACATCTTTCAGAGTACTTCGTCCAGAAGACGCCTTAATCCTCAACCCTTCTCGATCAGCGGAAACGTGCGACCGCTGATCTGTTGGTAGTGCACGATTTATAGAAGCTGGCATAGCGACTTTCTTGTACGCCAGCTCATCGATGTTTTTAGTTTAGAGATTTCAACGTTCACTATGTCGGAGCAGAAGTGGTTTCAAATCTGCGCTTGTCAGGAGGGTCAGTGGAAGGCGTGTTGAAACTGTCGCGGCTCGCAACCGTTGTTGACGAGTTGTGGTTCCTGACTAGGGATGGGAGATGGCGCACGAGACGGGATCTGGCTAGTGAGTCGTCTTTCGAACCTGAAGCGGTGAATGCGGCGCTGGGCTTTCTGGTGAAGTATGGCTTTGCCCAGTCGTTAGGAGGAGCGGAGATGATGATTAGAGTGACTGGGGGTCCTTCACCTGACGAGGTGGCGAGTGTGCTCTCGCTTCTTGCGTTGGACAATGAACGAGAGTCTATTTACGCGTGAGGCGGACTGGATTAATGTTCTAGAAAAGGCTTTCACAACTTCCTTTTCAGCCTGCACCCTACCACTCCCCCGCCCTTCGGGTGCCAAATGAGGTTACATGGAACGGTCAAACGGCCGCAGAAGGCCTTACAGAAACCGGATGGAGATAGCCGCAGGCATCCTTGAAATCGCAAAGAACGGCTCCCGAAAGACACGAATTATGTACCAGGGCAACCTTAGCTTCGACCTTCTCCAGAAGTACCTAGAGATGCTTGTGAACCTCGGGCTGCTGCAAATGCGAAACGAGAAAGAGAAGATCTACGTGGCCACAGAGAAGGGCCGCCAGTTTCTGGAAGATTTCAGTGAACTGCAAAAGCATTCCGAAGTTGTTGAGGCGAAGAGACGGTCGCTTGAGAAAAGTCTGAGCGTTTCCCACTAGCAGGCGCTTTAGCGGATTCGGGTCCGATAGGCAACAGCATCATAGCCTGACTCACTTGCCTTGGACTTCAAAATAATGAATCTAATGTGGCTAGGTCAACAGCAGTACTCGTCCAGGCAGAATCTCATGGAACCGGTTACCTACTCGGAAGGATGTTTCAGGAAGGTCTAATCTCAAAGGAGGAAGCGGTCAGAAAAGTGACTGAGATGCGAAAAGCCGGTTGGCGCCTGAGCGAAGATGACTATCGAACCATACTCGACTATCTGAAAGCCCTATGACTGATGGATTTTTCAGCGGGTCCATATTGCATGGAAGCTTGTTCTGCCTCGCATGCGGTGACTGTAAATGGTTGTAAGTTTCTTATAGCACCTCATAAATGACCATAAATGACCACCACAATTCCAATAGAGAAGGAAACGAGGGAAAGACTAAGGTCCTTCGGCAGGAAGGGCGAAACCTACGATCAGGTCTTGCAGCGACTTATGACAATAGCGGAATATGAAGAATTAATGACCAGACAGTACGAGCGGTTGAAGGAGAAGGACGCTTTCGTTTCCATGGACGAGATCTGATGCCTTACGAGGTTAAGCTCCACCGTGAAGTTGTGAAGATTCTATCCAAGATGAAACCCGACGTTCGCTCTAGGATCATTAGAGGGTTGCATCAGTGGAACAGTACTCACCGACGAACTTGGCATGCGAAAAGCAGTCTCAGACTTCGGCGTGGCCATGTGTCCATATTACATTCGGCGCTTGCGACCCAGATGGCAATCGATCGCGTTAGACACTTCTCTTTACTTGTTTGGGGTCTAGTCTCTTGATACTGGGAATCCTGTCAAGGTGTTTGTCGAAGGATACCGCCTGATTTGCTTTCAGATTCTTCATTCCTTGGTATGTCATCGAGTCGTCGTAGTCTACTTTGAAGGTCTTCATGTGCGTGGTCGCTTCGATTCGATCGTAAAGTGAGAGGCGCTGGATTTGAAGGGATTTGTATCCCAGCAGGGATGAGAGGAATAATGACAAGTCAGACGACTTTTTTCCTTCCCTTTCCATAACGAGTACTATGCTATCGATTATGAAGTCTGTTGTCGTCGCGTCGACGTGGCCCTTCCTTACGCCTTCTAGAAACTCCTCGCACTCGTCAGCTCGATCTTGATCCAGGAGTAGCTCAAGAAAGATGTTCGCGTCGATGAAGTACAGCCTTTACTCCCCTTTGGCTATCTCAGCCCTGATCTGGGATGCTTCATGTTGAAGTTCTACGCTACTCTTCTTCACATGGCGTAGAAGTCCTCTTAGAGCCTTGACGGGTTCGTCCGGGACGACGACTTCGGGACTGATCTGACGTGTCGAAATCCAGCTCCTAATCGCTTCGACGGCCGCTCTACTCAACGAACCGCGTGAGTAGCCGTAGCTCTCCATCGAGAACTTTCTGAACTTTTTCTCCAGCTCCTCTGGCAGGTAGACTCGGAGCGGTTTCATGATCGAGGCTTCGAGCATAAACGCATTTAAGCCTTTATGCCTTTAGGCCCCAAACCCAATAGCATACAGAGAATCTGACGATCCTTGACTCTGACCTGGCAGCAAAATACCAGACGTTCGTCCTCCGGTCCAATGTCCCAATGTGGATAGGTGAGTTCGGAGCCTTCATAGCGGATGCTAGTGCAGAGAACTGGTTTACGTGACCGATCTATTCCATAGAGGAAAAGGTTACGATTGAGCTCTGCTCCCACCCATCGACCTCTAAGGAGTCTTCCAGCATAGGAATTCTCGCTTAGACGGAATATGGACACTGACTTCCGTATCCAGTGCCAAAGATACGGAAGTAGCACTGGCATTAGAAAAGACAGATGTCTGACTGATCTTAGCATCGTCTAGGAGGCGTTTCGTCTCTGTCGTTCCGAGAAGTGTAATATCGTCAACCCGACTATCCTGTCACCCTTGTAGCGAAGTAGTACATCGTTTTCAGTCAACTCGGAATCGTCGGCCACGGTCTCAGGACTGAATGCAATATAGAGTGCGTCTCCTTTCTCGTCGTACTCCACATCGATCTTCTCAGGGGCCAGCTTCACAACCTCGGTTTTTGCCAAACTGTCCGCCTCTTGCTCAAGAGCTTGGAGCTTTTCGACGTTAAAAACGCTGTGATGATCAACTGCTTATCCTCACGATAGATGACAACCATGTCTTTGAACTGCCTAGTCGCGGTCGGCTACCCGAAAAGTATGAAGCACAAGAACTTCAGGGGCAACGGTAAGCCTAAGCTTCGCAGGGCACTTACTCGTTGGAGCTACGGCCGCGCCATACGCTACATCCAAGAGGAATGCGCTGAACAAGGCCTCAGGGTGGAGGTGCCCGATGAACGTTGGTCTAGTCGAACATGCCACCGATGCGGGTCACGGCATACGGAACGCCTCACGCAGAGTCTCTTCCACTGCTGGAACTGCGAACTCGTCTACAACGCCGACTACAACGCCGCAATCAATATCGGGTCGCGTTTCCTGCCAAGGGCCACGACCCGAAGGGCCACAGGTGATTTGGCCGATGCTCGGGATGAACAGGCAAGAGAAATAGTAGCCTGCAAGCCGAGAAGCCCACACCCATTCATGGGTGGGAGCAAGTCACGATCTGTGCTTCACGTACTAGAGCGTAGCCTCGCCCTTTCCGCGCAGTTCAGGTTTTCAAGAGTATCTCATAGATCCTGTAGGTCACTGTGCCGAGGAAGATGAATGCGACTGCTAGCGCTATGTAGCGAAGTCGTTTGCGGTTTATCAGGATCCCTGTCCTCCCGTAGTAGGGTGATAGCAGCTCTGATGTTACGAGGAGTATTATTGCCACTATCGCTGTCCAGAGGCTGAGGTCCCAGAAACCGAGCGGGAACCACATTGAGCTCAAGCCTCGAGGAGGCGATAAGAGGACTCGAGCGTCTTCCCGTCTGCGGAGTATTTGTCGCCTTCGAATGAGACGGGTCTGCCTGTTGATATGGCGAGCACACATGCCATGGCGCTGCAGATCGGGCACCCCAGACCTGCACAGACCCTCGTGCTGCTGCTGAGTTTGTGGCAGAAGTCGGAGTAGATTGATTCATCGAACTTGAAGCGCACTTCGTCGCCGTCGACGTGCATTTCAAAGTTCTGTGCCATCTCGAGGTCCTCAATGAGCAACTTCGGCAAGCGTTCGCTCAGAGTTTCTAGGCTGCATTTTCTCAAGTCGACGCCGAGTTCCTTTTCGATCAAGTTTGCCAACGCGAGGCCAGGAGGAACCAGGGCGATGCCTTTTGGGTTCTTGATGAACGTTTGATCCTCGATCTCCTTAGCCTTCGGGATCCTCCCAAATGGTTCGGAAGGGACGAAGACGACTGCTCTATCAGGATTTGCTCCCGGTATGTAGATGCCTTTCTCGAGATAACCCAAATCGGTCATGACACGGTCGATTGTTCTCAGCGAGGAGAGTGCGGTGGATTCCATGAGCACCGACCTTACGTACTTTTGAGGTCTGATGAATAGGAGGAGGGCGCCCCAGAACGTGAGCCCTAGACCCATGAAGGCGAGGATTGTTGATGACGCATAAACTGAGAACGCTAGAGAAAGGATGCCCGTGGTAATCATGGTGTAGCCTGCGATTGTTGAGGGTTGAATTTTCTTTTTCCGAGATTTGGCGCGAAGGTTGTTCTTCTCTAATTCTTTCATCTTGGCGAGTAGTTCCTCTTCTTTATGGAGGCTCGGCTCCAATTCAACCTTCGCATCTTGCCTGCGAACTTGTTCAGTTTGGGTCAATAGTTCTTGAGACCGGGCTATCATGGCCACGTTTGGGTTGGCGTCGGTTGTACTATCGATTGCGGATTCGTTTTCCATAGTTCTCATGACAGGTCTTCTAGTCTCAGTTTCCATTCCAATCCGAGGCGGAAGGGGCTCGTAGATACTTTGCCTTATCCTCCAAAGCATAGAGGAACGGCTGATCCTTTTTCCGCAGATTCTGCAGTATTTGTCGTGTTGGTCGGCTTTTGTACCGCAACCATTGCAATAAACCAAAGTGGCTTTCCCATTCGGGGGGAAGGTCGTGGTCGGCGCAATAATAAAGTTCCCGACACGACTTCTAGAAAATCTGCGCTCTCTGAACGAGGTTTGACTCGACAAGCCTCATAGAAAACCCTCGCCTGTATTCTAGTGGTCCAATTCGCAATCAATTATAACCATCGACAGTTTTTGTCAGTTCAAGGTGCTACAGCTACCGTGTTCGCAGCCACTACGCAATCGCATCATTCGGGCCGTAGCTCAACTAAGGATTGGATGAGTGATTTACTTGAAGATGGTAATTCTATCACTTATCCTTGCCTGGTTGATTTGCAGCGTCGTGGTCTCAGAAATGGAAACTGGAGGCACCTTGATACTGCGGATAGAGTGCTTTTCCGCTGCGCCTTATGGGTGGCAAAGGTCAGGGGCAAGGTCAGCAACACGAAATTAATGGTGCAGGTCCTACGCATTGCATTGAAGATCCTTCAGACTGTTAGCCGCATCGGAAGAGCCGGAAGAACAAGAGCGACGATGATGCTTCAGGAGTTCGCGAAGCCCGGCGGAGTGTTCAGTTGGGCTCCAAGAGTGCGAGGTTGGTTGCATGATCCACGATACCAGACGTATCTTGGAGTATTAGAGGTAAACAGGTAGAATGAATAAAGACCGAGCAATCGGCGCCGTAATCCTTGCCGGCAGAGTAGTTGGGATCATTGTTTAGGAAACCGGAATCAGCGAGAATGACGGAGCCAGCTGCCGTTGAGATTTCTGGCAAGGCCAGATTAGACAAGCTTTTCGAAATACTGTCAAGATTGCGTCTCGCTGAGAAAGTTACAACCGAGAAAGGGGTGACGTACCGGGTGACTGATGCGGGCATACAATTTCTCGAGCAATATGAGGATGTTCGAGGCAGTCCCAGAGATAGCGTGCGCGAGCAACTTCTGACAGAGACAGATCGGATCATTACTCGTGTCGTTAAGAATCAAGTCACCGTGATTTTGCCGGTACTGAACGAGGCCGAAGCAATACCGAGCGTCATAGACGAGATTAGGGCAGAAGGTTA
>Ga0315279_10009639_pt1 | contig 11482 bp, 12 predicted proteins | sample YL17G06_20_MG_FD_203694 | JGI IMG/M metagenome (GOLD analysis project Ga0315279, IMG submission 203694) | Sediment microbial communities from Yellowstone Lake, YNP, Wyoming, USA - YL17G06_20 | ecosystem: Environmental > Aquatic > Freshwater > Lake > Sediment | place: USA: Wyoming | collected...
TGACTCCCATGGTGTCTTCTGATAACACATCCCTGATGGCAACGGCCGGCACATTCTCTTTGCGCGGCAATCTGGTGTTTGCGCACGGCGGCGGCACCACCGCCGTGATGAACGCTTCCCTTTACGGCGTGATTCGCGAAGCGCTGCGCCACCCGCAGGTCGAGGGAATCTATGGAGCGCGCTACGGCGCACAAGGACTGATCGAGGGGAACTTCATCGACCTGCGGCGCGAGCCGTCCGCGGTGATCGACGAGCTTCCCCGCACGCCCGCGTCGGTCCTGGGCAGCAGCCGCCGGCGCATCGAGCCGGAGGATTACGACCGCATCCTGGGGAACCTGCGCCGCTACAGCGTCCGCTTCCTGTTCTTCAACGGCGGCGACGGGACGATGTTGGGGGCCGCGGAGCTGGCGCGGCTGGCGGCCGAGCGCGGCCACGATCTGCGCGTCGTCGGCATTCCCAAGACGGTCGATAACGACATGGTGCGCACCGATCACACGCCGGGTTACGGCAGCGCCGCACGATACCTGGCCGCCACGGCGCTGGAGCTGGGCCGCGACAGCGAAGCAATCCCGTTCCCGATTAACATTCTGGAGACCATCGGACGCAACGCGGGCTGGCTGGCCGCGGCCACCACGCTGGCGGCCCGCTCGCCCGAAGATGGGCCGCAGCTTGTCTACGTTCCGGAGATCCCGTTCGTGCGCGACAGGTTTCTGGCCGACGTCGCGCGCGTGTATAAGCAGCTCGGCCGGCTGCTGGTCGTCGTGTCCGAGGGGATCAAGGACGAGCATGGCGAGCCGGTCTTCTACACCTCGGGCGAGAGCGACCGGGACGGCTTCGGCCGCCCCTTGGCCGGCAACGTGTCGGTGGAGCTGGCGCGGCTGATTGGACGTGAACTGGGCCTGCGCGTGCGCAACGACAAGCCGGGGCTTTGCGCCCGCGTTTCCGTGGCGCATGTTTCGCCGCCCGACCGCGAGGAAGCGCAACAGGCCGGCGAAGTGGCCGTGCGCCACGCCCTGCTCGGCGTGAGCGGCCAGATGGTGACCCTGGAGCGCGTTTCCTCTTCCCCCTATCGCTGCGGCTTCGGCCTGGCGCCGCTGGCCGAGGTCGGCGGCCGCGAGCGCACCATGCCGCGCGAGTTCATGAACGAGGAGGGCAACTACCCGACCGAATTGTTCCGCCGCTACGCCTTGCCGCTGCTCGGCCCTGATTTGCCGAATTTTGTGCGGTTGAGCCACGCATAGGGGCTGGTCTCACCACAGAGGCACAGAGAACACAGAGAAAGACCACGATGTTCTTCTCTGTGTTCTCTGTGGCTCTGTGGTGGAATGAGGGCACAGGCGACCGCGTTCTCTGGGATGAAGTTATGAGAGCTGTCTGTTATTACGAAGATCCGCTGGCCATCACGCGCCAGCAGGTGGCCGCCGAGAAACGTTTCGCGGTGAAGATCGTCCCCACGCTGGAGGCGCTGTGGGACGACTTTGCGCGGGATTTCAGCGAGCTGCTCCGGGCCAACAATGTCATCGGCCGCCGGACCACGGTGATCCTTCCCGTGGGCCCGATTGACTACCGGCGCGCCGCCGAGCGGTTGAACCGCGAGCGGATCAGTTGCGCCCGTCTGCTCACCTTCAATATGGACGAGTTCTGCGACGAGCGGGGGCGCATGATCCCTCTGGACCATCCGCTCAGCTTTCGGGCTTACATGCGGCGCAACTTCTACGACGTGCTGGAGCCGCCGCTTCGTCCCGACCCGGAGAACATGGTGTTCCCGGACCCCGAGCGCCCCGGCGAGCTGGGGGCGCGCATCAGCCACGAGGGCGGCGTGGAGACCTGCTACGGCGGGTTCGGCATCGACGGGCACTATGCCTTTAACGTGCCGCCGTGGCCCGATGAGCCGCAGGACGACTCCTATTTTGAGCTGCCTACACGGCTGGTCCGCCTGACGCCGGAAACGCGCACCCAGAGCGCGCTGGGTTCCGCCGCCGGCGATATCGCCTCCATCCCGCCCATGGCCGTGACCATCGGGATGAAAGAGATCATGCAGGCGGCCCGCATGCGCGTCTACCTGATGCGGGCCTGGCAGTCCTCCGTGATGCGCCGCGTGCTGTACGGGCCGGTGACGCCGCGCTATCCCGCTTCCGTGCTCCAGCGCCATCCCGACCTGGCGGTGACCATGGTGGAGTACGTGGCTCAGCCGCCCGGCATTACCCCGGGATAATGAAGAATTGAGAATTAAGAATTAAGAATGAAGACGTTGCCGGAGGGTAACGCGCTGCGAGTTGTTAATTCTTCATTCTTAATTCTTCATTGCTTTTATGAAGCACTACCCTTGCCGGCATCCCGCCGGTCCAATCCGCATTGACGGTCGCTTGGATGAATTGGCCTGGCAGGTTTGTGCGCGCGCCGACGACTTTCACGCCTACCCTGACTTCAGCAGCGGCTTGGCCGCCACGGGGCCGCTGAAGCCTCGGTTCCGAACGCAGGCCATGACGCTTTGGGACGCCCGCTTCCTTTACATCGGCATGGCCGGCGTGGACGATTGCGTCTGGGCCACGGAAACCCGCTACGACGTTCCCCTCTGGCACGAAGAAGTAATGGAGATCTTTATCGATCCGGGCGGGGAAGGGCGCCCCTACGTCGAGCTGCAGATCAACCCGCAGAACGCCGTGCGCGACGTGCTGGTGGAGAACATCTACCTGCCGCGCCAGCAGTGGGACTGGCAGCAGTGGGGCGCCTGGCAACTGAAAGGCCTGGAGCACGCCGTCCACATTTTTCGCGACGAATTGCTGGACGGCGACCTGGGCTGGAGCGTGGAGCTGGCCATTCCCTGGGAAGGGTTGCGCGATGCCGCGGGCAAGGCCTCGCTGCCGCCCCGGCCCGGCGACCGCTGGCGCATCAACTTCTATCGCTACGACCGGCCCGAGGGCCGCCCCGCCGAGCTTTCCGCCTGGTGCTACACGGAATCGGACACCTTCCACGTTCCGTCGAAATTCGGGGTTCTTGAATTCCTCGACGAGGCGTGATGCAGGGCCGTTGAACCACAAAGACACCAAGGACACAAAGAGTGTTCCGGTTCAGGCGGAAATGGACAAGGCGTTCCGCTGTCGTGCAAATCCAGTCGGGCAGGAAGAAACACTACGGCGGTGGTGTCTAACGCGATCGTCAGTAGACTGCCTTCCGCAGCCGGTTCAAACGCAGGGCCAGCCCCAGCATGAAGATCGCGCAGAAGCCGAAGTAAGAGCTCATCCAAACCCAGTAGGAGTGCGGCGATCCCAGCCTGACCCAGCCGAACCCCACGGCAAAGAAGGAGAATGCAAAGCCAATCGAGGCCAGTCCGGCCACGCTCAGAAACCATCTCTCCGGAACATCGCTCCGCAGTGTTCGCGCGGTTGCCAATGCAAATGCCCCGATGCTCGCGGCCATCACCACGAACAGCAGAGAGACCGGACGAAAACCCAGTGGACCTCTGACCAGCGGGGAGACGCCGATCAATCCGAACGCGCCCAGCGCGAGGCCATGCAGCGACAGGAGCCAGGACTTATCCCTTCCGGAACTCCAGAGGCCCGCAGCAATCGCGCAAGCTCCCGCCGCCAGCGCGAGCATGCCCATATCCCAAACCGCGTCCTGCAGCGCGTATCTGCGCCAACTCGCTGATCCATCCGGGTTCAGCATCAGAAGGTTCATGGCCGAGTGCATCGCGTCAAGGACGCCGCACAATGTCAGCAGCCACCAAGTCTTAGTCAGCGTTTGAGTCAAGCGCACCGCCAGCCAGCCTGGAGCTTGGAAGTCCAGAGACAGTACATGAAGGGCACGCCGAGTGAGTCAGGATTTCCATTCTGCCCTCCCAGGCTAAGGTGAGTATACATCAGAACCATCTCCGCTGGTCGCATTGCAGCCGTGCCGATCCTGGATCACGGCATCTGGGAGTTGAGACTGCAGGACGTTGCGGGGCTACAATGATCTTGCCGGGCGAAACGGAAGCTGGCTGTGCGGGGACGCAACCATACCGAGCGATAGCCCGGTGGGCTCATCGAGAGGATGAACGGAGCGCAGAGGTTCCTCTTCTGCGCTCTTCCAGGAACCACGTCGGATCGGTAGACCCCCATGCCTTGAAAATCCCCGCCCGCAGGGCGGAATACTCACTAGCGGAGAGCGCCCTCTCTCCATTTCGGCTCGTATCCCAAAAGTGTAACGGCGCAAGGCGTAGCCCGCGAAGCGGGCGGAAGAGTAAAGCCCATGGCGCAAGCCGTGGGTATCGGTTGCGAGCGCTCGGTCAGCCCGCGAAGCGGGCGAAAGATCCAAGCCCGCGCCGGCGATTCCTCGGTTCCCAAAAGGGTTCTCTTTGCGGCAGAAGGCTGTCGATGCCGCCCCTCCGCGCTGCGCACAGACAGCGAACGCCGTGGGCCTCACTCTTTCGCCCGCTTCGCGGGCTTCAGCACCTTAACGCTTTGCCCCCCACGGCTTGCGCCATGGGCTTTCATCTATCGCCCGCTTCGCGGGCTCGCCCGCATTCGAGCTCGCGCCCCCAACCTTCCTGCAGAACCGCCACTCACCAACGGCGTTCTGGGGCCAGCCATGAAAGCACGCCGAGGCTGGCAGCAACGCGCTGGTCGCCTTCCTCGGCGAGGGGCCGAATGCACTGAACGAAAAGCACTTCTGAACCACCCTCCGCCCTTACACTTTTGGGATAGGAGCCTCCATTTCAGGCTGAACCAACACAAAGAGCCACAAAGTAGCGGTTTGCAGGCGGTATCATAGGAATATGGCAGAGCAGGACCAGCCGGAGGAACCCGAACAAGAGCACGTGCCGTTTGAGGATTACGGTGAGCAACCACCGGCGGGGACGGCGCCGCCGCGCCCGCGCCAGGTCCGCCGGCCTTCCCCGCTGGGCCTGATGGGGCCGGCCACAGAGGAAGCGCCGAAAGAGAGCGGGCTGCCCTCGCTTCGGGCCGTCGGCTTCATGGCGCTATTCATCGTGCTCGTCCTCGCGGCTATTTACTTCGTCACCCGCTAGCGCTTCCGTCACTCATCACTCATCACTGCTTTTGTGCTCTTGGTGTTCTTCGTGCCTTTGTGGTGAAATGAGTTGGTGAGCATGGTGGTTCGCACTCGCATCGCGCCCAGTCCCACGGGTGATCCGCACGTCGGCACGGCCTATGTGGCCCTGTTCAACTATGCGCTGGCGCGCCGGCACGGCGGCCAGTTTGTCCTGCGGATCGAAGACACCGACCGCCAGCGCAGCCATCCGGCCAGCGAGACGATGATCTTCGACGCCCTGCGCTGGCTGGGGGTGTCGTGGGACGAGGGGCCCGACGTGGGCGGTCCTTATGGCCCGTACCGGCAGAGCGAGCGCAGCGCGATTTATCGCGAGCATGCCGAAGAACTGGCGCGCAAGGGGGCTGCCTACCCCTGCTTCTGCACGGCGAAGCGGCTGGCCGCCCTGCGCGAGGAGCAGCGGCAAAAGAAGCTGACGCTGGGGTACGACCGGCAGTGCCGGGCCCTGGACCCGGCCGAGGCCGCCCGGCGCCGCCAGGCCGGCGAGCCCCACGTCATCCGCCTGGCCATGCCGCTGGACGACAGCATGACGGTGCGCGACCTGCTGCGCGGCGAGGTGCGCTTCGAGCGCCCGCAGATGGACGACCAGGTGCTCCTGAAGAGCGATGGCTTCCCCACCTACCACCTGGCCAACGTGGTCGATGACCACCTGATGAAGATTTCCCACGTGGTGCGCGCCGAGGAATGGCTGCCCTCCCTGCCCAAGCACGTGCAGCTCTACCGCAGCTTGGGCTGGGAGGAGCCGGTGTTCTGCCACCTGCCCTTGTTGCGCAACCCGGATCGCTCGAAGATCTCGAAGCGCAAGAACCCGGTCAGCCTCAACTATTACCGCCGCGCCGGCTTCCTGCCCGAGGCGCTGCTCAACTACCTGGCGCTGATGGGTTACGCGATGCCGGACGAGCGCCAGGAATTCAGCCTCGCGGAGTTCGTCGGGCATTTCGCGCTGGAGCGCATCTCGCTGGGCGGGCCGGTTTTCGACCTGGAGAAACTCCGCTGGCTGAACGGCGTCTACCTGCGGAAACTGGCGCCGCGCGAATTGCTGGAGCGCCTGCGCGGCCACCTGCTTTCCGACCAGTACCTGCTGCGCGTCCTGCCGCTTTGCCAGGAGCGCATCGAGACGCTGGAGGATTTCTTCGACTACGCGGGCTTCTTCTTCTCCGGAGAAGTGGCTTACGACCAGGCGGCGTTGTCGGCCATGACGCCCAAGGGCCGCACGCCGGCGGAGACGGCCAAAATGCTGTCGTCGCTGCTGGAGGAGAAGATCGATCCGCTCGTGGAGTGGACGGCCGCCGCTATCGAGAGCGAGCTGCGGGCCTTCGGCGAGTCGGCCGGCTGGAGCGTGAAAGAATTGTTCATGGCGGTGCGCATCGCCACCACCGGCCGCTCCGCCACGCCGCCGCTGTTCGAGACCCTGGCGGTGCTGGGCAAGGAAACGTGCCGCCGCCGCCTGCGCCGCGCCGCGAAAGAGTTAAGAGTTATGAGTTAAGAGTTATGAGTTGGGAGTTGGATTCATGGCCCATAATTCGTAATTCCGCCGAGTGAGGAATGATGAGCGAGAAGGAAACACTGGACTTCATCCGCGAGATCGTGGCCGCCGACATCGTCGCCGGCAAGATCGAGGCGCCGGTCACGCGCTTCCCGCCGGAGCCCAACGGCTACCTGCACATCGGCCACGCCAAGTCCATCTGCATCAACTTCGGCATCGCCCAGGAATTCGGCGGGCGCTGCCACCTGCGCTTCGACGATACCAACCCCACCAAGGAAGAGCAGGAGTACATTGACTCCATTCAGGAAGACGTGCGCTGGCTGGGCTTCGATTGGGGCCCGCACCTGTATTACGCCTCCGACTATTTCGAGCAGCTCTACGAATGGGCGGAGCACCTGGTCCGCGAGGGCAAGGCCTACGTCGATGACCTGTCGGCCGACGAGACCCGCGAGTACCGCGGCACGCTGACGGAGCCGGGGCGCGAGAGCCCCTACCGGAACCGCCCGGTCGAGGAAAACCTGGACCTGTTCCGGCGCATGCGCGCCGGCGAGTTTCCCGACGGAGCGCGGGTGCTGCGGGCCAAAATCGACATGGCCTCGCCCAACATCATGCTCCGCGATCCAGTGATGTACCGCATTCTGCACGCCGCGCACCCGCACGCCGGCGACAAGTGGTGCGTGTATCCCACCTACGACTTCGCCCACGGCCAGTCGGACGCCATCGAGCGAATCACGCACTCCATCTGCACGCTGGAGTTCGACGTCCATCGCCCGCTGTACGACTGGTTCCTCGAGAACCTGCCGGTGCCCTGGCGGCCGCGCCAGTTCGAGTTCGCGCGCCTGAACCTTTCCTACACCATGCTTTCCAAGCGCCGCCTGCTCCAGTTGGTCGATGAGGGACGCGTGCGCGGCTGGAACGACCCGCGCATGCCTACCCTTTCCGGCATCCGGCGGCGCGGCTACCCGCCGGAAGCCATCCGCGAATTCGCGGGGATGACCGGCGTGGTGAAGCGCGAAAGCATCGTTGATTACGCGCTGCTCGAGCACTGCGTGCGCGCGCACCTGAACGCCGCCGCCCAGCGCCGCATGGCGGTGCTGCGGCCCCTGCGGGTGGTAATCGAGAACTATCCCGAAGGCCAGGTGGAGGAGTTCGAGGCTATTAACAACCCGGAGAACCCCGCGGCCGGTACGCGCCCGGCGCCCTTTTCCCGCGTGCTGTTCATCGAGCAGGAAGACTTCATGGAGGACCCGCCGAAGAAGTTCTTTCGGCTGGCGCCGGGACGCGAGGTGCGCCTGCGCTATGCCTACTTCATCACCTGCCGCGAGGCGGTGAAGGACGCGGCCGGGCAGATCGTGGAGTTGCGCTGCACGTACGATCCGGCCACCCGCGGCGGCAACGCCCCCGACGGCCGCTCGCCCAAAGCCACGCTGCACTGGGTGAGCGCCGCGCATGCCGTGCCGGCCGAAGTCCGGCTGTACGAGTACCTGTTCAAGCGCCCGGATTTTCATGCCGCCGACGACTTCGTGGCCGAGTTGAATCCCAACTCGGAACAGGTTCTCACCGGCTGCCGGCTCGAGCCCAGCCTGGCGAACCTGCCGGTGGGCGCGCGGGTACAGTTCGAGCGGGTCGGCTATTTTTGCGTCGATCCCGACTCACAGCCGGGACGGCCGGTGTTCAACCGCACCGTCACCCTGCGCGACACCTGGGCCAAAATCCAGGCCAAGAGCGGGGCGTGAACACCAAGGCCGAGGAACGCAGATCAATGCGGACGCGCGCGGATAAACGCAGACGTCGAAAAGAAAAGGAAGAGGCCAAGTCGTGGGATGCGCACCCTGAGGCTGCTACGCGGTTGCTCAAGAAGGCATTCAAGCACGGCACGGTCCGCCGGAGCCGACTGAGCCCCGAAGAGTTGGGATTATTGGCCAAGAGGTTGGCCGCCGCTTTCGATCCTATCCGAGCAGCTCGCCTGAAGAAGAAAGTGAATCGCGGCTTCTACGGAACCTGACGTGTCCTTTGGCGTCTGGCAGCGTCAGGATTCTGAAGGCTGCGGCCTCCCCGGTCGTTGAAGTTCAGCCATGGCGACGTCCCGCAGCGGGGCCAGACCTTGCTGGACGGTGTGCCAAACGAGCCCATCGTCGACCCCCTCATACTCGTGGCGGTAGATATTGCCAGCAGCGGCCACAGCCGGCCAATCGATCCCGGGGTGGCGCTTCCTGAGTTCCTCCGGCAGGTGCCGTGAGGCCTCAGAAATGATCTCGAGCGCTCGGGTCACTGCATAAACCGTCTTCCGATCGCTGACGAACTCTTCAAAGGTTATCCCCGCGGTGAACCTTCCAATGGCATCGATGTTGTCCAGGATGTCCCTGAGGCGCTGAGCGGGATTCTTAGAACGCATCTATGGATTCCCGCGCGATCGCATCGCGCAAAAGGGGCTTCAACGTCTTGCGATTGATAACGTCTCCGGCGCCGCCCAGGAGTTCGCCGATGTACAACTTGAGGCGGGCATACTCGAAGATCCCCATGGGCCGCTCGGGGTCAAGATCAACAAGGATGTCGATATCGCTGTCGGCGCGGGCCTCCCCACGAACGACCGACCCAAACACGGCGGCGTGCCGCACGCCGTGCCGGCGCAAGTCGGCTTCGTGCGCCTGTAGCGTTTGCAGGACATCAGGCAACGAAGCGGCCATATGCCATCAAAGTTTATCAGAATTCCGGGGCCTCCGCAGATGCCGCAGATTCATGCAGATTCACCGCACATCGTCCTGGATTCGCGCAATCCGAGGAGGGCCAGGCGACGGCGCCGGTCCTATAGCGGCTCGAAGATTCCCTTGTCCCGGTTCTTGCGGACGCCATCCCAGGGGAAGCAGCGCCCGTTCATGGCGATGTACACGCCGGCGGGAAGCGTTTGAACGAAGGCCAGGGCGCTGCCGAGATTGAACAGCCCGTCCGAGCTGTTGAAGGTGTAAGGGACCATGGCGCCGGTCAGGATGATGGTCTTGCCCTGGACTTCGCGGCCCAGGTAGGCGGCCGTCTCGACCATGGTGTCGGTGCCGTGGGTGATGATGATCCTGGATTCGCGCGCGTTCCGGCACTGCTCGGCGATGACTCGCCGGCCGTCGTCGGTCATCTCCAGGCTGTCGATCAGCATCAGCGTGCTGATCTCCACCTCCAGCAGACAGCGGCCCAGCCGGAGCATTTCCGGAACGTGGGTCTGATTAAAGTACAGCGCCCCGGCGATCTCGTTGAATCCCTTGTCGAAGGTGCCGCCGGTCACCAGAATCCGGATGGGCTCGGCTTGCATTATTGAATCTTACACAATACGGCGACAGGGGAGGTACCTGCAGAATTCGGTGGCGGCTCGGCACCCAATCGGGGCACCCTTTTCCGTAGCCCAGGCCTGAAGGCCAAGAAGCGTTAACCTAAGCGTGCGGATGCGAGCCCGCGGAGCGGGCGGCATGTAATAGCCCAGGGCGCAAGCCCTGGGAACCGAGGCGAACACACAGGGAGCCCCGTAGGGGCGACATGTATCGCCTGCTTCATGGCGCCCCTACGGGGCTCGCCATGTGGGCCACCTTAAATCCCAGCGCTTGCGCGCTGGGCTACTTTATGGTGCCCCCTTCGGGGGCTCCAGATTATAGGTTAACGCCCATGGGCCTGAGGGTTTGGGCTACGGAAAAGCGAGCCGGTAGTTCTGCAAAGGCTCCAGGGGTTTAGAGGAGCACCCATGTGTGCGCCCTTATGGCGCCTTCCAGCCGTAGGCCGCCATCATGATGCGGAACAGGTCGGTGTTGGCAAGGAAGCCGTGGACGCGCTCGGCGCCAGGGCCCTCCGCGGCAACAAGCACTTCCTCGCCCGCGTGGTGGCCTTTCACGACCAACCCTCTCGTCGCCTCGGCGGGTTTCTCCGCGTTGGCGAGAAGGGAATCGCTCTTGCGGAGGCTGGCGACAATTCGCAGATCGAAAGAATGGTCCGCAGTGAATAGCACCAGTGTGTCGCCTTTCATCCGCTCCACTGTTTGCTTGATGATCCGATCGAACTCCACGGTGCGCTCCAGGCCCCGTTGGACCTGGTTGGTATGCAGGTCGGACTCCACCATCAGGAAGAACCCCTTGGGATTGCGCGACAGGATGCTGATAGCCTGCCGGGTGGCCGCCTCCAGGTCGATTTCATCTTTCGGCAACAGAACGATGACGCGGCGGGCGTCGGATGGGATGGCCCCCATCGAGTCCAGCAGGCGATAGCCTTTCTTCGGCAACTCGGCAGCCAGGTCCAACCCCAACTCGCTCGTGCCTTTCAGGATTTCCGCCCGTCCGGGTCCGATCACCACATCGACCCCGTCGCCGAATCGGGGTTTCAACACCTGGGCGAAGATCTCGCCGATTTTCTTGCGGTCGTTTGAGTGTGCATAGAGGGCGGCGGGGGTGGCGGACGCTATTCCGCTGTTGGAAACCACCCCCGTCGAAAGCCCTTTCTCCTCGGCATACTCCAGAATTGTCTTCAGCGCTTCGCCGTCGGTCTTGCCGCGCACGGCGGCGTCGGATTGAGAGATGACGCCGTTGTGGGTTTTCTTCCCGGTTACGATCGCCGTCATGCCCGCGGCCGAGTCGGCCACCCAGTCCGAGGCCGAGGAAGTTTCCGACAAACCGAGATGCGGCATTTTCTGGATGAAGAGTTGCCCGGGCCGCCGGTATTCAAGGATGCTGGCCGCATGCAGCGTCGGGATGCCGCCCGCGTCCCCCAGGAAAAGGATCACGCCCTTCGCGACGCGCTCCGCCGCCAATAATGGAGCGCACAGGAACAGGATCAGGACAAACGTCCACTTGAATCGGTGCATCAATAACCTCCGGAGTTTAAGAGAATGAAGTTCGAGCGCCCAGTCTTCAGCGCCCAAGTTTTGTCAGAATCTGCTTCACCTTTTCCGCGTCCGCGGCATCGGGGAACTGA